>Ga0209186_1000544_pt1 | contig 30027 bp, 39 predicted proteins | sample SidtaG_FD_187426 | JGI IMG/M metagenome (GOLD analysis project Ga0209186, IMG submission 187426) | Marine algal microbial communities from Sidmouth, United Kingdom - Sidmouth_Male2 metaG (SPAdes) (version 2) | ecosystem: Host-associated > Algae > Red algae > Unclassified | place: Sidmouth...
TCCTCCCGTTGGGGGAAGGCTGGGCTGTGGGTCGATTTCCGGGGCAGTTCCTTCGACGGACCGAGCTGATCAAGAGGTCACTTCGGCTGGACGACGAACCAAAGTGGTGGTGCCGAGAACCGCTACAGTGTGCAAGTTCCGAGGGTTTGATCAATTGTTTTTGCATTCCGTTGATTCACGCAGAGACCATTGCTCACTTTTACATGACGATCGGAGATGTACAGTCGTTCCACAAAAAACCTAGCACTCCGGCGGGATCAATAGTGCCCTCGACATCTCACATGTGCCTCTTTTGCGATGCACCGCTCTCCATTTTGGACAGGCGCTCTGGACATTCCCTTACACGTGACAAATCCACGATTCCAGGAGACGCCCAGCGGTCCCGGGGGACCTTTTCGTGAGGGACTTGAAATTTCTGAAACAAACTTTTGAGGACAGCCGACGCCGCGCCCGACTCCTACGTTCGTGGCTGGTCCATTGCAGACATGGCTCCAGAATGTCGCCCGCGATCACACGTGGTGGTCACTATCGCGCAGGCCGGAAAATTGCTGCCTCGATAGTTCCCACGGCTCTGCGCCCTCATTGGCGCGAGGGTCTACAGGGCACTGCCCACTTTGTCGGTGATCTGATAGACCAATGAGAGAGCGCCAGAGCGTCTCTATTGCGAAAGGTTCCTTCAACAGATACCCCACTTGTGACCGGCTCACGGACAGCGTGGAGGCAGGTCACGACTCAACGGGTTCGTTCCGTCGGAAACCTTCACCTTTTTTGGGAATGGGCTCATCAGACGCGGGCTGCTGAGACACACGGGGAAGCGCATGACAGCAGTGAGCCCTCCATCACGCTTTCTGGCTCGCCACATCGTGGAGCCGGGCCCATCGGCCATTCTGGCTGGTCTCCCACTGGGGGGCGTGCCAGGGGTCACACGTCTCGTTTGAATTTCAGAGCGCGAAGGCGGGCCGGCCGGCCAATTTGGCTGACGGCACAGTGTGAGGTAGACAGAGACCAGCAGATCTCCTCTTGCGGGCTATTTTGGGACGATGGCAAGTCCATTGCAAAATCATCGCGAATCGCAGCACATTCTTGATCCTGCTTTGATCCCAGAACAATGGTCCGACGGTCGAGATCATGGGCCCGTTCTCGGTCCCTCGAAATTGCATTCTAAGAGTTGTGACGAGCCGGGCGCATAAGTCGACCGGGGGACGGCGTCGCCGATCCGGTCCACGTCGCCACCGCGATCTGCACCCCCCCCGCCCTCCCCCCCCCGCGCACCGCCGCCGCCGCGTCCGCAGCCCACGCCGCCACCCCGCCCTCCCTCCCTTGTGGTGCCGATCACCGCTGGGGCTGCCTTGTCGGTGTTTTCTTTCGCATTTCGCTTGCTGTGTTGTTGTCTTTGGCATACATGGGCTGGCCTTGTTTTTTGTGGGTTCTCCGTTCTGGTCCGAGGGCGCATCCCTCGCTCGCTCTCAGCGAGTATGTTAAATGCGAGGTGGAACTTGGGTTTTCCATAGTCCCAGAATAGCCCGCAAAAGGAGATCTGCTGGTCTCTGTCCACCTCGCACTGGGCCGTCAGCCAAGTTGGCCGGCGGGCCCGCCTTCGCGCTCTGAAATTCCAGTGGGACATGTGACCCCTGGCACGCCCCGCAGTGCGAAACCAGCCTGAATGGCCGATGGGCCCCCGGCTCCACGAAGTGGGGAGCCAGACACTTTGTCCCACACGGCCCACGGGCGACTTCGTGGTCTCATTCGCTCCTCTCCCCCTCTATGATGTTTGTGCGCACCCCTCGTCCACATTGCTCGGCTGTTGTTGGGCGTGTCTCATCGAGAGGCCTCACTTCTGCTGCGCGCGCCTTCTACACACGCCTGTCCTGCTTTTGGGGGCGACGTCTCCCCTCGTATAGGCCGTTGGTGCGCGCCACTCGTCCATGAGTCTGTTTGGCTGTTCGGGGGTTCTCCTCCACCCGTACCGCTGTCGGAGCGATCCAGACGCCCACGCCTTTGTGCTGCAGTTGGGCGAGCATCCCCCCCTCGTCTTTTGTGCGGGTGGGCGCCATTCCTGCCACCGTCGTTGCTCCTCATGAGCGCCTGTCCTCCACATTTCTGCGCCGCCGTTTGGCGCGTCTCTTCTCCCCGTCTGGGTTCTTGGTACGCGCGTCTTTTCCCCTCTTCTGTGTTGCGGGTGGGCGCCTTTCCTCCCGCCGTCGTTGCCTCTTATGAGCGCCTGTCCTCCAACCGTTTTCGCCACCGTTTGGCGCGGCTCTACACCCCGTCCAAGTCTTTGGTACGTGCGTCTCCGCCCCTCTTCTGTGTTGCGGGTGGGCGTCTCTCCTCCCCTCTTCTGTACTGCTAGTGGGATTCTTTCCTCCAACTGTGTCTGCTTGCACTGTCGAGGCCGAGGCCGCTGACACGGAACCGTGTATGTGTCGGCAGTCATGTGGAAGGGGAGATAGAAATCAGTAGCGGTTCATGGACGCCGCTGTTCGGTCACATTTTTGCATCAAATAGTGTCCAGAAAACAGGACAGAGCATGGCATGCGACATCAGAACAGCGTATGCAATGACTGAAAAAGGCATACATTCCCATGGCGCAAGAACTTGGCAACGGCACAGCATATTAAGTTGTCAGCGCACAACAGCAGAACAGAGAGCGGGCGGAGAGCGCCGGGCACATACATCACAGATCATTACGAGGAACTAGCAGGGCGGCACGTGTGTCTCGTCAAAGCGGACACCGTGTCGCACAGCCTCTCGCATCGGGGACACTAAAAAAGCACGCTGGCTTCAGGCGGCACGACAATGTTCATGCCGCCGCTGACATCATTGGCGGGCCCACCACGCCCTCTGGATTGCGTGAGGCAAGCGATCTTCCACCCGGTCCCTTCTCCATCCGCAGCTGCCACGTGCACAGACCCGCTGGCAGCTTCGTACTCCCGATGCCTCTTGCGGCCTCTCGAAGGGGCGACAACAGCCGACGCTCTACTTGAACAAGCGACGGGTCTGTATCGCCCGTTGCGCGGGCTCCCTGCGGAAGCACGTGCGAGACAAGCCTGGCGAGCGCCTGCACCTTGTGAAGTGGCACGGCGACCATCGTCTGTCGACGTCGTGGCTACCCGAGAGCTGGGCGCCTGCTCGGCGTCGCCTTCGTCCGTCTCGCCGTCCCCTCCGTCCTCACGTGGCGCCGACGCGTCGCTGTTGGTCCCCGACTCCTCTGAATCCGCGGCTTCGGCCTTGGCCGCCACCAGACGACCGGCGAAGTGCTCGTCCTCGTCGCACCTTTGACGAACCTTATCGAGCGCCGCCCGCAGACACGGCACCAGAAGGGCGTTATCATGAGTCCGTCCTGCGCATCGAAAGCTCTCAACTGCCCGACGATGAGGACGGACGCCCACTTTCGAGAAGAGGCTCTTGGCAGTTTCGTTATGCAGCGCGCACAGAATGCCGGCCCAGGGGTGCGCGGCAGAGGCGCTTGTAAGAACCGCCGCGGCTGCCTCCAGACGGCGATGCTCCTTTCCACGGACGTACTCAGCGAGTCTCGCCGGCCCTTTGAGCGGCATTGCACACAAGCGACACTCGTTAAATCCATGGGTGATCGGATTGGACGGCGGGGAGAGTCCAGGAGGGGGGGGGGGGCGGGGGGGGGGGGGGGGGGGGGGGGGGGGGGGGGGGGGGGGGGGGGGGGGGGGGGGGGGGGGGGGAAGCAGCCATGGCAAGTAGGTGCGCGAAAGGGTGGGAGAAAGGGTGCGGTCAGATGAGCGGACAAGCGTCGTACTTTGTTCGCGCGGATGACCACGAGCTCGACGACGGTTGGTGATGCGTCGAAGATTCAGCAGCAGAGTTCCAAGAGACAGGTGAGGAGAATCAGAGCAGATATGCTGCCGGGCCAGGTAGCCAGCAAGATAACACGGCGCCAACACTGGGATTGACCGTTCAGCTTGCAACGGCACACGAAAATGACTGTTGGACTCTCTTCTTCCAATTTCAATCCGATAGACTTAGAAGGCGCCCGCGAAAAGAACCGCAAGCACCGTGCTTTTATTCGGAACGCTGGAACTCAATAGTAGCTATTGCACATCCAGCCATCCATGCATCCCAACGCGATCATGTGGCAATCAAGAAAGGCGAACGACGGGATCCTCGGCTGAAGCACAGCAGGCGTGTGCCAATCGACAATGCTCAGCAAGGCTCCATTGCGCGTCGAAAAATAATGTGTGTCCCACCGGTCGCTCTCACGACGCTGAACTCCCTTCAGGCACACTTCTGGAACCTGTTTGTCGTCGCCACGTGGCACGCTTGGTCTCAGAGAGCCCGGTGCACCCCTCAGCAACCCGACATCATCCCCTCTTGCACCGAGTTTCATCCCCCTTTTGACCTAGCTGCATGTCGTCGGCGCAGCCGGACCGCTCGCCAGGGGGATCTCTATCACCGCTTCCACTCTATGACTCCTCGTCTCCGCACATTGGTGCCGGCCAGTAGCGAAAACGGGGGGTCACTGACGGCGGGCCTGCCTCGAAAAGGACGCGTTGTGACCGAACCCGTGCTGTGCAGGGCGCCCGACGTGTCACCATTTCCCCGCCTCTCCTCTCACAGTGCCCCCGGACAGCGTCTTTCGAGAGCGTCCAAAGTGACGTTCGCCAAGTGGTGCTGGAGAAGTTGCCCTTCTGCGACCGCCTGGCGTTCGATGACGTATCGCAGGGCTGACGCGAGGCGTGCACGACCGACACCCTGCACACAGCCATTGGCTGGGCTGTTCTCAGCCATGACGCTATTTCAGACGAGCGCCGCCTGTTTCACTGGCGTGCCTCAGGGATTTCGAAGTCGGCGGGTCCTGGGGCCGTGGAGGAAGAGAGAAAGCTGCTGCCGTCCGCGTTACTACTGTCCCCACGGGCTGAGGTGGAGTCGCAAGGCCGGTTCATCCTCCGCGTGCTGCGCATCGCTGCACCGTGGGCCGCCTGCAGGACGGGCTTGGCGGTGGTACGACGCCTGTGTTCGACCTCCAACGGTGGTCGGAGCACGTCGTGGCTGCTGCTTCTTCGAGTGTCTTTCCGTCACCAGCCCGTGTGCGTGATCCGTCACGGCGCGACGTGTCCGCTGAGGTAGGTACGTGGGTTTGGGGCATTCACCTGAACTCCGATGTGGTGGCGAACGGCAGTGTCCAGGTTCGTGTTGACGGAGGGTCGGTGCCACGCATGGCGTTTTGTATCGCGCTGGAGCAGTTCTAGAATGCAGTTCAAGGTACTTTCGGTCGCGCGCCGAGCTGAGTGACGTCCACCATGCTTCTAGAAGAGGCGGACCGTGTGGCGCGCTGGGCGGCCATGCCTTTAGTCCTTTTCAAGCTTCGCGTGCGGGTACGGCGCTTGCTCTTCTTGCAGGAGCGGGTGCGCGCGCATGCGGCGGGTAGTTTCTGTCCTCACGGGGCGTCTGTGTCTATTGTACGTCACCAAGCGCATCACTGGGTGCCCGCCGCTGTGGCGCTTCGGTCCGGCCTGGTGGTCCAGTTCTTTGGTGGAATGTATGCCGTGGACGAGAGTCGGGCGGCTGACTTCTTGGCATTCACTGTCGCGTTCTACGACCAGGTAGCCGCTGCATGGCCGACGTTGACGCAGCCCAGGGGCTGCATGCACTGGGCGCCCGTCGAGGGGCGCAACAAGTGCTTTGCGGTGGAAGCGTTTTCGTTTGACGCACGGGGCCCTGGTGTGGTAAGTGACGTGGCTGCGCACGGAGCGTGTTTACGTGTCCGGCAGCTTTGCGTCTCGTGGGTGTCGCGTCGTCGCTGCACATTGTCGAGTCCACCTTGTATGCATCCCGTTGACTCTTGTGCGGAACATCACCAGTGACGCCGATGTGAATCACGCATGACTTTGGTTTGATTCGCACCCTGTCGCTGTCCCCTGTGTTCATCGCTGCACCGCGATTGCCGGACCACTATTGCCGATGTCGGGCCCGTCTCATGGCGGCCAGACTGCCGTTTTCTCTGAACATCAGCCCCCGTGTCTTCCTCCAGTTGCAATCTTGGACAAACTGCTGAACGCAAGCAGCCGGCGGTCGCGACCGCCCACCACCGCCCATCACGTTCCGCAGCCGGGAGCTGTCCCAAGCGCTACCCACCGTCACCTGTCTGGCAGACTTGTCCATTGTCTCCGAGCGCCCCACGCGTCACCGTCAGAGCCACGCATTCATCAGCCACCAAACGAGCGGTTCCATGTTTTCAGAAAGCCGCAACACCGTTCCTCCTGCCCCACACCGTCCATTACAACCACCGCGAGCCGGCACCGCTAGCCAACCTGGCTCTTCGGGCGCCATCTCCCCGCGTGGGCAGCTGCACTCGGGTAGCCGCTGCTCCGCCCACCATGTTCCGCGCAGCGTGGGCCGCCCGTACCGCCCCCCGCCCCCGCCAGCCTCCGCCGTAGCGAATGTACATGTCGAGTAAAGAGGTAGTCCGTAAGAACCCCCACCACGCGCGCGCCCGCGCAACCATTCACACGTGCACACATGTGCGCCCGCCCGATAGCACCGCTCCATCGAGAGGCGTGCCCGTGTCGGGCACGTTTAGCCAGCAGCAAGACATAGCCACCCGCCCAGCGCCACTCCCACCGGCGCCGCGCCGAGCTGTTACCGCGCGGCTCTCAGCACGACACGCTACCGCGCGGGTGCAGATCGCCCGCGCCGCCACTGACCAAAGGTCGAACGGCCCAATCGAATGCAGCCCCGGAGCTGTCGGTTGAATCTCACAGTGCGCCGCCGCAGTTGACGTGCTGCCACCGCATCCGGAGCCACCGCTGGTGACGCGTCACAGAATTGTGGGTCCATGCTTATAGAAGGGATGAGCACGCCGCGACGTCCACCGACTCTTCGTGACGCACACTCAGCCTGAGACGGCCGCTAGATGACGGCCCCGCTGCTTCGTCCAATAGCTCGAACAACAACGGTCGTCGCTGCCATGGAGGAGCGACCATGACCCACAACATCGCCGCACAGCGATGTTCCGGAACCAGAAAGACCTGAAAACCGCGGAGCACCTCGTGTCTGAACAGTGCTGCTTGTGTCAGGCGACACGGAAGATGTCTCTGGCTGATCCGACATGAGATACGTTACAGTCAGAGACACAAATATTGTTTTTTCTTTCGTGCACGAAGCACACGATTGGGGACCGCGTGACACCTCCTGGTCAAGCGTCTTCATGCGTGCCCGTCGTGAAAAGACCAAGAAAAAAATCCAGCACAAAGTGTATATTGGAGAGCCAACTGATGAATTGTTCCGAAGATGCCATAACACACAAGGCGTGGTACATTCCGGCACTCGCTCCTGGGTCTCCCATGCTCTGTAGGGGAGCCCCTCCACACTAAACCCGGGCATCAGAACCATGGATTGCAAAGCACTCTTGCCAGCGAATGACGTCGTATCCATAGAAACAAGTGTACTCTTTCCCGGGCGTAAGCTCACAGGATGCGTTGGCCGCACAAGGTGCTGCAGTTTCCATCCACCGCACCCGGTCGCACCCACAATACTTTTCACAGGGAATATTCGCTCGCTCCTACCTGCAGACCTCAGGACTGGACCGGCCGTCATGAGAGCTCGGTCGATAGTCCGTAGCACTCCCATCTTTGTCGTTCATGCAGCTCGGAGAAAGGGAGAGAATGTTGCCTTTTTGCCACGGGAGCTGCGAAGAAACAGCAGCCGACAAGAACCTCGGGGTACGCGTCGTCCGACGAGGGGAGTCATTCTCGGGCGCTTCCGGAAGTGGAGGCGTCACATGGCGGCGACGCTCCTCAGGCAGCCCCATTGCTGAATTATAGACTGTCACCGCACGACACGTCTGGTCAGTTACGAAGGCGGCCAGTCGACAGCTGTCGTCCTGCCCAACTATGCCGCTACCCGCTCAAAGAAGAGCAACATGGTCGGCCGTCCACCCGTTGTCTTTATCAGCGGTTGCACGCAGAGGACGGCCGGGATAGAATCGGCAGTCTGGACACGGGTTGGCGACGACACCGATCGCTCCGTCGGTTGCCCCAGCCAGCCGCGCGGGACGCACTGACGACTGCGCAGGCAACGAGACACCACCATGAACTAGAGCGCTGACCACCGCTCATTTCCCGGCCGCAGGGGAGTTTACCTTGCGTCCCGCGACGAGATGGTCCACGCCCGACCTCCTCTGGTGCGCCTCGAGGGAGGAAAGCACGTTGGGGTCGAGTAGAAGACGAACAGGTTGAACGCATAGGGGAGTCGGTACTGGCTCACTGCATGTGGCACCATGAAGACGGAACGCGTAGCGTAGACAAACACGGCACAGAAGTCGAGAGAATCTGTCCTGAGCAAGTCCCGCAGAGTCCATTGGAGGTGGCAACGTGCGTACCGCCATAGGCGTACCGGTGGAGATGTCGAGAAACCGCTTCAAGAAGACACCCGCCGAGAAAACGCTTCCGCTGCGACAGCACCAGCACCAGGCGACCGCAACGCAGAGCGCAATTCTCACAGTACGGACCCGTCGGCGCGAAAACAGAGCCCGTCCTCACACGTAGGTACGGCGGCGCCGGCTTGGCGAACCGCCCAGGCCCAGATCGAGGGACCAGAACCGGCAACTGTGGCGTCGTTTGCGACATCGTTTCACGCATGTGCGCGATGCTCTGGGAGGGCGCCTAGCACCGGCAGACAAGTGGATAGCGACCGCCTGGTCTAGGAAGCTTCGGAAACTGGATGCGTCCGTGAAAATGGTCTGGGATCCAAGCGAGGAGCACCTCTGCCGAGAGCAACAGCGAGACTCACACAGCCCGTGAGCTCGTCAAAACTCAAAGGGCGGGCTCTTGTCGATGCCTGCTCCTCTCTCGCCTTCTCTTTGTCGCGGGAACGTCTCTCAATTAGGTCAATCGTGCGCGTGACGTTGGCTGCATTGCAGCGGAGGAGTGTGGCCAAATGGTCAAGGACCGCCGCCCCGTCGCCAACCATCTTCATTACGGACCAGATGCCGCGTCGATTTGGACTACGTCGCGTCCTGGAAGAGAGGTGAAAGTAGTCCAAAGGATACACATCTTCCCTGTCTTCCGACGCGTCTCTGCCGTCGCTGTCGTCTCTCCCGGCCCATCGGTCCTGCAGCGCCGCCCTAGCTGCGTCTGCAAAGCTTGCAACGCGGTCCCCCATGTGGGGCACGAGCCTCTGTGTTGGTACATCCTCGACTCGCCGCCACGATTGACGCACGGGTACGTAAAACGTGAACTTCGGAAGCTGCTCCACGGCAGGCAGGCGCGTGAGACGGACGGCGCCGACGGGAAGTGACAATGTAGCCGCGCGCTCAAGCCGCCCGCCGTCCACGTGACAGTCTGTCCCACGAAATCTTGACCGTGCCGCTGCTGACGATTGCGGAACCACGCTAAAACGCCCGCCCGACAGAGACGTCGGACTGGCATCACGTTTCGTTAGCGACTTCTTCGTCCGAATGAGACACGACGCCTATGTACCGTTTTCATCTTCTTTGTGGAGCCCCGAGGATGATGATGATGGAACCTCCGGATGCTCACGGTCCTGACTTCGCCCCCCAGCCTGCCCCCTCCCATTCCGCCACCGGTCCTCGCATATGCTGCCGATGGCATCTTCATCGCCAACGCGGGTGATTGCAGCTTCCACGGCTGCCCGTGTCGAGCACTCAACCACTGGGGAATTTAAATAATGTGCTCAATAGCAACGACGTCGAGCGTTGCTAACGCAGCAGTAAATCCAACACAAGTGTCCGAGTGCCATGTCAACGCCAGTTGGCGCGCAACCGCTGCTCACTTCACGCAGATAGCGGTCTGCCGGCTGCACGGCGGCACGGAAAAGCGTGGCGCCTCGTGAGCTAGAGCATGGAGACGACGAACCGACTGTGTTCTTATTACAAGGGTGCCCCTGCGCCCGAAACGATGTCACCGCCTGCGCCCGACGGGGAAACGCCACACACACCCGCCGCGGCGCCACCGTCCGCCACAAATGGCGCAGCGCCACCCGCAGCGGACACAAAACCGCCCCTCGCGCCCGACAGGGCAACACCGCCCGCGCCCGACGGGGCAAAACCAACCGCAACCGTAGCGGCACGACCGCCCGCCCTCAATGGCGGCGAACCACCCGCAACCGACGAAGCTCCGCCCCCCGGGCCGGACAGGGAAGCACCACCCCCACCAGCGAGGGCACAACCACCCGCACCCGTCGCGGCAAGACGCCCGTGGCCGGTCGGCCCTTAATCGGGCCACTCGAGCAGATGCTCCACTGTGAGACATTCCATTGCCGCGTCGTGCGGCGACGGGGGACAGGTCACGGCGGGAAGCGGGCGCCTGAAAGGGCGTCTGCCGCCGTGGAATCTGTCGTTCAGGAAGCAGGAGCATTGGACGACACCCGCAGTGCTTCACGAGACGACTTTTTCTCACTCCAAATGATGCCGTGTTTCATTCCCAGAGAGCAGCGACCTGGGCCAATCACACGGCGTCGTGTGGAAAAGACCTGCAGGTGTATGGTCAGTCTCAGAACCATTTCGAGTTGCTGGATAAAGACTGACTGAATCTGGATCCACCTCGGCGGTCCTTCCCTCAACTCTCTTGTCCCCTCTCGTCTCGCCACGCGAGTGCGCGCCACAACATCCAGGAACGCACTGCCCGCACTGCCTGCTCCTGTCCGTGATTAGCGCCGTAGGTACGGACGTCGCATGACCCTGCACGGCGCTCGGCAACGGCACACCTGCCCCGCCGAGCGAGTCGCTTTGCACGCCCGCCACGGCCTGTGCCGTTAGCGCCTTGGCCGTGGCGTCGGAGGAGGGTGCGCGCGGTACCTTTCACGATGGCGGCGGCAAGGCACCAGTCGTCGCCACATGTGCCGACAACGGACGGCAGCGGCGGCTGCTGTGGCGCGCGTGTGCGCGCGCCACGCGATGATGCGGATGGGGAAGGCGCTGCTGAGGGGCAGGAGAAACACGAGTGCCTTTCACGACGGCGGCGGCACGCCATCAGCGGTCGCCACATGTGCAGACAACGGACGGCAGCGTCGGCTGCTGTGGCGCGCGTATGCGCGCGCCACGCGAGGATGCGGATGGGGCAGGTGCTCCTGGGGGGCGGAAGCAACACGAGAGCCTTTCATGGCCACGGCGGCACGGCGCCAGCAGAGGTGGACACCGATACATCTGAGAGGAGTATTGCCAGGCATTATATCCAGAATAATCCGGAATATGGGTCTCGACGACATATTCGGGTCTGAGTGTGCTTTTCTGTCCGAGCTTATGACAATCCTCCAGACAGCGCAAGCCGCAGATTTTGTCATTCGCTCTGTTGATTTATGTTATTCCAGTATATCCGATCGGAATGGGTCTTTCATGTTAGAAGACGTTTTACGGAGCGGTCACGGTTAAGGCGAAGACGGAAGGCCAGCGGAGAGTGCTGTGAAATGGTGGGAGTAATCTGTTACGATGAGGATGCGGGTATCGATGGAAGCCTCTTAGTCATGAACCTGCCAGCGGGTGCGTACCTCTGGTGGTGTTGCTCGCTCTTTTCGGCACAGCAAGCAGCAAGGCAGTTGAAGCGAGAACGGCGACATGGATGGGACACGCGAAGGTGATTTCATCTTTCGTCTCGCAGCTACTAGTACGTACTGTATAGTCTGTGCTTGCTAATGCTGAGTTACGCCCGATACTCGCGAAGTCACAGTGCCTGTTCACGAAGCGACGCTAGCGGCGACCACCAGATGACCCAACGCAGCCGTCCCTCCCTCCCTAGCCGCCTAGTAGACCTTGGGCTGGGTCGGGGGGCCGCCGACGGCCGGCGCCTGCTGTCACACGTCCGCGACCTCGGCCACCCCCGGCGCAATATCAATCGACATGAGTGCAGCGACGCTGCCCGCCACTGCCATCTTGTCATCAGCCGCTCCCGAGTCCCCTTGCCGTCCATAGGCTGGAGCGCGGTACCCCCGACGGCTGCCGAAGACCAACCCTCACCTATCCACTGGCCGGCCACCTTCGTAACGTTTACCTCGGGCAAAGGCGCGGTGCCGGAAAACGGAGGCGTCAAACTTCACGCCTCCGCGACCACACCGTGCAGAGCCGTGGCGGTGTTTTCTGGTGTCGGCAGGGTGACGCACACGGCTGTAACCAGATTTTCCCCAGCCGCCCGCCCCCTTGGAGTCGCCGTCGTGAAAGAATTGGGCAAAACGGGGCTCCGCCGACCGCCAGAGGCGACGTTCTCACCTCCGCCATCCCACGCGCGTTTGAGGCCTGCGAACGTGCGTCAGAAGGCTCCAAGACCGAGGTTAGCGTCCAGTGGTCACGTGGCGGGCTTTTGGCGACGGCGCAAGCTCCGGGTTCTATTGGAACTGCGAAAATAGCGACAAGGCTATCCGGCTGTTGCTGGAAGCGCGTAGTGGAGAGCATCGGCTGCAGCAGGGTCTGAGGGGTTAAGGGACGGCAGACACACGCCAGCACCGGCTGCAGGAAGCCTTGAGGGGGTGAGCAACCGCAGGCACACGCCGGCACCGGCCACAAAGAGGCCGCACAGTGCCGGATGCCTTCAGCGTATTTATGTCAATCGGCAATAGCCGTGGCATAGTTAAGTTACATCTACGATGTTTTAAACCTTTGTAACGCCAGCACAGAATGATGATCGTATCTTTTTGCATGCTTCGTGGAACCGCCTGTACGGGGGCAGTTGGGACTTTAAAAACGAGTACAGCTCTCAAGAAGTAGTTCACTGCTGTTCGGCTATCGAACTGCGGCTCCTGGTGCTGTAGTTAGGACATCGATCGGATAAGAGCCAATATAATCGGATAGGATAATAGTGTCCAAATATGAATATATTCCACTGAATAATCGGGCTTGGTGAGGTTATATTCTGATCCTCATCTTGAGGGATGAGAAATACTCTTATTCGGAGACGGTGGAACGCAGCGTATCCGTATGCCATCAGAGCCAGAAAACAGTATCCTACGACCCCTGTGCACCCGTCGTCGCCACAAGCGCCGACAACGGACAGCAGTGTCGGCTGCTGTGGCGTACGTGTGCGCGCGCCACGCGAGGAAGTGGATGGGGGAGGCGCTCCCGTGGGGCGAGGGAACACGAACATTGTCGTAGCTGGATGAAAACGAGGCAACACAGCTGTTGTGATTGCAATGGCTTCCGGTGGGGCGACCCTGCCGGTTGTGCGCCGTGTGGCGGCCGTCGAAAGGGGAAGCACCTCTGATAGGGGATATGTATTGGACGTTTTCAGGTGAGAGGTGCCTGGTCAACAGAAGGAGATGCGGAGTCTGGGGGCGACGCGGAACCGGAGACGACGGGGGGGGGAGGGGGGCGGGTGCGGCCTGACGTGGAGCGCCGGGCAAAGATACTGTGGCGGTATGGCATGACACAACACACTTTTACCAACCCCTCGGGATGGCACTCAGCTTTTGCTCGTCACGTCTTTCCTGGTGCCTCTTCCGCATCCCCAGAGTATCCGTCGTCGTCCTTTCCAGACTCCTCGTCCTCTTCGTCTTGCTCGTCGTCGACTTCCGTGACGCTCGCCGACCTCGTGCCACCGCGACCAACGACACGTGGACGGCCCGTCCCCCCCGCCGGCTGGGCGCGGCGGCGAGATATGGAGCCAGCAAGCTCGGCGTCCCATGTTGACTGACCGCCCAGTGACCTACCGAGCAACTGAGAGGCCGCCAAGTTCTCGTGGACGTACTTCGTCACCCAGACGGACACGAGGGACAGCAGGTTGCCGTTGGAGACGGTGACGTGGCGCAAAATGAGTTTCTCGGCGACATCCGCCGGGGATACCACGCCGCAGGTGATGTTTATTCCGATGGGGAAGTGTTCGTTGGCCACTTCCACAGACTGCTGCGCTATGTGGGAAAAGGCCGCCGCCTGCTCTCGCAGTGCGCCCCGAAACACCTTTCGTGCTAGTTGTTCCGCCATCAGCCCGCCGATAGCAGGACACGCGCAGACAATAGCCTTATGGTACTTAGCCCTATCCCCCACTCTCCACCACAAGTGAAGCGGAGCCCCCGCTGCAGCGACGGCAGCGGTAACGGGAGCAGTCGGCACGCCGCCCTCGACCTTCGTACGCACACCAGCGAGAGTGGGGGCACTTGGCCCAGCGCCCACCCCGTCAGTCGAACCGGCGCCGCTTGCCAGCAGGCGCTGGAAGCTGTCGGCAGCGCGCATCACATGGGCGCGCATGAGGCCCGTGTGCCGCTGCTTCATCTGCACGGCTGACCGCGTCGCAAGGTTCGATGAAGCAGCACCTCCAGACGCCCCCTCCCCGTGCTAAGACTGCATCGATGTCTAAGATGGCGCGCTCCGGCTGCCCCGGCCCGCGGACGCACCACGTGGGTTAAAACGACCGCGGACACGGATACCCTCTGGTGACTATGACGCGGACTGCGGCTGAGCCTGGTCCACGTCAACCGGCCGCCGGCCCTCCCCGGCTGCGGCCGCAGCGCCGCTCGCACCACCCCGAACCGCACCCGATCTCGCGGCCGAGCCGTCACGACCCCGACCACTGCGCCTGTCGCTTACCTGTGCCCGCAAGATCGCAGCAGCGCCCCCTGTTGCTGCGGCCACGGCTGCCCCTACCGCAGTCTCTTCGGGATTCTCCATGGCGCTTACAATCGCGTCAGAGTTCGAGCGGTTCTCCGCGCCGTCGGTCGCAGCCGCAGTGCTTTTCGCCTTCATGACGTCGGCAGAGGCAACTACGCCCCATCCAATTTCTTGTACGTTGGCGGCTAGCTTCTGTCCAGTAGCCACGAGCTCTTTCCCCTCCCGCCACTCCTTTCTACACGCGTCGTGTTGAACAGGAACCCACTCGGCCACATCTTTTTCCGAGAGATACGAGCACTCGAAATCGGAGTTGATGAGGTCCGCGGCGCCCTGACGACGCGTGATGCTGCCATGGTTGTCAATGCTAAACCTCGAAAGATCCAGCCGCATGGTGTTCACGCTGTGGCCTTCCTTGCCGCACTTCGGGCAGTTCTTTGCGAAGTGGCCACAGTAGGCCGCGAAGAACCTCCTCTTCTTTTTGGTAGCGGTGGTCCGCCGGGAGGAAGAGGAGGCACGGCCACGACCTGAATATGCATGTCCGTTGCGAGTGGGACCCCTGTTTCGTGTTCCCATTGTCGTCGGGGCCGACGTCGAACCAGCAGAATAGGCACTTGCCCGTCATGTCGCCGGACCGACTACCTGCCCGACGGAGTCGCTCCCGCAGGACCGCCCGCCCCCCTTCCAGAGTGCGTCGCGCACGCCGGACCGTGTTGAGAGGTCAAAAACCAACTACGCCACTTGACCGGTGTGACTGGCCTGGGGAGCTGAACATCACCAGTTCAACACTCCCCCCAGCTCCCCAGGGCCAGGCTCGTCTGACCCACGCCTCGGAATTGCCTCTCCTGCGATTTCCTCCGTCCCCCTCCGGGGTCGCAGCCGTGGCGAATCTCGAACCCGCGGCCCCTCAGAACTAAATCCAGCGAGAGCTGGGCCCATAACCTGTTGAGAGGTCAAAAACCAACTACGCCACGTGACCGGTGTGACTGGCCCGGGGTACTGAACATAACCACTTTAACAGACCGCCCGCTCACCAGCACGACAACCCGACCGCACGACCTCCACGCCACGTCGGTGCTTACGCACCGACCAACCGCTCGTGACGCTCATCGGTGTGTTTTCCGGCAGCGGGCACCCCCACGGGTCACAGCGAGCGTCCATTTCAGGGCGGCTAGCGCAAAAATACAAGACAGGCGCGGGGGGAAGGGAAACGGAGGAGGGGGCGCACCAAAACGGAGACAAGCGAAAATTGCAACGCGCACAATCTCGAGGGTGCTAAATGGTGACGGGGCATTGGCCGGAGCACGCCGAAGCTCGGCGCAGGGCAGCCGCAATCGCGGCCGGGCTGGACTGTGTGGGGGCAACGGTCTCTCGGCCTCATGCCTACGTCAGTGCCTGCGCCTGCCTCTCACAAAGAACTAAGGAGGGGCGGAAGCGCGGCAGGTGAACAGCCGTCGGCAAGTGCGCGCGCGGCGCTCGCGATGAAAGTGGCACAGAAAAAGGGCGGCAACCGATGGGAGAGGTTCGCGGGGCTGGTTGCGCGTTTGCATCCCGAATCCGACAAGGATCGCGATCACTTAGAAAGAATATGGGCCTCAGGTGCTGCTCTCATCTCGAGACCGCGATCAGAAGGCCAGCGATAGTGCCCAGGTGGATCCGGGCACCCGACGTGACGGGTATGCGTCCACTGATTCTTCGACAGAACCGTGCATGCCGTATCACGGGACAGCGTCGTCGTGCTTCCGGGTTGGTCATGTCACATGAAGCCCCCTCTTTCTAAGATTTTTCGCTTGAGCTACGGTTCGCACACTGTCGGAGCGTGCAAGAAGTGGAAAACGTTTCCCCTCGGATGGGCCGCCGTGTGCCACTTACGTCCAACGAAATTTCACGAAATCTGAAGACCTACCAGCATGGGCGCTCTGAGCGAGGACTAGTGATCTGCATTAGTGGCCAATCCTCATCATGGCGGTCTCTGTTGCACGAAGGGGAGAACGTTTCTCCTGGGACGAGTCCCGGCAGGCCCTTACTAGAATCAGTCCACCTGAGTAGCGTCGCGGGCCACAGTCGGGGCCGTAATCGGCGACCAGTACGGCAACCACGCGCGACTGACCGCGTCGGACACGGTATTAGTACTCGCGAGCGTTCCTTCTGTAAGGAAACGTGCTCGCTGTGGGAAACGTGCCTGCCAGGAATGGCCCGCTGAAGGGGGTAAAACGTGCTGCACGTTTGGGCGCATACGCGCAGGGCGCATTTTTTGAGGATCTGCCATACATACGCGAATGCGTGAACCTTGGCTGCCCTAAAAATGTACGCCACACATATAATCCCCATTGGCCAAGGAACGCTTGACCTCGCCCCAACAGAAAATTAGTTGGACAAACCCATGCCCAGTGCCTTTTGACTAGAAGTACGCTACACTGCGGGTGGGTATTTCATCGCCAGGATAGACTTGAACATTGACGGCTGGTAAATCTTTGAGGAGTAGACGCGAAAGAAACTGATATGATAGCCTTGCGAAGCTCACGTGAGATCGCCTCAGTATTGTGGGGAAAGCAGGGCACAAGCTATTTCTCTTTTCAGGCGCCAAGACCCACAAGTTTCAGGTTTCCTCCAAAGGCCTCCAGTACAGGGAAAAAAGTAGGGGTCTCCAAGCGTAGCACTGTTGAGTTGGCGTATCATTGTCGATACAGGACTTTGCGCAGCGAATGTGCACAACTGGCTCTGAACTTCTGGAGAAGCGAATGGGCATACTTTCTGGTAGTGACCGTACGTTTCTAGCATATGTAAGCTTGAGAACAAAACCATTGCGAACTCGCAGTATCGTTTGATAAATCGTGTCTGAACCGTCGTCCTGTGGGTCCACCCTCACTCATCGACTTCTTTTTCTGGCGATTGACGAGAGATGAGTGGGCAGATTGCTACTGCTTCGTCGCGTCTCTCACAATGTCCCCTGCAGGATTGTTCGAAGACCCCACTCGCCGGCATTCCAACGACACAGCAATTCGAGATTGTGTTGCTCAAACAACTCGATGCGATGGGTGGACAGCCTACCCAATATCTTTGCAGCATTGGGCGCCACGTCAACACCGCCGTCAATTTCCCGCGCAACCCCGTGAGGTGCTGTGTCTGTAAATTCGTGCCCTGCAGGGAACCCCCAGTTTATACACTGATGGAGCGGACGTTGGGATTCTCGGCAATACAATGGCTGGCAGAGCGCGTGTGAGCTAAATGTCTCTTGTGAGTAATTTTGGCCTAGTAATAGTCGAGTTTCTAGAGTCGTGTCATTACCTCTGTGAGCTGTCTCACGCAAGGACTCTCCATTTCGTCTGAGCCATCCTCCGCTGACATGAATCTACAAGGAGGTACCATAGCGACATCTGAAACCATAGACCATCTCTCAAGCGAATGCTCCGTCGCCAGCGTGCGTAGGATCTGGGGCCCGACAAACGCACATATGCATGGTCCTGCGGAGGGAGTAGAGCGCGCTAAGAGGCTGAAGTGGTGTGGCTGTGGAACACCAGACACGAAAGACAGACACAAATGACGATGAATGAGGACCGATTGCCCCAGCGACCACTTCGAACAATGCGAGGTCAGCATAGAGGACCCGCCCGAGGCCACTGGTGCCAAAGGAGTTCCTCTCTCAGCTTCAGTAAAGAACAGGAATGATGCTGTCTTTTTTCCGTTTTTGACAAACATGTACGTACAACTCGAAGCAAGGCCGTAAAGGAAGTAGGCTGGCTGACGAAGCTATGCCTGCGCGGTCAGCAGGCCCTAAAATACTGACCCAGGTCAGGAGGGGTACACAAACATCCCTGAGAGAGCCGTTGACTTTCTCGTTTTCAGCACATAGATGCGGGGAGAGGGGGGGCGGCGGCTCGTGGGCGCCCTTCTTCCTTCTTTTCAAGACGTCCGTGAAAGGCATAAAATGTTCACGTGACAACTGAAATGGTGAAACATGTCGAGATGTTAGTGTCCGCCCTTAACTAGGGGTGAGGGGGGGTGGTGGGATGCCATGTACCTGTTGGAGAGCCAATTTCGCTACAATCACGGGCTTCCGTTGGTGGGTTGACCACTAGCAAGAGAGACTTTCGTTAGGCCACTCAGGGGGAAGAAGACGCTTCACCTTGTGCGCCGTTCTTGTGGCTGTTCTCGGCCCAAGTCCTGGAAGGAAGGTCCTGACAGGGACCGCGGCATGCTGCCGGTAAACTTGCGGCTGGCTGGGTGCCATGCCGATGAACCGATGCACCGCCCCCCCCCCCCGCTTTGACCATTACGGTCGAAGAAATTGTGAGTATAACAGGTGTGCGTATCTGGCCACATTCGTTTAAAATATTCGCCCGTAGCGTATCTCCCGCAAGCCTACATCGACGCGAGACGAGTCTGGAGCCACAGGTCTTCAAAACGAGCGTAAGCGAGTTTCGGTTGAAAAGTGCGCGCGAGGTACGCATGAACCAGGTACGCTTCGAAAGCCCTAGTAAGAAGGCGTGCACTAGAGCATAGACCATTTTTGACCTCCCTTCACAATGCAAAATTTCCAATGCAGTATAGAAACGATATTCGCACTTCATAACCCGGCGCACCCCTGCAGTCTCGCAGTGTATACAGGAACTGCGTCCACGGTGTGCAACGTAGACCTCAGAGACAGCCATATTGCACACCTATCTGAGTGACGAGCGTGTATGGCCACCGGAACGTCACGTATCGCAGTGAGAAGCACTCGCCCGGCCGCAAACAGGACGTGTACGTGCCGCTTCCTGGATTGATTGCGTTGCATGGAGACTGCTGGTGTATGGTGTGCTCCGTGGGGCCACATGGGACTGCCCTCACACCCCCCTCCCACAGGCTCTCTGGGACTCTTTCTGAAGCTGTTCCCCCCTCTTACCCAGCCTTCCCCCCCCCATCGGCTCCCACGTGCTCATCTTGGAGTGTTTCCTCGTGCTTCCTTCCGCGTCTGTCATCCGCACACCCGACCACATAGAAAAGGCGAACCCTATCACAAGAGCAACAACCATGGGCCCCTTCAGGACTTGGATATGACATGCACACAACCACTTTTTCGATTATGGTAGCAGCAGTGCGGAACGCACAAACAAGATCGATATAAAAACGAGGGTGGAGCAAGCAGGACCACCATGCATTTGGCGAGAATCCCACATCTCCCGCGTCACCAGCGGCGCCAGTGTCGAGCACGACACCAGGAGCTGTACTTGCGGTGGCGACAAACCTGCCACCTGTACTGGCCGCCGACGGGGTCCACCGCCCTGGCTGTGGAGAGGACCGTACTGAGGGCCAGCACGGAGTTTCCACCTGCGACCAGGGGGACGGCGGGGGTCGCCGAGTTGGCGGCGGCGGCGACCGAGATGGTGGTCGAGACCTCGGGGGCGGAGCCGTCTGCAGGGTCGGCGAGTACCAGCGTGTTCGCGTCGCGGACAACCGTACTGCGGGCGGAGACGTAGGGAATGTGCCGTCCTTGGGGGCCGCGGGGGCCACCTTGAAGGCTGCGCATGTGACTGCACTGGCGGCGGAGACATTGCGGGAGTCTGCGTGCTTGAGGGCGGCGGGGCCTGACGTGCTCGTGGAGCGGGCCACCGTGCCAGAGGAGGCCACCTTGGGAGCAGTGGCGTCCGTGTGGGCTGTGGCGACGTGGTCAGCCGGGGGAAGCGCCAGGTGGGCTGTGGCCCGAGCAATGGTGAAACTCATAAAGGACGCGGCGGCGGTTGTGTTGGCACTGGACCCCGTTTTAGGTCCCCGGAGACGTCAACGTAGCTGTGGCGGACGGACTACCAACAGAGGAGATTTCTCAAAAGCCGTCGGTCGTCCGCTAAAGTGTTTCGCTCGCCGCGGCAAATGTGTGGCTAATGGCGCGAAACAGGCGACCACGGGCGTCCAACAAGTTATACTGCCTGGCTGTGGGGAACTTCGAGGGGGTGTGCGTGGAAGGGGTGGGGGGGGGGGGGGGGCGGCCCCGACGGACGGGACCAGTCTTGAGTGACGAGGTAGCAGCAAAGGAAATGATGTGTGACCCCCCGAGCTGTCGCTTCTACATTCTGAACGCTGTTGGCTTGTGACAGTCCAGGAAGGCCCGGCCCATACAGATGTGTGACAACCCGTCCTGACGGGCCCTGACACGCGCCGAAGCGACGATCATTCACCAGATCTCCTTGAGGGATCGTCTCTTATAGCCTGCTTCAGCAAGGGCTACAAATCCACGCAAATGGCCCGATTTACCTGGTACAGCCCACTGTTTCAGAAGCAGTGTCGTTCTGGAAAACAGATAATCGTTTTGACTGTCCTTCAGAAGAAGGGAGCGAATTTGTTCAACAGAATGTCTGCTTGCTGATTCCTTAAACAGGAAATCTGCGGAATCCGCCAAAACAGTTGAAAACAAGAATTTAACATGGGCTCTGTGGGAGTTCACGCTTAATGTGGGGATAGAGGGGTCCAGGAAACCCAAATCGGTTTCCGGCGCTTGCAACGCACTCCCTGAAGGAGTTGCTTGCACTCATGCAATCTGGCCGATCTTCCTGTTGCTGAGAGCTTATCGAGTGAGTAATATCAACCTCCGCACCTAACCATACTCTCGGAACCATCGACCACAGCAGTAAACCACATCGACTGAAGCGTGAAGCTCAATGATCGATCTTATCACGTGGTACTTGAAGTGCACCTCAGCTCATCTTTCTCCACGTGTCTATCCAAAGAACCGTTGTCTTTTGCAATTACTGACTTCTCTAGCAGCAGCCAAATCGTCATGAAGGAGCACCAGGTTTCAGATGTCACGATGCGATGACTGACATCTGGGTGCCGACCGTGACGCGTCCAGCCGGCACTCCTATTTCCATCGAGAATGTGCGCCGCGCGGCCACCATGGGGCTTGTCTACGGGCGACGAGGGTTCGGGCGCTCAGTCATCCCTGTTCCGCAACGTCGTATGGTCCGCGTGGCTGCAGCGTAGAAAGGAGACGCCCGAAAAATATGGCCAGGAGCATGGCGCTGTAAGTACGCCGCTAGGCGTCTCGTTCCACCCGCACGTCCGCCCAGTGCGCGCGCGGCCCCGCCAAGAGAACAATGTCTAGCCCAGTCCCCGGTGATTGCCAGAAAGTACCGCGATAGCCTTCGTCCCGTCCACCACTGCCTCCGCCATGTATTGGATGCTGCCCTCAAAGCCGACGGGTTATAGCCCCGTCGGAAAGCCTAGCACAGGAAGCGGAGCGAAGCACAGGAGAAACAACACGAACGCCGGGATCGCCGCGAGCGAAGCGCACCAGATCGACGGAAGAAACGCTAACAAACCGCTCATTTATTCGAATACGCACGATGACCCCAAAGCATACGCTCATATACCCTCAGAAACAAGACGCAGAACATGCACAGTCCCGACCCCCGGGCGCCACCGTGGGGGGACCGGTGCCCAATGGGTCACGGTCTCAGGTCCGAGCCTCTAGTGGCCCCTGCCCAGCATCCTCGATTACCCTTCCACTGGAATGGGACCCCCTCCCGTCTCGGACGGAAGCAGGAAAGTCACTAAGACTTCCCAGATCTCAAGACTTTACCCAATATCAGTACCTCGGGACTTATCCCAAGATTTTTCACTTTTCCCGGATAGAATTCCGGTGGGATTTTATCCCTGGTCGAAATCAGATCTCGGTCCGGCTTACGCTCGGATTGCGGACGCTTGCACAAGCTTCCCGGTCCCTCCAGACGGCCCGGATTCGGAAAGACGGGTGTCTCCCTCGGCTGTGTCAGACCCCTCCAGGGGGGCCCGATCGGGTGCTCATCACCCTGCGCCGCTCTAGAGGGGTCGTTTCGTGTGTGGCCCTCGGGCTCCCTGGACACCCGCCCAAGGGGGGTGCTCCACGCTACCCCCCTAGGGGGGTGTTACGTGAGTGGTCACGACCCGTCCCTGGCTCATGCCGGGGGCCGTGTCACCCCTGACAGGCGGTTTCCCCCACATATCCCCCACCTCAGGGCCCGCGTCTCGCGGGAGCGGGGGCGGTGTCTCGCCAACCCCCCCTAGGCCAAGGGGGAAACCTCTCCGAGAGGTCCTTGTCAGCGTGCCCCTGGAGGCCCGCTCAGGGACGCCACACGGCGTTGAACCCACGAGTTCTCCGATCCGGGTGAGCCTCGGGCCAGTCCCATAAGGCGGTCACCGCCAGCGTTGACTGGGGGTGCTGGGTCTCTTGGCGGCACCCTTTTCGTCACCCGGGGGGGGACGACACCGTGCGGCGCGACAGGGTTCTCCCCGCACACCTAGTTGTTCGTGTACTCCAACCTAGGGTGGGGCTTCTTTATCTTCCCCGATTCCCCGCCTCTCGAGACGGGATGGTGTTTTCTGCCGCTTCCGACACTGCGGCCGCCATGGTGGTCGATCGTGAGGCCGAGGGGGCGGCCTCCCTTCTGGGTACCGAGGAGGACAAGGATGATGATGTCCTGTCCAGCCCCCTGTCGGCCTCTCGGCCGACCCCTGCGGTCGTTGATGACAAGTATGGGCGTTTCCCTTGGACACCTTTAGGGCGTTCGGTTGTCGAACAGCGCTTTGGCACGGTCGACAGTCGTCGTATGACGTCCATATGGACGACCCTCCGTGGGATTTATGAGTCCCTGGACGCCGTCTCCGACGGGACGGTGACGGACTTTCTTTTCCTCCGCAGTAGGGAGGTCTGGCGCGTATGCCAAGTGCGTGGGAACTTCGCTGTACGCGGCCTCCCCCCCGAGGTGGGGGACAAGCCCCACTTCTCCTGGGAGTATTACCCTGAGTCTCCCCTCAAGGTGGAGGACGTGGACCGCGGCTTTTATGTGCCGGGTGCGATGGGGGAGTGGACGATTGGCACCTCCCTCCACCCTCTCACGCTGTATGAACAGCGTGAGGTGCCCGACGCACCTGTGCTACCTCGCAAGGGGCTGTACCCCACCACACCAGTGTGGTGGGAGCAGTTTGAGGTGCCCCGGGGCATGGCCGTGCGGGTGCCCCAGATGGTGGTACTCCAGGGGAGTCAGCTTATGGGGGAGCCCCTCGGGGGTCCCTATCATCTGATGTTGGCGGCCCTTTGGGCCTTCGAGGTGGCGGATGTCTTCCTCGGAAGCGTTTGCCACCTCGGACACGTCTGGCGTCTGCCCCTGGCCATGCTGTCGGCTTTTTCCGACCTTACAACCGAGCGCTTGTGCTCGGCCGACCCTTCGGCCCGGTCTCTTCTTGAGGCCGGTGTGGAGCTCCTCCGACGTATCAAGGAGCGGGCGAGAGCAACGTGGCTCCAGTGGCTTGGGAGACCCCGAGGGGACCTCCGTCGTGCCAAGACATTGGATGAAGAGGGGACATTCGTCCTCTTGGAGGGTCTGGGGGATCCCCGGCTCCCTTACGGGAGGGACGTGACCGCCGCCCTCCGTATCCGACTCTTGGATCGCGACTTGGCGGGCGCTGAGTCGGTCCGTGCTGGCCTCGTGACGGCTTCAAAGCCCCCTTCGACCCCGGCCGCTACGGCCTCTGCCCCCGTCGTCCAAGGGCCGCCCCTGTGGGGCGCGGTATCGCGCCCTGCCTACATGCCCCGAGGGCCAGGCTGACACGCGCAGACGAGTCGGGCCAACCCCCTTAGGGGTAGCAGTGGGACGACTCCTCTTCTTAGAGGACCCCCGGGTTCCCCTCTGGCGCCCCTTCCTCTCTTTACTTGGGAGGGGTCGGCCCAGTTGGGGACCCCTCGTCCCTTCAACCCGGCCATATGGTCGGGTTTGAGGCGCTCCCTGCAGGAGCTCCCGTCCATCCTCAAAAATGGGGTGGACCATAACCTCATTATGGCGTTGAGCCGCACCTTGGTGCGGCTTCGCGACTAGACTGCTCCGATTGTGTCCCGCCGCCTGGAGGAACGGGATGTCGAGCGTCTGTATCATCTGTGTACAGTCGAGACGCTTCGCCGTCTTTTGACAGAGGAGTACGGTGCCGCCGTGGAGGACACCAGCACGGTCGTGGCCGGGTGGTCCCCTCGGAACTTGGCCAGCTCGTAGGCTCTGCCCCGAGGGGTGGCTTTTCCTGCGGCGCCTCGACGTCCGCCGTCTCCTCCCGCGCCCCACTATGGGGCGGGCGCTTGATATTCGCCTCAAGCCCTTTATGGGGCAGAGTCGGGCTCCTCGGCGAACCCGCAGACTTTCTTGGCGCAGAACTATTAAGCGCCCGAGGAGCACCGTAGCCAGGACTATGATCCTGGCTATGGGACCCGTCCCGGGGGTTGGTGACGTGGTCACCCTAGGGTGACCGCCGTCTTTCTTACAATCGACTGGTGTCGGGCCCCGTAGGGAATAAAAGGCTTAGCCTCTCTTCTTTTGCTCTTTTCTTCGCTTGGGACTTGAAGTCACAAGGGTCCCTAAGGCTCATCTTCCGACTTGTCCAGAAAAGAAAACACCTTCCTGCGACAAGGCGGGGAGCTTGACACGTTTGCGCAAGCAATATTTGTGAATTGCCTCCCAAGGGAGGGAAGAGGCCAGTTGCCACGTGGCTTCCTTTTCAGGAAACCCGAACCATTTGGCCAGGAACTTCAACTTTCCTTCATCATCCCAACCGTGGTTGAGAAATCGTTCGAAAACGAATTCAGGGCCCTCCATAATTTGGTCGCTTACCTTAAAGAGGGCTTGGGCCCTCAGGGCCCGGGTCCACTTGGCATCCGCACCGGTGGTGCGGGTGCACCAGTGACATGATCACTGCTCACAGTACGAAGACCCCTAGGGCTGTCTACAAGAAACCGATGTCCATCGGTTTGTATCATCATGTGGGGTACCTGGGTCTGGAACCCAAGCCTCTTTGGAGAGCGGGAGTGGGCATCTAGAAAGACCCAGTCCCCGGCCTTCACCGTGTCGCTCTTTTCCTTCATGCGGGCGTCGAACGCCCGCATTTACGTGGCCTGGGCTTTGCCCAGCTGCCGGCGCACCACGCGGATGGGGGCCTTAAGGTCCGCAACATACTTTTCCGCCGCCGTGGAGGCGTCTTCAGTTCTCTCCTCGGCTTGTCAAAGCCGAGGCAGACGCTCCATGCCAATAAGTTGGAGCCGTCTAGGACTTACGAATGCAAAGGGGATCTCCCGAGTGCTCGCGTGTACCTGTGTTTGATACGCAGTCGTCAGGAGAGACAGATGACTGTACCATTCGGTCTGATGCTCCGCGACATAGCACCGGAGCTGCCGCACCAAGGTGCGATTATATCGTTCCACTTGCCAATTCGTCTGTGGGTGGTAAGGAGAGGAATAGTTCGAGGCTATACCCAGAAACCCGAGGATTCCCTGCTAGTTTACGGAGGCAAAGTAAGGTCCGTCGTCCGTAAGGGCAGAGTCGGGGATGCCATAGGCAGCCACCCATCTACCAATGAATGCTGACGATACCGTCAGCGCTGTCGCATCCTGTAACGGGATGGCTCGCGTTATCTTGGTGAACCGGTCACAGATGACCAGCACATGCTTGTGACCACCCCTAGAGGTGGTCAAACGGCCTAACAGGTCCACTGCGGGCCCCGAGAAGGGCTCGAGTGCAGGAAACAGCTTCATTGTAGACATATGCCTCCACTCGGAGAGGAGGTTCGTCGAGCACGCGTGGCATTGCTCCACGTGCTTATATACGTCTGCTATCATGGTAGGCCAGTGGACATACAAGCGGAGGGTGTCATACATCCTCCACGAGCCGGGGTGCCCGGCCACCACCGACTGGTGTTGTGACCGTAAGAGGCGCTGCTTCAGTGCCTCGGAGATGACCACTTGGGTCTCCCTCCCATATACCGAATGTCGGCATAGAATCCCATTCTTCTCTCGAAAGAAGAAGGCTTGCCGACTCTACTTGGGGTCGGGCGGTGAAAGAACGTCCAGTTCCCTCAGCTGGTCTTTACAGAACGCATCCTCGACTTATCCGAGGATTATCTCTAGGGCCGTCAGCGCCCTCTTGGGGGCTTTGGCTGGCGAGGCGGCCTCTAGGGCGTCACTCGCCCGGGTTTCGATGGCCAGGACGGGGATATCCTCGTCCAAGGGAGTCGGGACGAGTCCCTCTCTGGGCAGACTCGATAACGCGTCCGCGACCTTATGGTCCTTACCCGGCGTATGCCGGCTCTCACAGGTGTACTCCGATAATCGGAGTCGCCAGCGGTTTATCCGCGCGTTCGGACTCATGTTTGTGAGTACCGATAGAAGGGCCCGGTGGTCACACCGGACCAAGACCTCCGCCCTCTTGAGGTATGACCTTACGTAGGGCACCTCCCAGAAGACGCCGAGCGCCTCTGTCTCGGTGGCGAAGTAATTCTTCTTGGCAGGGAGAAGAGCACGGCAAAAATAGCCAATGGGGTGATACTTCTCATCCGGTTAATTCTCCTGTATGCAACAACCCAGCTGGTCAGAGTTGGAGTCTACATCCACGATGTAGTGCCCGTCTCTCCTGGGAAGAGCGAGGATGGGGGCGGCTAACAGCCGTCCTCGTAGCTCTTCGAATTCTTTCGTCTCCTTCTCCCTAAGGGAAAAGTAGCCTCGTGGGGAGCATGGTGCTCGTCAAGGCCGTCAGGGGCTTCACTATCTTGGCTAAGTCAGCCACGAAGCGAAGATATACGCCGCACATACCCAGGAACCTCTTCATCTCGGTTTGGGTCTCCGGATACCGGAGGCCCCTCTGTGCCCATAGATTTCTTCTCCAGGACATGTACTCTTTCCCTTGTAAAAACCTGACCGAAGTACTCCATTTCTTCTTGAAATACGTGTCACAGGGCCGCCTTCAAGGTGACCGCTGCCTTTCCTAGGCGTGCCAACACCTCAGAGAGGTTGTATAGGTGTTCCTCTAGGGAACGTGAGAAGACCATAACGTCTTCCAGATATACTAAGCATAGCTGCCACTTGACCCCTGCGGGGCGCGTATCCATAGCCGTTTGAAAGGTGGCGGGGGCATTGCAAAACCCAAACGGGAGGCGCACGCACTTCGACGCGCCCCAATGGCACGTGAGCGCCGTAATGTGTTTATCCTCCTCTGTTACTGAAGTCTGCCAGTAGCCGGCGTTGCAGTCCAAGGTGGAGAACACCCTGGCGTCCCCTACGGAATCTATGCCCTCATCCATCCTAGGAATGGGGAACGCGTCCCTGACGGGCATCAAGTTCAGCTTTCTGTACTCAATACAGAAGCGTACGAAGTCATCAGGCGTCCGCATCATATTGACTGGGCTAGCCCATTCCCCAGTGGAGGTTTCGATGACCCCCATCGAGCGCATGCGCTCGACTTCAGCTTTCTCTCTCTCCCGGGCCAAAGTCCCGGCCTTGTAGGGGTGTTGTCTCACTGGGACAGCCCCGGGCTTCAGCCGAATGCGGTGTTCAACACCGCGCATCAACCCCAAGTTACCTCCCGAGAGCGGAGCTTTCTTCTTCAAGAGGGCCTTCAGGGCCCCGGACCATTCGTCGGGCACCGACGACACGTCCACTCCTGGGAGTGGGGTTTCTTTGTCCTCCTTGGATGTCCAGTCGCGCTTCTTGAGCTCTTCCGGGGACACCTCGTAGGCCGGCCCCTGATAGGGGTCGATATAGCCCACGGTCGTGTCGGTCGTCAGCCTCAACGGTGTGGCGCCCAAGTGCATCACTTGGACGGTTAATGGCTCTCCCAGCACCATGATGGCAGGTACTTGAGCGACCTGTGACCCATGGTTGCGGTACAATTGGGGTCGGCCCGTATCAAAGCCATGCCCCGTGTAGGTACACTTCAAAGGGATGTGTGCGATAGTCCCGGGTTGTACCCAGGTCTTCCGTGCCGGTCTTAGCGTAGCTGGGCCCCCTTGGGGGCACGCAAAGACCGCGCTGACTGACGCGACCGGATGCCCCTTGCGGGCACCGTCTCTTCGGGTTGGTACCTTGGTACCGTTGAGGAGCTCCACATGTTGCTCCTGTGTCGCAATATTTTTGGTTACGATATCCATAAAGGCGGTGCTCAGTATAGTTGGGACACTCATATTGTCTACAACTCCAAAGGAGATGTATGAGGTCTGGCCCCCAAGGGTCACACCAAGGCCCGGGGTGTCAGCATTTGGTTTGGTTTACAAAACATGAGCGGAAATCAACATGATTCACTTGAACGGTGGAGCGATAAAGTTGAACCTAACAATGAGAAGAGCGTACTTGGTACACGTGGTACTCAACCTGCCACGTTTCACAGCACTTAACGGTGTGCTGCTGCAGTCGCTGAGCTCTCTGTGAGAGTTAGAACCAAAAAGCCGAGTCCGGTCTCTGATGTGGGGCTGACGTTGATGCCACCAGCGTCGCAGGTGCGTCCTGTTTGTGCGACCAGCTCTGACAGTGCAGCTGTGAGTACACTGAGACTGGACACTCCCGCGTTCCGGGCCCCGAGGGGCCCGAAACGAGGAAGTGTCCAGTCTCAGTGTACGGCGGCAAACGATAAAGCGAGCTGCACGGAAGTCGCGCCAATGAAACTCTTAAATATCATGGCGAGGAAGAATAAATACATCCAAGTCGGTTACCGTTTGGTTTTGTTCCTTTCTTAAAATCAACCTGATCCATTGAACCATCTGTACATTCAACAAAAACTTACAACCCATACGAAGGCACACTGGGCCAACAATGGAGAGGCAGCCCCCATTTACATCATGTAACATAGATGCCTGCTCACCCAGCGGTTGGATCTGGGTGTGATCCGACAGGAACTGCCGGCTTAGAAGCGTGGGGCAACTCCCTTTATCCAGGATGGCCCGTGTGTTAAGTTCGAAACCTTCTGTCAGGAATAGCCTGACGGCTGGCCAATAGCTAGAGGAGGGCATGAACACACATGCAGTGCCCTCAGGGGGTTTCCCTTGGGATACCCCCGGTGGCCGCTTCGGCCAGCTCTTCTCGCCTCGCCGGGAAGTCTTCTACCTCCTTGTTTCCGATAGAGTTGTCGGGGGAGGCGGGATCAGTGCCCAAGTTACTCGTTTTCAGAGTAGAACTTGTTCTCCTCGACCAGTTCTTCGGCTTTCACCCCTGGGGGTGGAGCGTCATCCGAGGACGACCAAGGCGGGCCCAGGCTTGTGCCTATGGCTGCTACTGCCTGCTTAAGATTTTTGTGGGTCCGCTTCGGCACGCTTCGCCATATGCTGCTCCTAGGTCTTGTTAAACAGGGCCTTGGGCGCCGCGTCGAGGCGGGGACACTCGCGGAAGAAAGTTCCCCGCATGTTACATGCGCGGCAGTTGTAGTGCCTCGGTTTCCCCAAGCGACCTTTAAACCTTGGTGAAGGACCCGACGGGACTTCCCCCACCTTAGTTGGGACTGTCACAGCCGTGGTAACATACTTGCGGGGTGTAGGCCGTGTTGCTCGCCGCTCTCGACGGGCCTTGGCCCTGTAGTGGATCCTGCCCTCAAAGCGAACGGGGTATAACCCCGTCAGAAAACCCAGCACAGGATGCGGATCGCTACGCCAGAGTCACAACGCGAACACCGGGATCACTGGGCGCGAAGCGCACAAAAACGACGGAAGCAACGCAAACGCAACGATGATTTATTCGAACACGCACGATGACCCCAAAGCAT
>Ga0209186_1000548_pt1 | contig 29958 bp, 34 predicted proteins | sample SidtaG_FD_187426 | JGI IMG/M metagenome (GOLD analysis project Ga0209186, IMG submission 187426) | Marine algal microbial communities from Sidmouth, United Kingdom - Sidmouth_Male2 metaG (SPAdes) (version 2) | ecosystem: Host-associated > Algae > Red algae > Unclassified | place: Sidmouth...
AATAACTTTTTACGAGGCACCTTCGAGGCTAAATAGCCAGCCCTGATTAGGTGTGTTAATTAAGGTTTGGCACTTAAGTTTCGACTGTTGTCTGGCAGAACCTCTTGGGTTTATTGTTCCCTGGAGTTCCGCAAATATCAAAAAACAATCTATTGCGATCTGACTTGAGATACACTGCCCGCATTCGTATTATTTAACCTTTTGTTTGTGACAGGCATATCGATAAAGCAGCTTGGACTGATGTGGGCCTGTAATATCCTTGCGTTAATTTTGTTTTGTAACTAATCATTGTTAATGCTTAAGAATCCACACCCACTGTTTTTTTTATTTGCTTTAATCATTGCAACAACTGCTAAAGCAAATGAGCCTGACCCCATTTTAACAATTTCCAATGGGGAGGATACAATTACATATAAAACCTCTGAACTTTTAGATAGAGATGACCTGGAACGTGTACGCATTAAAAAGGTTCCAGCCTACGAATATAATGCAGAAGCAATAGATAATATGACTTTTGATGCTATCAAAGCAACTACCCTCTTTGAACCGATTGAAATCCAGGAAGATTCAGTGATTCTGGACTGGCTCTAAAAAGTGGACACACTGAAAAACTAACACTATGTGTTATAAGGAGTCCATATGAGCAAAACGTATACTATTGAATTTAAAAAACAGGCCACCAAACTTGTGCTTGAACATGGTATGAGCGCCAATCAAGCATCCAAGGATCTGGGTGTGAGTCAAGCAGCTCTGTCCAGATGGGTGCGTGATGAAAAGTCTCGCAGGCTCAACCCCGAGCTTCCTACTTTAGATCAGGCTGCAGAAATCAAACGTCTTCGAAAAGAAAACGCCTTGCTTAAAAGACAACGTGATATCTTAAAAGATGCTACGGTTTTTTTTGCCCGAGGCAGATAAAGACCTCAACCGTGTATCAATACATCAAAGAACAACCAGACTCTCACCCCCTTGCTGATACCTGCAAGGTGCTTGGCGTAAGTAAGAGTGGGTATTATGCCTGGAAGTGTCGGCCTATATCCAACAGAGAAAAACAACGCCAAATGCTTAGCGTTCATGTTAGCTCTGAGTTTGACAAAAGCAAGCATACATACGGAGCTTTAAGAATCACAAAAGCTTTGAGCTTCAAAGGGATTAAGGCTTCTAAAAAAAGAGTCTTGTCTCTTATGAAGGCCATGGGCTTGGTTAGCGTGCACAGAAAGAAATATCGGGTGTGTACAACAGACTCTAAACATAACAATCCTGTCGCTCCAAACATTCTCAATAGAGACTTTGATTCAGACAAGCCTAATCAAAAATGGACAGGTGACATAACCTATATCCATACCTTAGAAGGGTTTTTGTATTTGGCTGTGATCATGGATTTGTTTTCTAGAAAGATCATTGGCATGGAGATGTCAGACTCGATGCGAGAAGAACTGTGTCTGACCGCCCTTGGACAAGCGCTTGCATTAAGGCAACCAGCTAAAGATCTTATTCATCATACGGACCGAGGATCTCAATATGCTGGAAATCTTTATCAAGAGACTTTGTATAATCAACATTGTGTTGTGAGCATGTCGAGAAAGGGAAATTGCTTAAGACAACGCACCTACGGAAAGTTTTTTTGGTACTTTGAAAAAAGAATGTGTTCTCTCTCGCACATTCCAAACCAGAAAGGAGGCTCAAAAAACCATCGAGGATTACATCCTCAACTTTTACAATCAAGAAAGATTACACTCTTCTCTTGATTATCTATCACCGGTTCAGTATGAATTACTGAGCTGCTAGTCTTTTATACCGTCCACTTTTTGGGGGTCAGTCCATTCAGTTCGTAGCAACTGATGGCTACGCAGCGCCTACTTCTAAAGAACTGTTACTAAATACAGATGAGAATAAATCGATCGCATACATCGCAATTGAAACACCGGATAAAAAATGGCCTCAAATAAAGGGCAAAAATACCAGTCCTGGCCCATTTTATCTGATTTGGAAAAACCCAGAACTCTCTAAAATAGTGCATGCTCAATGGCCGTTTAAGCTTGGTAAGTTTGAAGTCATGGGAACACTTAAGGCCCTTTACCCTAACATTCACCCAAATAATAAGGTGCCTAAAGGGAGCCGTATTGATGAGGGATTTAATTTATTTATACAACACTGTTTTGCATGTCATACGATCAATAAAGAAGGCTCTGGAAACATTGGACCTGATATGAATCTTCCCATGAACCCCACTGAATATTTTCGCAATAAATCTGTTCTGAAACAATTTATTCGAAATCCACAAAGTGTTCGCTATTTTAAAAACAGTCAAATGATGACTTTTCCACCTAAGGACATCACTGATCAAGAGCTTGATAAGCTCATTGCTTATTTAAAACATATGAAGAAAAATAAAATTGAACCCAAAAATAAATAGCTATTCCGCCTAACTGAGAGTCCGGGGCGTTTTCCGTTTTTAAAAAAGGAATAAGGTCGCTTCACAGTCAGTATGTTTGAGACTGACAAAACCCTGCAGAATGCGGAGAGCTCGGCTGGCTGATACCCATAAAAAAATAATTTTTTAGTATTTTTTTCTTCTGAAACAGCGTAGGTGCGAAGGCTTTTACATCGTTAGATCTAGTCTTTTTTTAAAACGCTTTTAGAGATTGGCTTAAGGGGAATCATGCAATCAAATCATCCAATTATTACGCCCTCCAAAGGCAGCATTCAGTTAGACATTTTTTCAGGTTTAACCGTTGCTTTAGCATTGGTTCCAGAAGCAGTTGCTTTTGCTTTTGTCGCTGGGGTATCCCCTATTGTTGGTTTGTATGGCGCATTTATGATGTGCAGTCTTACTGCCATTTTTGGCGGTCGACCTGGGATGATTTCTGGAGCAACCGGAGCAATGGCTGTAGTCATGGTTCATTTGGTTAGCAAAGGCAATGCGCTTGGAGGACAAGGTTTAGGTGTTCAATATCTTTTTTTCACCTTGCTTTTGGTAGGAATCATTCAAGCCCTAGCAGGGAGTTTTAAATTAGGAAAGTTCATTCGACTGGTTCCACGCCCAGTCATGATTGGGTTTGTAAATGGCTTAGCGATTGTTATCTTTTTATCACAACTTAATATGTTTAAGGTTTCTGGCGCCTGGCTCAGTGGTCAGCCCCTACTTATCATGATGGGCCTAGTAATATTAACCCTAGCTATGATGTTTATCATCCCTCGCCTACACAAAAAAGCACCAAGCGCACTTATAGCAATTATCGTAGTAACGTTTTTGGTTGTTTTTTTTAAAATCGATACCGCTACAGTTCTTTCCTTTATCCAAGAAAATGGAGGTTCAGGCATTAAAGCAGGTTTACCAAAATTTTCTTTTCCAAACGTTCCTCTCAATATTGAGACGTTATATTTTATTTTTCCCTACGGGTGCATCCTTGCAGCGATTGGGTTAATTGAATCTTTAATGACATTAAATTTAATAGATGACTTAACCAAGACAAGGGGCAATGGCAATCGTGAGTGCATAGCACAGGGTTTTTCAAATTTTGTAAATGGTCTTTTTGGAGGCATGGGTGGATGCGCGATGATTGGTCAAAGCATTATCAATGTCACCTCTGGTGGCAGGGGCCGTCTATCTGGAATTACTGCGGGTATATCTTTACTGCTATTTATACTTTTTGCTTCTAAATATATTGAAGCAGTTCCTATAGCTGCCCTTGTAGGGGTTATGTTTTTTGTGGTTATTAAAACCTTTGCTTGGAATACGTTTAAAATTATTAATAAAGTTCCTAAGTGGGATATTGCCGTTATTGTCATTGTCACCTTATTAACCGTAGTATTTGATTTGGCTATAGCAGTTATTTGTGGGGTTGTTATCTGCGCGCTATTATTTTCTTGGGAAAATGCGTTACGCATTAGAGCAAGAAAATCTGTTGATGAAAGAGGCATTAAACATTATGAAATTTATGGCCCATTATTTTTTGGATCAACAACATTGTTTTTGAGTAAGTTTGATCCAGAAAATGATCCTGAAGAAGTTATTATTGATTTTAAGGAATCACGTGTCATGGACCAATCTGCAATTGAAATTATCAATAAGGTTGCCAGTGACTACCATCAGTATGGGAAAAACATACATCTAAGACATTTAAGTAAAGACTGTACCCGTCTTATTAAAAAAGCTGAAAAAATATGCGATGTAAATGTTCTCGAAGATCCGGATTACTTTGTCAGCATTGATAACTATCGAGCGTATAAAAATAGTTTATTAACTTAAATCATATTCTGTAAAAAAAATCGGCTCACAAGCTACAGACATCCCTTGATACGCTCTGCCTTTATTTATATTATTCACATTTCCCATGATGCGGCCATATTAGGGTCAGCTCAGAAAGCTCCGGAATCACGGAATTAGGGCCTGTTGACAATTCAAAACTCAAAGCGAGGGGTTCTAACGCGAGGTCAAGTCAAGGCGGGCTTTGCCCAAAAAGCACAGGAGTTCTTTCGCAGCAGGTATTTGAATACAGGCCCTAGTAAGTTAACTGCGTGCCGAAGGTCATGGACAACCGGTCTTTTAATTGAATACCTTGCAGGTGTTGGACCAATGGTATGCCCAGCTCCAGCCCGACTCGAACACTTGGGCTCGGTTTGATACTCACCCCCAAGAGACTTTTGAATTTTACATGCCCTTGCGCCTGGGGATCTGCTGTTGGAATCATAGCTGGGTTCAAACGCGAGTCTATACCCTTAATATTACCTTGAACATCACCCGTAAGCCTTGCTGAAACAGTCACAATGTCGGTAAAGCCATAGTTAAACCATCCCGACAATTGGTACTTATTACCCATTCGATAATTTTGAAAATTATCATACACGCGCAGGGTTGATTTGAGCTGACCCCCGACAGCATACTGTGATGTCTTATATGTGTATGTCATACCTATGATTGGATCTAATGTTCCTGATGAGAGTCGCATCGGATACGGCAAAACAGCCTGACTGACCATCGGGGTGTCATCCAAAGGCTGAATCGAGTGTGTGGGAATAGTCGCACCTACATTTAGAACAAGGAGTTGACCCGGAGTTGATTTATCTTTGATCAATCCAATCTGAGCAGATGCTCCAAAGTCTCCAAAACCTTGAGAGTCTACAGTAAACCAGTTACCCATTGCGGTTTGATGCAGCATGCGTTTGAAAATAAATGGCACCATCAAAGACAGCGTGACCCTATCATGCATGCCCACCATCATGCCTAGCATGTGCATGTGCATATTCATTTTTTCTGGGACTACATTGTATTGCCCCAATCCCTGTTGCGTCGAAAGGCCTTTCCATCCACTTTTGAGTCCCTGCATGATCATCGTCTGATACCGGTACGAGAACATCACATGACCTTTGGGATGCGTATGATCTCCCATCACACCCATCGGCGCATAGTCAACGCCATGCTCATGGCAAGGACATTGTGCATAGACCTGGGTGGCACATAGGGATAGAAAAACCAAAAACAACCATAATTTCTTTGTCATGCCGCGGTGAATACCTCAAACCAACACGAAGAACAAGCCCCTTGCCCCTTATCTAAAATCAGACTTGATGACAGCTCAGAATATCAATCTCACAATCTTTATCCTTAACAATCATCGCGGTATAAACCCATGGCTTGAAGATCAAACCTCTGCCCCGGGCCTTCAAAATTGCTTTGCATTGAGAGCCAGACAGTTCTAAACATATACGTCCATATTTTTTCCAAAAAACAAAAAAAAACGGATACCGAACGGACCTTAACCGCTATATCTGTCCCCAATATCCCTAAAACGCCTTTATGTTTCAACGCCATTTTTAAAGCTTTTTTGTAGAACAGACTGCTTTTCGTTATGTGTAAGACAACTTGGTGTAAGCCTATACAAAAAAAGATCCCCAGGCACAATAGCCCTGCAAGCTTGATATATAAAAAACTCAATTCAAACCATCAACAAAGGTTAGAAGCCTACCTGCTCGAAAGAAAATGTTCCAATGCGGCTCCATTGCTTCGCTGATTGTTCACGGCAGTAGATATTGCCTATAAGCATGTTTTGCTGAGAAAGGTAAAACATGTCTTTAAATTCATGCACAAAGGCATCGCTCCAGTGGCACTGATCTGACATGAGTGAAACTGCGTTTTCAGCCAAATTATAGCGCCAGATGGCTTCATCTTGGCTTGAAAATGTCCGCGTTTCAAACACGGTCTCCTGATCATCTCGAATGACCAACCAGCCCTGACCGTTTTGCTCAGGACTTTCAAAAGACAAATTCCCTTGAAAAACTTTATCCTTAGCAGCCTCTGTAAAAATATTTACGTTACCCTCAAAGGAAGCTTTTTGAAGGTTGTTGAAAAATGTTGAGCGCTCTTTTCTTTCTTTGTGGACAATGGTCATCCCTGGGTTTGGGGTTACATTCCCATCCAAGAACGCATCTATATTATCTACTACCTCTTCTACAAACCCAAAAGCATCTTCTTTGGCGTGACCGGCTCCTTTGTTATCAGGAAAAATCTGACGATACCTCGCGTCAACAACCCTAATTGGCGGTGGTTGCTGGCCTTCAGGCATGCGTGAATACGAGGGACTCAGTTTACCAGGTAGCATCTTTCGACCATTGCCTTTGCCATCATCTTGCTCCAAGAACCGTTCGATGAAGGTCTGAGGGGCATTTGCTTTGCGCACCTGTTTGCTTTGTTTGGTCATTGCAAGTTCCTTTGCCATTTTGTCCTTTTCATCAAAACACGCTAGCAACTGACTGACCAAGCCATTTTCAGTTTCTGTCAATGTGGCTGCCAAGCGCTCATGATTCGCGCGAAAATCTTTAGCCTCATACGTTAAAAGATCAGCCTTTAGCGCAACAACCTCTGGATCAATAGGTTCTGGCACAGGCATGGGGTCTGGCTGGTTGAGCTGATACCCCAGGACAAAAGCCAATACCATGCTCACTAAAGCGCTTACCCATGTTGACATTAATTTCATGGGCTTAATTTTATGTTTTTATGCCTGATCAATCAACTGAAATAAATAGAAACCTGCGGAAAAAACATGCTCGCCTCCCTTTTCTGCTATTTTGCAAAATCAAGTCGACAATCAATAAATTTTCATATAAAAACTCACCGTTGCCGACGTGGTGAAACTGGTAGACACGCTTGGCTTAGGACCATGTGGGGTAACCCGTGGGGGTTCGACTCCCTCCGTCGGCACCATATTCATTTTGGGGCTAACTGATGTGACCCTAATTAGGTCCGTCGATTAAAAGTTAGCACCTCATTGATATTAGGCATGATAAAAGCCTTTTATCCTTATTGTTCATTACACTCCTGGCACATCAAGTATAAGATCTATTGATTATCACCTGATATGCTGCCTTGTTTGCATTGCAATAACGGCTACATTAGGACCAGTCCTAGACCTGAAGAAATTTTTATCTTTGGGGCACTTCTTTCACTGTGGCTTTGACAAAGTCCTGAACTTGGCTGACATACTCACTATAGATATCTGACCAACGCTCCGAACTGCAAGGGGCACTAAATGCATACGTCACATCACTGGATACAAAGTGCCATTGATAGAGAATTGAAAGGGCACACACTGAACCCGAAAAATCTGTTATTTTGTATGCCTTATACATGGAGTTTAGAATTGAGCTTAAGTCATCTTCCTTTTGCTTGGGCAAGACACCATCATAGAACAAGCCTTCATAGACACATGAAAAAAGACCTTCGGACACACGGTTTAAACGCAAACATCCATATTCTTGCTCTATTTCATTTTTTTTGTCCTGAGTTAGATCCGCAAAACCCATCACAATCTCTTCATCCAATTCAATTGTTTTTCTCTAAACTGTATAGATTTTAAGTGGCAAACTGCCGGGTTCTCCTCCTTCTATCACAAACCTGCTGTATAGAAGGTCGTCCATATAGGGCTCTAAATTAAAGGCTGGTAGGTGCTCAGCCACAAAACCATTTGACAGATCATGGCTTGGAAAAAACACCAGCTCTTTGGTACTTCCACATGCAAACAATGCGAAGATCATAAGCGATCTCAGGATTGTTTTTTTAAAACACTTCATAACTGCCTTTTTGTTCTTAACATTCATTAAACCTCCTTTGGTATGACTTAGATCATACGCAACGCGCCGCTTCTAATTCAAGACAAAAATCTATAAAGTGTTAACAAATGATAACAGTAAATAATATTTGTATACATTTGATGCAAACTTTGTGTATACTGACTTTGCCATGGTGGATGTACTGACATATGATTGCTATCGGTCTTTTTTGAAAGACTATTATGATTTCAAAAAGGCTGCCAATCAGGCTTTTTCCTTCAGATACTTTGCCAAAAAAGCCAATCTCAAGTCTGGCAATTATCTAAAATTGGTCATGGAAGGCCAACGCAATCTCACCCACAAAACCGTCCCCAAATTTATACGCGCACTAAAACTTCAAACCTGGGAAGGCATCTATTTTGAAAATTTAGTTTTTTTCAACCAGTCCAAAGAAGTTGAGCAAAAACAATACTTCAAAAAAAACATGGCCTTGGCCATCCAGCAAAAACAAGCTGCCAAACTTTCCAGAGACCAGTTTCAAATACTCAATCAATGGTACCCGCTTGTGATCAAAGAAATGATTCAGCTTTCCGACTTTAAGCTCTCGCCTCGATGGATTTCGGAGAGGCTGGATCAACACATTACAATATCTCAAGCCAAGGAAGCCCTTGCATTGCTGGAACGCCTGGATCTGATACATATTGATAAGGCATCCAAAACCGTCAACATTCCAAACCAAATGACCCAATCAGAAAACACTGTGCCCGCTTCTAAAGAGCTGGTTTTGAAGTATCACCATGATATCTTAGACCGTGCCCAAAAGGCCTTGAAAGAACAGGATGTCAACCAAAGGTGTTCATCTTCACTGATTGTTGCCATCAATAAAAAAGATTTGAAAAAAGCATTCGAAAAAATTCGTGCATTCCGCAATGAAATGGATGCTTTTTTTGTTAAGAAAGAAACCTATGATGCTGTTTATCAGCTGACTTTACAATTATTTAGAATGGATACCGATGTATAGATTTCAAGTTTTGTTTTTTTTATTCATGCCACTGCTATGGATCAATATGGGGTGTGGAACTGGCATTGGCAGCGCAGGGCCTGCAGCAACAGTTAATGTTAACAGCCCATCTGGAACTGACATTTATTCGCCCTATAACCAATACGCTCAATCGACGGCCTTTGATTGTGGGTTTATCACCAACGACAATGCTCAAGAAAGACTTTTGGAAACACAAACCTGCATGCATGAAGCCTTTGCAACATGCACCCCAGTAAGAATGTTTCGTTCGATTATTCAAGACGATAACCGTTTCGAATCTTTTGTAGAAATAAGACCACTCAACAATACATGTTCAGTCTATGTGTCAGTATTTTCTGATTTAGACACACTCAATATTGGTGCAGATGCCCGCACGTGCGAGACCCTCAACCCAAGCCAAAGCCCTGAAACAGCTTGCGGCATTGCGGAATAACTCGAAAGAGCCTCAAAAGATTTTTTTGGGGGGGGGTAAAGCGGCTTGCCCTGAATAATATCATTTACAGGAAATAAGTACGGTTTTTTAGCGCATGACATAAAACTATGATTTGGTGGCATGATTGCTTCCCTTAAAGGAAACTTGAGGCTCGTTGGTGTGTCGCCACGACACACCAACGAGCCATTTCCTGGAGGGAAATAATCATGCTTAAATTTCCGTCATTATTTAATGGGATTGGTATAAGTGGTTCTATCGGTCACACCACACATCCCTACTTCGGTACAAAAATAAAATACGTAAAGCTATGGGTTGCTCATGGAAAGAACCACTAACAGGCCCTAGTTACCAAAGGATAAGATGCGAGGGCCATTGCCGCTTATGTTTTCATCATCATGCGTGTGACAATAGTAAGTCGTATCCCTGGCCGTCTGATCAACAATCACTTCGTATGTGCCACCGGCTGGCGGGTTATCAGGCTCATGCGGAAAGGCTTCACCAGTCGAGTGAAAGCGGTGGACAGTCGTATCGGAATTAATAAATCGAATCACAAGGTCTCCATCATGTTTGCGAAAGGTCTCGGATGCTGGCTGGCTCCAACGATGCATGCCTGCTCCGCCACCATCAACACTGAGGATGACTTCATAGATGGCGTTGACAGTCATTGGAATACTTAAGGTTGTAGCTTCCATTGTGTCAGGTCGGGTTGAAATCAATTTAATTTCACCCTGTCCACCATTGGCACTTGATAGAAAAGAAGGCGCTGACCCAAGCACGTTGATGTTGATATTTACAGGCGTTAATTGCCCTGCAGTCAGATCAGCACGCGCGCTATCCAAAGAAAAAACAATATCTGAGCCTGCGCTGTAAGCCTGATCAAGAGCGCTGCGATCAATCGACAAAGGAACCTCCCCTGAATAGTTCTTTGAATCTATCAAAATGGTATGTGACTGAACGATCCCAAGATTTGAATTTATGGCAGCCGTGCTCAAAGAGAATCCCAGAGAACCAGACTCATGTTCTTGATCCGGGAATGTGATGAATTTCCCACCACAGCTGTTCAACATCAGTGGCAAAAGACAAAGATGAATCATCCATATTTTTTTCATGGACCTGTTTTACCTGACACGTTCAATCAAAGCCAATTCTTTTGCAGCACATAAAAAAACCCACCCTGCGTTTAAACAGGGCGGGTTTAATCCCAATTCTACTTCGAAAGAGATTAATCGAAATGGATTCCTGCGCCCCATCCACGGTTGTTAAAGTTCAAACCCCAACTAAGGCCGTGGTTATGGAATCGATCAAAACATGGTTGGTTGATCCCAGCATGGAAGTGTGGGCGAACGAACGCATGATTTCTATTCCGGCGATGCCTTTGGTAGCGATAGGGGTGTGCCGGATAGTAATAACCATGCCTAGGAGATCGATAACCCATGTGGTTACCATATCCTCTGCGATGATTCTTGTGCCTATTGGCATGAGGGTGCGCGTGGGCCCGGTTTTGATGTGAGTGCACGTGGCGAGCATATTGCTTGCCATGCTGCTTTGTATAGTTTTGTCTGACCTTTCGAAGTTCATCATACTTCGATTGCTTGTAGTCCACAGTGCCTGCTTGCGCGTTAGGCATCCATGTCAATGTAAAGGCTAGCATTACAACTGCTGGTATGTATTGAATTGCTTTCATAAGCGTCAACCTCCCTGGTTTATGTTTATCCAATATACTTATTACACTAACAAACATCAACTGAATCAGCCCTTAACAGCTTGCCCCTTAAAAAAAGATACTTGAACCCGCAACCCTCCCCATCGAGACTCTGAGAACGACATGGCGCCATTGTATTCAGCCACAAGGTCGTTAACAACAGCCAACCCAATGCCTGAACCTGCCTCTTGTTGATCTAGGCGAAATCCGCGCTTGAGAATGCGCTTAGCATCTTGAGGGTCAAGCCCATCTCCATCATCCTCGATGATTAGCGTTTCATTTTCAAAAAACACACCAACCTTGGATGTGCCATATTTAGCAGCATTTTCGATCAAATTGCCCAACGCTTCCATGACATCGCCTTTTTCCATTTTAATTGTTTCTGATGGTTCTATGCCAACAATAAATTCAATTGAGCGATCTACATAAACTTTCGACACGGCTGAAACAATTGCGTTTGCGATAGGTCTAATTTTGATGGGTTTGACATAGTAGGTATGTCCTACGGCAGAGGCTTTCTTGAGTTGATAATCAATCATGATACTCATCGCAGACAACTGATCTTGAACCTCTTTGCCCCAAGACTGATCCTTTCTGTGATTATCAAACAATGTTTGGAGCGCTGCCAATGGGGTCTTTAGGGCATGCGCCAGATTGTCCAGCGTGCGGCGAAAACGCTTTTGCAGACCCCGTTCATGATTTAATAACGAGTGAATGCTGGCAATCAAGGGCGCAACTTCTAAAGGATAGCTCTTATTAAATGTGAGTTGATTTCCTGATTCAATGGCACCAACTTCATCAGAGAGTTGCACCAGAGGTGTGAGCAACCATTGCAGCAGAAGCAAAAGCAAAACAATAACAACAACACTTCCAATGGCAAGCCACTGGATCCATTGTTTTTTTAATGCTTTCATTTCAGCATGAAAAAAAGTGCCTTTGTCCAGGAGCACCAGCGTGAATGCGTTGTCAGTTTCTTCCTCTTTTTGAAACCACGAAAAGCCAAAGCGCATGATAAATTTATGACTGCGATCTCTAAGCTGTGGCAAGAAATCCCAGGCCCCAACTTCCATTAGATTCGATTTTTCAAGTTGCTTGTTGTTGGATGTGACGGGCCAAACCTTCAAAAGTTTTTGATTGTAAATTTCAATCTTTGTATCATCTGCCGACATACTTAAAAGTGTGGTGTCCAGTTTGATATTTCCACCCTTGACATCAATCAAAGATAAAATGGCATAGGTCAGACTCTCTAATCGATTTTTTTCAGCTTGAATGAGTGTTTTTTTGAACTTTTCATTGAGCAAAATACCCAAGACCAAAGAAGCCACAACCATCAAGGCAAGCACGCCCAGCGACATCTTCCACTTTAGCGACTTCATTTAATCATGTTTTAAAACACGCGGCATGGCAAACTTATACCCTCGGCCTCGGATTGTTTCAATGGGATTAAGACTTTGGTCGGCGTCCAACTTTTTGCGCAATCGTCGTATAAAAACTTCCATAACATTGGAATCTCGATCCAAATCTTCTTCATAAATATGCTCGCTCAAGCGCTGTTTGGAGATCACTTCTCCTGCGTGCATCATGAGGTATTCTAAAACCTTGAACTCATAACTGGTTAAGATAATTTCCGTACCATTTTTACGGATGACATGTGTTGCAGGCTCAAGCGTAAAAGGACCGCAGGTCAGCTCTGGCGTTGCCCACCCTGCTGCTCTTCTAAGCAATGCTCTCACGCGTGCCAATAGCTCCTCAACTGAAAAAGGCTTAACCATATAGTCGTCTGCGCCCGCCTCCAAGCCTTCAACTTTTTCTTGCCAACGGTTACGCGCCGTCAACACCAAAATAGGGAAATTTTTACCGGACTCTCGAATACTCCGAATCACATCCAAGCCACTTTGATCTGGCAATCCGATGTCCACAATAGCCGCATCAATGGCATACTCTTGAAGCTGGAACAAACCCTCCTCAGCGGTGGAAGCTGTTTCGACAGCGTACCCTTCCTCGCGTAAGCGCGTGCTAAGCTCGCCGAGTATCACTGGATCGTCTTCTAAGATAAGCAGTCTCAATCTTAACGCTCCGCGATGATCCAAACAATTTTGATTCTGCCCTTTTTAATCAGCTTGACTCTATAATACAAGATATCGTCACTATCACTTAACTGCGCAGATAATGCCTTCCCACCATAAATTTTTTCGGCTTGTCGCTTTGCTCTAACCTCAGAAATAATTTGGAGTTGCTCGCTGTTATTCACCTGAGATACAGGCTTTTGCCTTACGGGAACGTTCAGAGGTAGGTCCTTTGCAAATACAAGACCTAAAGGCATAAGAAACATAATAGCAAAATTGGTGAATATATTTTTAGGCAACATTGAATAAATATTAACAGAAGCATACTGAATTGAAAATGAATGCCTTTGGTAGTAAAGTGTTTTCAGTTTTCGACAGGCCCTTGCCTTATTCAGCCTTCATTAAGTCGGACTTGGGTATGATTAAACCATGATGAAAAATAAAAACCAAGGCAGCGGCATGTTTAGGCCTACAGCTATGAAAGTCTTTATCACATTGATCATTCTTTTCTCAACGGGGTGGCTGTCTGGTTGTGGAGAAGTCTATGTGAGTGGGCATGTTGATCATGCTTTAGGGTGGAATGTCTATGTTGAATCTAACCCAAGTTCACATCATCATTTTGATGCCCCCAACCGTCTTATATTTTCAGTTATTTGGTATGCGGATCATCACGACGCTCACCTGGACACCTTTCTTGAAAGCCCTCATCAAGGATGGGTTCAAGACGACGGGCTCGAAATTGATGGATGCTTTTTCCTTGGGAGCTTCTCCCACGATGAGGTTCACCATGAAAGCGTGATTGAGTGTTTAAACCCTCTATATGGTGTCTTTGATGTTCATATTCACAACCCACACCCATGGCGTGTTCCGTTTACCATCGAAATTAAAAATTTCAGCGAAACCCCTTTTGACACCACTCAGGAGGTTTTTACCTTAGACGAAACCCTCTATGGTTATGACACCATGGTGATCCCATTTGAGTACTAGAGGCTATTAAAATCTATGTGGCAGGGGTAGACGTGACCAAACCAATGGTGTAAATGCACCTGCATGCAAATAAAACTCGAGTCTCTTTCCAGTGTCAAAAAGAAAATTCAAGTCCTCCTAAATCAGGACCAATACCAGTCGCAACTAGACCAGGCATATCGAGACCTCCAAAAAAATGTCTCTATCCCAGGTTTTAGAAAGGGCAAAACCCCCAAGGCCATGTTGCAAAAGCGCTTTGGTGAAAACGTCAAAAAAGAAGTCCACCAAGGCATCCAACGCGAGGGCATTCAAAAAGCCATCGCCGATCATGCATTGGAGCCAATTAACATCACTGATGTGACCGACATCACAGAAAACACAGATCAAACATTTGCATTTTCAGCATCACTTGAGACCCACCCTTCCCTCACATTGAAAGACTACGCTGGCTTAAAGGTGGCAAAAAGCAAAGACGACGTCACCGAAGAGAGCATCTTGGACGTCCTGAAAAGGTTTCAAGACATGCATGCAACCATGAAACCCCTTGATATACAAAGCCCAAAAAAAGGACAGTACGCCTCCGTACAGATCCAAAGTTTAAATCCTGACGGCAGCCCTGTAGAAAACACAACACCTGAGCCCCCCCAAGATCAGCTTCATCAAGTAGGCCATGAATCGGCCATCAAAGAAATTGATGATGCCATCGCAGAGCTTTCTATTGGACAGTCCACAAAAGTCAATATCGCTAAAAACGAAGAGAAAAACATTCCAGGATTGCATGTGGAGCTCACCTTAAAAGCGATAAAGGAAAAAATATTGCCTGAAATCAATGACAGCTTTGCTCAAACCCTTGGCCCTTATAAAACCTTAGATGCGCTTAAAGTTAAGATCAAAGAAGACTTACAGGCCGAGCTCGACATGCAAAAACGCGTGGGCTATGCCGTTGATATCCTCAACCAGCTCTGTGAATTGCACCCCACTGAACTGCCTGAAACACTTCTTGCACAAGAATTGATAAGCCTTAAAACCGAATTTTTTAACCGCACCGTTGCGCAAGGACAAAGCCTCCCTGAAGACTTCAAGGTTGAAAACCTCGATAATGAGCTCAAACCCGAAGCGCAAAAAAGAGTCCATGAATTCATAGTGATCAAGGCCATTGCCAAAAAAGAAAATATTGAGGTAACACCCCAAGAGTTTGATCGCAAAATCTCTGAGCTCTCTCACGCCTACAAAAAGCCCCCCAAAGAGCTTGTATCAGAGCTTTCCAAAAATCATCGTTTGGAAAAAGTTCAGGATGAGATTCTCTTTCAGAAAACGCTTGATTTTCTAGTCGGCAAGGCTAACATCAGCTAAGTTAATATTTTTTTAAGAGGTACCGTATGCCCCCATTGATTCCTATGGTCGTAGAGCAAACCCATCGAGGGGAACGCTCATATGACATTTACAGCAGACTGCTTAAAGAGCGTATTATTTTTTTAAGTTCCGCAATCGGAGATGAAGTTGCTAACCTCATCGTTGCTCAGTTACTCTTTCTAGAGTCTGACAATCCTGATAAAGACATCCATATCTACATTAACTCACCAGGTGGGAGCGTGTATGCAGGGCTGGCTATTTATGATACGATGCAACATATCAAACCCAAGGTGTCTACCTTTTGTCTTGGCATGGCTGCTTCGATGGCTGCTGTTCTTTTGGCATCTGGAGAAAACGGCAAGCGATTCTGCCTGCCACATGCTCGGGTCATGATCCACCAACCTTTAGGTGGGGTTCAGGGTCAAGCCGCAGACATAGATATTCAAGCCAAAGAAATCTTAAAACTTCGGGACGAGATCAATGGCATTCTCACCAAACATACTGGTCAAGACATTGAAAAAATTCAGAACGATACTGACCGAGACTATTATATGCGTGCACCGGAAGCCAAAACATATGGTATTATAGACACTGTTGTTGAAAAACGTGTTGATTTGAAACCTGCTTGAGAACGTAAACACATATGTCAAAAAGAGAAACAGACCATAACCAGCTTCATTGTTCTTTTTGTGGTAAGAGCCAAAAAGAAGTCAAAAAGCTCATCGCGGGGCCGACCGTATACATCTGCGATGAATGCATTGAGCTTTGTAACGATATTCTTGAAGAAGAAGGCACCCCAGAGCTAGAAAGCCCTGACCACACCCCTATTCCCAAGCCCAAAGAGATCAAGGCCATTCTTGATGAATATGTCATCGGCCAAGAGTTGGCTAAAAAAGTTCTTTCTGTTGCAGTTTACAACCACTACAAACGCATTGATTCCCAAGCCACCGCAACTACTGACGATGTGGAACTCCAAAAATCAAATATCCTGATGCTGGGACCAACCGGAAGTGGAAAAACTCTGCTGGCTCAAACCCTAGCACGCATTCTCAATGTGCCCTTTACTATCATTGACGCTACAACATTGACCGAAGCGGGTTATGTGGGTGAAGACGTCGAAAATATTATTGTAACCCTATTGCAAAACGCTGACTACGATGTTGAGCGTGCCCAGCGCGGCATTGCTTACATCGATGAGATCGACAAGATCGCGCGAAAGTCAGACAATCCCTCCATCACACGTGATGTTTCTGGTGAGGGGGTCCAACAGGCCATGCTTAAAATCATTGAAGGAACCATTGCCAATGTGCCCCCTAAGGGAGGCCGAAAGCACCCACAACAGGAATTTTTGCAAGTTGATACGAGCAACATTCTCTTTATATGCGGTGGCGCTTTTGTGGGACTTGATAAAGTCATCGAACGCAGACTATCTGATACCCAAATTGGATTTGGTGCTGAAATCAAAAGTAAGACCAAGCATAGCGTGGGTGATCTCTTCTCTAAAACACGCAACGAAGACCTTATTGGTTTCGGCCTGATCCCTGAGTTTATTGGCCGTGTTCCTGTGGTCACCTCTTTGGAAGATCTCGATGAGAAGGCTCTGATCGACATTTTGTCCAAACCTAAAAACGCATTGGTCAAACAATATCAAAAGCTCTTTGAAATGGAGAACGTAAAGCTCAAGTTCACCAAGGGGGCTATTGCATCGATTGCCCAGAAAGCGATGGCCCGCAAATCTGGGGCACGTGGCTTGAGATCTATACTAGAAGAAATCATGCTAGAGATCATGTTTGATATACCCTCTCAAGACAATGTTGAGGAATGTGTTATCTCAGAGGATGTGATTAACAAGGATGAAAAGCCTATTATTGTTTACCAGCGCGAAGCTGAATCTGCTTGATCTTCATAAGCCCATTATATGGGTTGCCAGTTTTGTTTCTGTGATTACATTAAACCTCATGATACCAAGCCCGAGGATTTTAAATGACTGACGATATTAAAAAAGAAAACAACTTGCCTGCACCCATTGGGCGTGTGCCATTGCTGCCCTTAAGAGATATCATCGTATTTCCACACATGGTGGTCCCCCTCTATGTGGGCAGAGAAAAATCAGTCAAAGCCCTCGAATATGCCATGAAACATGGTAAAGACTTATTGTTAGCAGCCCAAAAAAAAGCCAAAACAAATGACCCCCTGCCCCAAGACATTTACCAAATTGGAACCCTTGGAAAGATCAAGCACTTACTTAAACTTCCTGATTCTACAGTTAAAGTATTGGTGGAAGGTCGCCGTCGGGTTAAAATTACAAACTACGTTGATGACCAAGAGTTTTTCTTCTGCGAGATTCAAGATATTCCTAACCCTTCAGGGAGCTCACCTGAAAAAGAAGCCCTTACACGGCAAGTCCAAAAGAGCTTCGAAGCTTATGTAAAGCTCAACAAAAACATCCCCCCTGAGATGATCATGAGTGTCTCCAATATAGACAGCGCCTCAAAGCTTGCCGACACCATCGCAGCCCACCTGACATTAAAACTTAAAGACAAACAAGAAATTCTAGAAATAGCACATGCTGAGGACCGCCTGGAAAAGCTTTTGTCACGCATGCAATCAGAAATAGAAATCTTGCAAATCGAAAAACGCATTCGAAGCCGTGTCAAAAAGCAGATGGAAAAAACCCAAAAAGAGTACTACTTAAATGAACAACTCTCCGCCATCCAAAAAGAACTCGGCGAAAAAGAAGACGGCAAAAACGAAATCGAGGAATTAGAACATACACTCTCCAAAACAAAACTCTCCAAAGAAGCCAGCGAGCGCGTTCAAAAAGAAATCAAAAAACTCAAGTCCATGTCCCCCATGTCTGCTGAAGCGACCGTTGTACGAAATTATGTGGATTGGATCTTGTCACTCCCTTGGGGCGTATTCAGTGATGACCAAATTGATATTACGCAAGCCCAAAAGACATTGGATCAAGATCACTATGGTTTGGAAAAAGCCAAACAACGTATTATTGAGTACCTGTCTGTTCAAAAACTGGTTGAAAGCCTCAAGGGGCCCATCCTCTGCTTAGTTGGCCCTCCAGGTGTAGGGAAAACGTCTCTGGCACGATCCATTGCCAATGCCACAAATCGTAAGTTCGTTAAAATGTCGGTTGGAGGCATGCGAGACGAAGCAGAAATTAGAGGGCACCGACGTACCTATATTGGCGCCATGCCTGGTAAAATTGTACAAAATTTAAAAAAGGCAGAGAGCTCTAACCCTGTCTTTCTGATTGATGAAATCGATAAAATGTCGATGGACTTTAGGGGAGACCCCTCAGCAGCCCTGTTGGAAGTTTTAGATCCAGAGCAAAACCACGCCTTTGGGGATCACTATTTAGATGTTGATTATGATCTGTCCAAAATTATGTTTGTGGCCACAGCCAACTCATTATCAGGCATACCTAGACCCTTAATGGACCGCATGGAGGTCATCCGTTTGTCTGGTTACACTGAAGATGAAAAACTTCAGATTGCCAACAAATATTTGATTCCCAAACAAACAAAGGAAAACGGCCTCAAAGATGCAAATATTATATTCTCTGACAAAGGTGTCAGGGAGATCATAAGGCAGTACACCAAAGAGGCTGGGGTAAGAAATCTGGAGCGAGAAATCTCATCTGTATGTCGTAAAGTTGCTCGGGATGTCGTTGAAAAAGGTGAAGCGTTTTCCAAGGATATCTCAAAGCAGGCGGTCAATGACCTCCTAGGCATTCAAAAATTCAAATATGGCATGGCCGAAACCAAATCGCAAATTGGCTTGACCAACGGTTTGGCATGGACCGAGCTCGGAGGCGACCTTTTACAAATCGAAGTTTCAGTCTTGCATGGAAAAGGCAAAACCATTCTCACAGGCAAATTGGGAGATGTCATGCAAGAGTCTGCCCAGGCTGCCATGAGTTATATTCGTTCCCGATCTAAGGCCTTGGGACTTAAAGATCATTTCTATGAAAAAATTGACATCCACGTCCATGCGCCAGAAGGCGGTATTCCCAAAGATGGTCCATCGGCAGGCATTACGATGGCCACCTCAGTGGCTTCTGCCTTGCTGAAGGTTCCCGTCAGAAAAGACATTGCGATGACTGGTGAGATCACCCTCAGAGGCAAGGTGCTTCCCATCGGAGGTTTGAAAGAAAAAGCCATGGCTGCCTATCGGGGCACCATCCGTGAAATCATCATTCCCAAGGACAATGAAAAAGATCTCAAGGACATACCTAAAAAAATAAGAGACGACATGACCTTTCACCTGGCTGAACACGCCGATGAGGTGCTTAAGATAGCCTTGGAGCTTACCGCCCCTGAAAAACTTTTTGATGCCAATGATGTGTTTGAGTTTGGGTTGTTGGATACTGGTGAGCGACCAGACAAGCCTAGCAAGGTCTCTGAAGAATCTGCCGTTCATTAGATCTTTGGTGCGGTCGGCCTACTGGCCGATTACTTAAAGTGATACATTTCTATTGACCCATGGCCAAGGCTATGAAATAAACCATTTTCTCTTTTGGGGCGATTAGCTCAGCTGGGAGAGCGCCACCCTTACAAGGTGGATGTCGGCGGTTCGATCCCGTCATCGCCCACCATTTTTTAAAGCTTATACGTATTCTAATTTTTTGCATCACACTTAAAGCATCTACACCACGTAACATGCTACATACTAGGGCTTAGAGCGTTATTTTTTTCATGTTTTTTCGAAGTTCTCTAAAATTTTTTTAATTACAAAACAAAGAAGGTTGAAAATTCTGAAAATATGGCATAGTTTGAAAAACTCGATCTCTTATGGCATTAGCCTAAGTCTGATACTAGAAATGATTTTTGATATTAGGGAGCCCAAAAATGGAACATGTTTTTACGTTAATGATGCTTATCCTACTCCAAGCTGTTTTGGGGTTTGATAATTTATTGTACATTGTCCTAGAAGCCAAAAGGGTTCCAGAAAAAGATCAGGCCCGTGTTCGAACACTAGGCATTGGCATTGCTGTTGTGCTTCGCATTGTGCTGCTCTTTGTTTTGCTCAAAGCCATTTCGTCTTTTCAGCAAACCTTATTTGCCATCAACTGGGTTGGCAAAATCGAAGGAGCTTTTAACCTGCATAGTATCATTGAACTTCTAGGTGGTGTTTTTATTCTTAATACCGCCCTCAAAGAAATTTACCATATGATGAAGCATGATCAATCAGATCAATATCAAGTCAAAGAGAAAACATCTATGACCAAGGTCATTGTAATGATTGTTATGATGAACTTGGTTTTTTCAATTGACTCTATCTTAAGCGCGATGGCACTCACCAAGGTGTTTTGGCTCATGGCCACAGCCATTTTTGTTGGGGGTGTTTTGATGATTGCACTTGCAGGCTCGGTGGCAACGTTCCTTCAAAGAAACCGCATGTACGAGGTCATGGGGTTGTTTATTCTTTTGGTCGTTGGGATTCTACTTATTTCAGAAGGGGGCCACTTGGCGCACCTCAAGCTATGGGGCGCAGAAATTTTACCTATGGGTAAAGGAACCTTTTACTTTGTTATTGGCATACTGATTCTCTCGGACATTGTTCAAAGCCGTTATCAAAAAAAGTTGCTCGCCAAACGCAACCTTACATCAAAACATACGGCGTAAAGATATGCCCCTTAGGGACTTAGGTTAAAAAAAATCAGGGCACCCTTCTACTGCTTTTTTTCGCAGTATCCATATTTGCCGGCTGCACGACGATGTCTGTCATTCGGCCTGCCCACCAGCTCAAACGTGGTCAGACAGAAATTTCAGCCGGGGGCGCTGTTAACCAATGGGGGGCGTTTGCCGTGGCCAAAGTCGACTACGGCATCATGGACAAGCTAGAGATAGGTCTTCATTACGGGTATTTACTGGGTTGTTGGGCACAAGGTTTCAAGTCTTTCGTTGGGACCCAGGCTTGGCGCTTTCGGTTGGATTGCAGGCAGTCGGGTTTATCATGTCACCCTAGACCCCAATGTCTATTGGGCTGTCTCTCCCAACATTTCACTGGGCTGGCAGTGGAATAGATTGAACCTTTACTAGGGTATAACGCCTTTTTTGCCAAAGACCAAAAGTACACGCTTGGTACAACTAAACTAGGTCTACGTTATCGCATTGCAAAGGTTGGTTTTTTGGGTATCGAAGGAGGCGCATCACACTACAAAGTATCGACCAATTCTGTATTTTATACCCAAAAAGGGGCATGACTTTACACATCTGGCTGAAGGAACGATCTATGGGGGCATTTTATTTTAGGACTTGAGACCAAAAACAACACAGTCTTGATTGACCCCAATCTCGTCACATGCTAAGTACAAATTTCAAAATTGGGGGTCGTAGTTCAGTTGGTTAGAACGCCTGCCTGTCACGCAGGAGGTCGCGGGTTCGAGTCCCGTCGGCCCCGCCATTATTCTTTAGGGATTTTGATCTAGGTATCACCTATAAATCTCTAACACATAAAGAATAGTTCTCAAATTCTCCACATACACTCTAAAGCGCAGGTGTACTTGCGCCGCGCAGGCGCCCCAGGCATTACTTTTCTAAAAGACCAACGCCTCGATCTGACCTTTATACTAGGGCTTTACAGGAAGATTCTTAAGAGCTACATCCTCGGGCTTATGCCCCAGGTTTTAATCGCTTACAAAATCAAAAAGCCCGGCACATGTGAAAACACGTGCCGGGCTTTTTCTTTTAAAGTTTTAGATTTTATTTTTAGTTGTTGAGCTTGTTGTTCAACTTGTCTGCAGCATCCTTAGCAGCTTCATCAGTTTCTTGTGCACCGTCTTTAACGGCATCAGCAACGTTACCAGCAACTTCAGAAGTTTTATCTGCCACGTCACCAACAACATCTTTGGCACCATCTACTGTGGCATCTACAGCATCACCTACTGCTTGACCAGTCGCATTAACCGCATCACCTACGGCTGATCCAGCTGATTTGGCTGTATCAACAGTAGCATCCACAGCATCACCTGCTAGATTAGCTGCGCCTTCAGCAACATCACCTACGGCTGATCCAGCTGATTTAGCTGTATCTACTGTGGCATCCACAGCATCACCTGCTAGGTTAGCTGCGCCTTCAGCAACATCACCTACGGCTTGCCCAGTGGCACTAACCGCACCACCAACTGCTGATCCGGTAGCTGAAGCAGCATCTTTGGTTTTGTCAGCTGCATTTTTAGTTACATTTGTGATTGCATTATCTCTGCCTGTAAGCATAGAAAACGCAAAACCACCAACAATAACCAATCCCAAAATAATCAATATTTTTTTCATTTTTTTCTCCTTAGAAAACATGCACCTTTTAATAGTATACGACCAAACATGATCGACCTTCACATCATGACCTCAGATGTGAATCAACTTTAAGGTGTCCGTGGCTTATACAGTGGAGTCACAACAAAATCAAAAAAAATAATTCCAAAATTGCGCAGTGTATTATTTTTATTCCTGTACCTTTGTCTCAAAAAAAAATACGGTCGCTCATGAAGACAACAAAACTTTTTCTGTTTTGTTGGTATCAATTAGCAATTAGATCGATGAGAAAGATCTCATCGATTGACGTTTTAAAGGAGGATTTGATGTCTAAAAAATTATTTGCTGAAGGCCTAGGTACCTTTTGGTTAGTCCTTGGTGGTTGTGGTAGTGCTGTTTTGGCTGCTGCTTTCCCAGAGGTTGGCATTGGCTTGCATGGCGTGTCATTGGCTTTTGGTTTGACTGTTCTTACGATGGCTTTTGCCATAGGTCATATATCAGGCTGTCATTTAAACCCCGCAGTGACCTTTGGCTTAGCAACTGCCGGTCGCTTTAGCTGGAGTGATGTTGTTCCCTATTGGATCGCACAAGTCCTTGGCGGACTTGCAGGCGCAGGTGTTTTGGCCATTATTGCAGGTGGAGCCATTGGTTTTGACCTAGCTGGAAGTGGCTTTGCTGCCAACGGATTTGGCGAGCATTCTCCAGGTGGCTACAGCATGGCTTCTGCGTTCCTAACCGAAGTGGTGATGACCTTTATGTTCCTCATGGTGATCATTGGCTGCACATCTAAGAAAGCTCCTGCTGGCTTTGCACCAATTGCGATTGGTCTATGCCTAACCTTGATTCACTTGATCAGTATTCCAATAACCAATACTTCAGTTAACCCCGCCAGAAGCTTGGCACCTGCTCTTTTTGTAGGTGGATGGGCTATTAAGCAAGTTTGGCTATTCTGGGCAGCGCCCCTATTAGGTGCTGCGCTAGCTGGCGTAACCGCGGCTTGGCTCAACCAAGACTAAACGCTTTTAGATAGAAGCTTTAGGGGCGCGCTTGAAAGGAAACTTTCAGGTGCGCCTTTTTCTTTTGAAATACCATCACACTTTTTATGCCTGACTCGCACACAAATTCGCTCCTGACCACCTGGAAGACCTTCCCTTCTCTGGTGTGGTTTATATTCTTGGGCAGTTTTTTTATGTGGGGCAGCTATTTTATGTCCATGCCATTTTTGGCACTGCATCTCACCCAAAACCTTAATGCATCTGAAATGCTCGCAGGCCTGGTTGTGGGCATCTCTCCCCTGACCAGTATTTTGTGTACCTTTGTCGTGGGGTTTATTGCGGATAAGTGGGGTAGATTTTATTTGATTCCACTTTCAATTTTTGGATGCGCACTTGTTTTTTTTGGTTTTGCGGGTGCTACGTTGATATGGCATTTCTTGGTCATCAATGCCATTTTTGGGATCTTCAATACAGGTCTTCGTATCAATTTAACGGCGCTTTTGTCTGACCTGTCAGACCTCCATAACAAAAAAGCCATTCTGCAAATGCAATACTATGTGGTCAATCTCAGTGCGTGCTTTGGACCACTGGCGGGGGCTTATTTTTATCTCAAGGGGTACCAACTTGCATTTATCATCACTGGCGTTTTATTTTTGTGCCTTGGTGTGCCTTTCTTACTGCTTTTAAAATCTGAATTAATCCAATCTGCGCAGGCAAAAGCAACACACCTGAAAGTCAAAGATCTCTACTGCGCATTGGTCTCTGACCGGGCGTTGATTTATTTTTTGATCACGTTTGTGATGTCTGCCTGCGTTTTTTCTCAGTTCGACACCACTTTCCCTCAATACCTTCATCAACTATTTGATCAAAAAGGCGTGACCTACTTCGCCCAAATCATGGCCGTCAATGCGCTGACCATCATCGTCTGTCAGTTTTTACTCTTAGAGTGGACAAAACATCTCGCGGTCACCACTGTGATGGCCATTGGGGTCCTGCCACAGATTCTTGGTTTTTTTCTTTTTGTGTTTTTGCCTCAAAACCTTCTTTGCTTTAGCATTGCCATGGTTGTTTTTTCTATTGGGGAAATTCTGCTTATTTCAAATACCAACGTCCTTATAGATGACATGAGTCCCCCTGCCCTCAAAAGCTCGTACTTTGGGGCGCTTGAACTGCACAAAGTCGGTCAAATGCTTGGCCCCATCGTAGGGGGCTGGATTCTAAATCAGTTTGGCGGCAAGGCCATCTTCTGGTTCTGCATTGCCATCCTTTGTATCGCCCTTTGGACCTTTCAAAAAGGCGTCCTTCACCTCCAGGCCCAGAATGCCCACTTGGCAGATACACGCTCCTAAGTAAAGCCCATGAGTTTCATCGCATGATTTGGTAAAATGTGAGATATTAAAGCCTTAAAGCCAGCCCCTCTAACGCTCAAGGCTAATTCACCTTTAAGAACGCACCAAACACTTGATTTTACACATTTTATAAATATTGAACTTTCAGAACTTTATGAATATACAATATCTATGTCTAGGGGTATTACATTCTCCATTTTTACGCTGCTCACCTCTCTCACACTCATGTCATGTTTTGAAGACATCACTGGAGGAGTCGTAGATGTAAATAATAATATTATGAGTATGGATAAGAACCTCGAAATACAAATGGAACGATTAAACACCAATTTTGAGAAACTTGTAAAACTTGGTTCAGATGCAGTTACTGAAGTAAAACCCACCTTGGACGAAGGCATGACAACATTCAACCAACTTGCTGAAAAGGTAGAGGATGCACTAGGTGAAGTCAGTAAGCTCGAAAACCTCTTGGCTGAAATCAAAATAATGCGTGAAACGTTTGAAGGTTTCGAAGAAGTAGTATTGAACCTTGACACACTTGGTAAAGAAGTAAGTGAGATGATCGATCAGGTCACAGACAGTGATACTTTTAATACTATGTTTGGCGAAAAAACAAACATGCCCCCCAGTGAAGAAAAAAGCGTTGATGCTATTGATACAATACAAAATATTTATGACACGACACTTGAAAACCTTGAATCCCTTGAAGGTCAAGATGCTATTAACCTTATAGACAAAGCAATTGCTAACATTGATAAGCTTTTATACTCACTAGATGAAGCTACAAAAAAGGAAGTCGCCAAAGAACTTGAGAAGCTTGAGCAGAAGAAACAAAAAATTTCTACTGAGTCTCAAAAGAAAACCAATACAAAAGAGAATGATAAAAAGGGGGTGCAAGACAGAAACAAACTCATTCAACAGCTCAAAGAACTTGAGCAGAAGCAACAAAAATAAATAAGAAGACAAGCTAAACCCTACTTATGTAGGAAAAGTTTACTAAAAATTTTATATAGTCCACATAAAAGAAAGGCCTTTTTTATGACCCGATTAACGAACTACTTTACAATATTTTTTTTATCTACAATCGCACTTCTTAATAACTATGCATTTTCAGAAGAAGTAGGTGAAACTACAATAATTTATAGCGAATGTAGTCACCTTAACAAAACACAATTAACTGCAATATTTGAACCAACTGGTATCGAAAACATAGCAAGCTACGACAACAATATTGTACAAACAAGGTTCGAAAACAATACTGAAAACAAGTCCGAGCTGGAAATAATTACTGACCTCTTTTCGAAAGTAGACCTGGCTGAAAGCAAAAGACCTTTTTACCAAGTTCAGCTTGACACTTCCAAACATTTATATGGTTCGTTCTATGAATGGGTTTTTGAACCTGCACCCGGAATGAGACTCTTCACCGAAAACGGAGATAACCCTATTGATGTCGACCTGTTTCCAAGGGCCCTATTAAACTGTGAATTTGCTAGTGAGAACAAAGCCCACTTCACTTGTAAAACAGTTTCAGAAGAAAACGCACCTGCCTATCAACCCTTTGTCTTTAAAAACCTTGTTATCGAATTCTCAATGCTCGAAGATGGTTCTTGTGGTGACACAAAAACAAGGTTTTCGGTAGCCTACGGTCTTGATTTAGATCAAGACCAGTATGACAAAATTATGAATAAAGTTGAGGAATATACTCCAAAAAAGCTTCTCAATATTTTTTTAAAATCGGATAGCCTACATGATATTTTGGAGCCCTACCTTATAGGCCTCGTTAAAACTATTCAAGATCAAGCATGAGATAATTAATTAAACAGATATCAACACCCCATCCAACACCCCCTCGAACCAGAGAACACTTTGCTCTTTGGTTCGAGGGGTTTTGGTTTTGGAGGCAAGAAAGATCATAAGGACTTGAATGCAGGCAAAATAGGCGCTTTTTTGTGCTGAAATGGCTTGTATGATCAGCCCTGAGATGAGGCTTAGGGTAAGAGATAAAAACAAAAGCGCGTAGATTAGCCTCATTGTTTTTGTCCTGCCTAAAAAACCTGAGATAGTTTTGATACCTTGGGTATGCACGTCTGATTCTAAATCTCGAAGATCAAAAAGCAATGTCAGCGCGGTGAGATAAGCGCACATCATGCCTAGATAAGCCCACGGCATGGCAACTGCAGGTTGCCCGTCAAGCCAGGGCAGACATACCAAAAACATCCATGTCACAACAACCAACGGCACTTTGAGGTACGGCATACTGCGAAGTCCTTGATAGGTTCGCCCTTTGAACCCCATGGGCAGCCCATATAAAAACCCCGGGATAGAAAACACCGCAAGAAAGACAAAAAGACCTGCCTCCACCTGACTGATAAGCAGTGTCAACAAGATCACAACCCCACTGCCCCATAACACAAACCTTTTTGGCCTAGCTTGATAACAGATATCAATGCGCCGTCTTGAAAGCCAATATTGAGATCGGTAGACCAAAAATGTTCCGAGCCCTACGCAACACACCATTGCCCAAGAAACGCTCATGCCAGAGACACGATAGCTGCCCATCACAATACTCATGGCACCGAGCGCGATCCATATTTTTTGATGGATCAAAAAAAGCCATATTTTGATCAAAGTCTTTTTCATCTCTAAACCAAACCTGTTATACATCATCTATGGAACAGGCAAGCCCAACGCCAGATCAGAAGAAACTGCTCAAGGAAGAGCTTATGTTTTGTGGTGTGATTGAGGAGCTGGTCGAACAGTGGGGATTCAAGGGACACTTGGGAAGAATGTGGGCGCTTTTATATTTGAGCGAGACTCCCATGAATCAAACTCAAATTGAAGAAACCTTAGGTCTGTCCAAGGGCAATGTCAACGGACTCTTGCATGAACTCTTGCGATGGGGGGTCGTACAAAAAACCCGCATTCCGGGAGATCGCCACCACTACTATCGCGTCGATGATGAAATTTGGCGATCAATCACCAATGTGATTCAAGCCCGTGAGCTGCGCATCTTGGATGATGCCATCGAAAAAATGGAACACATTGAAACAAGCTTCCAAGAAAACCCTTCTACGGATGCACTCGAGTATCAAAAAACGCGAACCAAATATATTTTTGATGCGCTCAAGACGTCACAATCGCTGACCCGCATTTTGGTTGGGACCTCATCCAAGCAAATGACCCGCCTGGCGAAGATGATCACCAAATTACAAAACTTTTAGGGGCTTCTCAAAGCATCAAGCTTTGGTAAACACAAGATCATAGATTTTTTGACCGCGTGCCAAGTATTTTTTCTCAAAGTGCGTGCGGGGCTCAAAGGGTAATGCGTCTTGATAGATGTCTTCTTTGGCCAAGCTCAGTTGCCAGTGTTGAACAAAGAATTTTTTTGCCTCCTGCGCATAGAAAGCTTCGTTGGTTGCTAGGCAAATAGCACCGCCAGTGTTTAATGACTCAATGATGCTTCCCATAATCGGCATGCGGTGCCAGCGTTTATTGGCTTGACCGGGTTTGGGATAGGGATTGGGGTACCAAAAAAAAATGCGCTCAAATGCCAAGCCTGACAGTTGATGTGCCCAGAGCTTATCAAAGTCTTCACATGCCAAGGTCAAGTTAGAAGTAAGCTCATGCGGCTGAGATACGCGTGCCTGCTTAAACTTTTGCATGCGCATCCTTGATCTGTCCATAGCAATGAGATGCCGTTTGGGATGAGCTTTACAGTACGCCAAGGCAAACTTTCCCACGCCACACCCAACCTCCAAATCAAAAACGGAGCTTCCATCAATATCAACCAAGGTCCTTGGCTTAGGAATTGTTTTTGGATTGAAAGGACGTATGCGCATCACCCTTGCCTACCTTAAAATCTCTTTGCTCTCACAAAAAAAACATATGTGATACATCCGTGACTGTGAAGACTTTTGACAGTTTAATTTTTGATCTGGATGGCACGCTTTGGGACACCTGCCAAGGGTGTGCGCAAACATGGAATCTTGTACTCCAGGAAAAAAACATCCCCTACCGCACGATCACCGAGGCAGATATGTCTTTGATCATGGGAAAGACACATAATCAAATCAGAGCCATGTTTTTTTCAGATCTAGAGATACCTTTTGCCGATGAGCTCATGCATGAGATTCTGCAAAGAGAAAACCAGATCATTGCCCAGAGCGATGGGTGGCAGCTTTATTCCGGCGTGCGAGAAGGGCTTGAAAGACTCAGCCAAGACTACCCGCTCTTTATCGTAAGCAATTGCCAAGAGGGTTATATTGAATGCTTTGACCACTGCACAAACCTGGTCACCCAATATATTAAAGATGTTGAATATCACGGGCGCACAGGTCGTCCTAAGGGAGAAAACATCCGCGAGCTTAAAGCGCGCAATGGTTTGAACAATGCTCTTTATATTGGGGATACCCAGGGTGATTCAAACGCCGCAGCCATTGCAGACTGCGACTTTGCCTTTGCAAGTTATGGCTTTGGCCAAGTAGACAATCCTAAGTGGACTTTAGAGCATTTTTCAGAACTTACCCTGTCCATCATCAATAAATAAAAATCGATTACAACGTGTTTTTATTCACGCCTTCTACCCATGTGTAAAAACTAAAAGAAATTCCATCAAAACAGACCCTTTGAGATTGATTTTTCTTTCAAAAAGAGTAGTAAGAGGGCGAATTTAAAAAATTGAGAGAAGAACTTTGAGTCAAATATTTCCAAAAGGCGTCAATAAACTCCTACCCTT
>Ga0209186_1000549_pt1 | contig 29939 bp, 22 predicted proteins | sample SidtaG_FD_187426 | JGI IMG/M metagenome (GOLD analysis project Ga0209186, IMG submission 187426) | Marine algal microbial communities from Sidmouth, United Kingdom - Sidmouth_Male2 metaG (SPAdes) (version 2) | ecosystem: Host-associated > Algae > Red algae > Unclassified | place: Sidmouth...
TACAAGTTGGACATTGTACCAAGACGCAGTAGAGCGCGGAGTGACGGTTCTTTTTAGATTTTTGTTATGATATTTTCTTTTAAATATAATATGATTATTTGTTGTAAATTTGGGTGTTTGAATGGAATATATGAAATCAGAGCTTATTGCTAATTTATCAGATGAAGAATTGTACAAATACATCTGTAAATTGGGCTATAATCAGAGTAATTTAGAATATAGCGATACATCAAGAAATAAATACGTTGATGCTTTTTTTGCTATTGATATGTTAGAAGCCGAAGTTTTCAATGGTGGATTCTATCAATTTTTTCAGAATTATGGGTACGAAGAATATGTTGATGACGCTTTATTTGGGTTGGAAATTATTGGAGAACCAACGCTTAAAAATATTTTGAATGAGGCAGCATTAATTCATTTAAAAGAACCGGAAGAAAAAAGACATTTGAGAAATCCAGAGTATGATTAAGTTAGATGATGAATTTTATGATTTCGATGAAAGTGATGAATTTTATTTTACAAAAGTAAATCATCTTTTAATCAAAATGGTGAGGGGTAATTTGGATTTATTCTTACAATAATCAAATAACGTATTGAATTCAAAACAAAAATCACAACCATGAGCAACATCCAAACACACCACCGCACCTGCAACATCTGCGAAGCCATGTGCGGCATCGTCATTCAGCATGAAGGCAAAAAAATCATCTCTATCAAGGGCGACGAAAAAGACCCTTTGAGTCAGGGACACATCTGCCCGAAGGCGGTGGCTTTGCAAGATTTTTATACCGATAAAGATAGGTTGAAACGCCCCATTCGCAAGACCGCAAGCGGCGAATGGGAAGAAATTTCGTGGGAGGAAGCCATTGATACGGTGGTCGAAAAATTCAAAGACATTCAAGCCAAATACGGCAAAAACGCGCTCGCCACTTACTTGGGCAATCCCAACGCCCACAATCTCGGCAATATCATTTTCAATCCGCAGCTACTTCGCGCTTTGGGTACAAAAAACCGTTTTAGTGCCTCGTCGGTGGACCAATTGCCGCATCATGTCGCGTCCAATTATATGTTCGGGCATGGCTTGCTGATTCCGATTCCCGATATTGACCGCACCGATTTTTTTATGATTATCGGCGGAAATCCAATGGTTTCTAATGGCAGTATGATGACCGTTCCCAATTTTCCCCGAAGATTAAGAGCCTTACAAGAGCGCGGCGGAAAAATGATTGTCATCGACCCCCGCCGCACCGAAACCGCAGAACGTGCTGACACCCACCATTTTATCAAACCCGAAACCGACGCGCTATTTATCGCCGCTATCATTCATACCATAATTGAAAAGGACGCAGTACAGTTGGGAAATCTCCAAAAAATGATGAAAGGTCTGGACAACATCAAGTCAGCCGTCAAAGACTTTTCGCCCGAAAAAGTCGCGCCGATTACAGGTATTTCAGCCGAAAACATCCGAAAAATAGCCCAACAGATGGTAGGTGCTGAAAGCGCGATTTGTTACAGCCGCATGGGCGCATCTACGCAAACTTTTGGTGGTTTGTGCCAATGGCTGACCAATGTATTGAATATCCTCACGGGCAATTTCGACAAAGCGGGTGGCGTGATGTTTACCACGCCTGCCTTTGACCATATCTTGATGAGTAGTCGCAAAGGAAAGTCGCGCAGCTACGGCAAATACAAGTCGCGGGTCAGCGGCTATCCCTATTTTAATGGCGAATTTCCGGTAGCGGCACTCGCCGAAGAAATCGAAACGGAAGGCGAAGGGCAAATAAAAGCCTTGTTCACTATCGCCGCGAATCCTGCCCTATCTGCACCCAACGGACAACGCTTGGAAAAGGCATTTGAGCAGTTGGAATTTATGGTTTGCGTAGATATTTATCTCAATGAAACGACACGACATGCGGATATGATTCTGCCCGTTGCGACGGGTTTGGAAAGCTCCAATTACGATATTGTTTTTCATTCGATGGCGGTTCGTAATACGGCAAAATATTCGCCTACGCTATTTCCGCGAGACGATGACCAGCGTTATGATTGGGAAGTCAGCAAGGCAATTTTACTGAAATATACCGAGCAACCGGAGAATGGATTGACCCCCGAAATCATTCTCGACAATATGTTGCAAATGGGGCATTATGGCGCACAAGGATTGAGTTTGGAAAAATTAAAAGCGCATCCGCACGGCATAGATTTAGGCGAATTGCAACCTTGCATCGAACAACGCATTCAATCAGACGATGAACAAATCGACCTCGCGCCCGATTTATTTGTTGCTGATTTAGAACGACTTAAAAATACCTATTTCAAGCAACAGCCCACGTCCGAAGATTATCCATTTGCGATGATTGGCAGACGAGTGTTGCGACATCACAATACATGGACGCACAACGCTGACCGCCTGATGCGCGGCAGAAATCAATGTACCGTCATCATCCACCCCAATGATGCCCAACGTCTCAATATCGAAGACGGAAAACCCGTAAAAGTCTCATCCTCAAGGGGTAGCGTTACGATAGAAGCCGCCATCAGCGACGAAATGATGGAAGGCGTGGTGAGTATTCCGCAAGGTTGGGGCAGTCGGAAACGGACGGGTATGAGCGTGGCTGCATCTTATGGCGGTGTTTCGATTAATGACTTGACAGAAGAAAATCGGGTAGATGCCTTGACGGGAAATGCTGCGCTGAATGGCGTGGCGGTGCGGGTGGAGCGATTGGAGACAGAAGCATAAACAGAAAGAAAAAGATGGTGGCATCTGAAACAATGTTTTTGCCAAATTGATAATTGAGCGTTGATAATTATCTTATTAAAATATTCGTAAAAAACAGATTTTATTCGTTTTATAAATAATAATTGGTTCTTTGACAATTTTTGCCAAAAGAGAAATTAGTGTGTCTATTCTGATTTTAGGAAATTTTTGAACATCAGTTTTTCACACTATTCCTCCCCCAACCCCCTCCAAAGGGGGAGACTAACGCGAGTAGTTCTTCGCGAAGCGAATAATCTCCCCCTTTGGAGGCAGGGCTGGTCAGTTCTATAAATTTTCAATATGTTTAGCCTTTAAAAAGTTAAAAAGTTCGGCATGTTTAGAAAAGCAGTTGACACTTTAAATGAACAAAAAATAATATACGCCGTTTGCTAAACTTTTCAAGTTTCGTACTCCGATAGCTATCGGAGAAGCATATCACAAATATTAGTAATTAACTAAAAGTCAGTGCATTATGTACGTTTACGAAACTCGAAAAGTTTAGCAAACGGATTTTTAAAATAGTATTTTTATTTTTAAATTGAGAAAAAAAGTGTAAACTACTTTTGTGAGAAATTTAAACATGCCAAAAGTTCATTGATTTTGTTGGCAAAAGATATCGTAGCGGTTTTCATGGATTTGATACCTTTGCAACGATAGATATTAATCGCAATGTCTTGAAAGACAGATAATATGACAGAGGCATGGTTGTGTCTGATACCATTATCATCTTCTTCGAAGTGGGTATCTTTTACGTGATGGATTTTATTTTCTATTCCCCAGTGTTGTCTTATACCCTTTGCTACTTTTTTTGCATCCTTGAATGAACAGCTTGAGATGTAGTAATGATGTTCTGAATAATTACCCTCGTTCGTTTTTTATCAGGTCTATGACCATAGCGATGAACGTATATTACACTTTTTACTCCTTCCCAACACTCGGGAATACCTTCAAGAGCATCGTAAATTTCATGATAACGATTTTCTTTCCTGCCTCGGTTTTTTTCTTGGGTCAGGCAGGTGTTTAATAGGGTGTTATCGGCTACAATATCTTTGAGCTGTTCTAACAACTTGGGTTGATTGCCTTTTGCTTCTATCAAATAGTCATTTCTTGAGTCTAAAATAATTTTCACTGTTTTTTTTGGCAATGGAGCGCATCCTGAATCGTACTACCTAAAGCTTTGCCGTCACCACTCAACCATTCCCCTGGTTGTATGGAAACAAAACTGCTCATCCATTGATAGAAGGTTTTATTAATTTCCTTAAAATCAAGAGTTTGCATGACAGTTCGAAGTTGTGTCCTTCCTAAAGGAGGATGCTTTAGTTTAATTAGACTTTGGACAGAGGAAATTAGGGAATTGGGAAATTCGATAAACCCCTATTTTTTAGTTTTTTATAAAAAATAATTATTTACATATTTTACTCGAACACCTCCAAAATTGTCAAAGAACCCAATAATTTTAAACTAAATAAAGTCTATTATACATTCTCAATTCTCAATTTGGCGAAGACATTGATCAAAACCCTTGCATAACTAAGAAGACCAAAGCCCCTGCAATGAAACCAAGTGCTGCCAGCCAAGCTATCTTTTTGAAATACCAGATAAAGTTGATTCTTTCCATACCCATTGCTGCAACACCTGCTGCCGAACCAATAATGAGCATACTACCGCCTGTACCCGCAGCATAGGCGATAAAGTGCCAAAGTTTGCTATCCATCGGCTCTGTGTACATACCCATCGAAGCCGCGACAAGCGGTACATTATCAATGATGGCGGAGAACACGCCGAGTAGCATGATGACGAGGTTTTGACTCGGAATCGTGGCTTGCAGCCATTCGGCAACGCTTTTGAGCAAACCTACTTTTTCGCCGCTTGCTCCCATAACAGCAGCTGATTCGAGCGCGGTCACTGCCACCAGAATACCTAAGAAGAATAAGATACTCGACATCTCAATACGCGATAAAGCGTTGTGAGCGGAGTAGCGTTTGCGTTTTTCTTCCGTAAAATCTTCTTCCGGATGAATATATTCGGATACCAACCACACGACACCCAACGAAAGCATCATACCAACATAAGGCGGCAAGTGGGTCAATACTTTGAAAATCGGAACGAATATCAATCCGCCGACACCTACAAGTAGCATCGTGCGGCTGCTCAATATTTTTTCACTTTCGATGGCTTTATCAAAACGACGATTGGTGGGCGTGATGTCACCGCGCATATAAGGCATACGGGACATGACAAATATCGGTACGACCATACAAACAATTGACGGCAAAACAAGTGTTTTTATCAAACCCATTGTAGATACTTTTTCGCCAATCCAAAGCATTGTGGTCGTTACATCACCAATAGGACTCCATGCACCGCCGGCATTGGCAGCAATGACGCCCGCCGAGACAAAATAGAGCCGTTCATCCTTGTCCGGTATCAAGCGACGCATGAGCGATACGAGTACGATAGTGGCTGCCAGATTGTCCAATGTAGCCGACAGGAAGAATGCTAAAATACCAATCAACCATAACATAGTTGATTTTTTGGTCGTGCGTATGCGATTGGTAATGACAGAAAAACCCTTATGAATATCTACCAATTCCACAATCGTCATCGCGCCGATGAGGAAAAATAGAATTTCCGCAACTTTTCCAATATGGTGGAGCAAAATAGGATTGAGGGAATCTTTGTAATAATCACCATCGTGCAATACATGTCCGTGATGATCGACCAAATCTATGTGTCCGAGCGAAATAAATGCCCAGCACAATGCCCCCATAATCAAAGCGGGAACGGTTTTGTCCAGTTTCAAAGGGTGTTCAAAAACAATGGCAATGTAACCAATGATAAAACAAGCTATCAGCCCTGTCAGCATATCTTTGTAAGTTTATCCCGATAGCTATCGGGAAAGTTTAAGTTCAAAATGAACTTGAACTCAACGTGTACTTATTTTGTAAAAATTTCAAAATCAAGCAATTAGAATATTTTTTCTTTCTAATTGCTAAAAAGACAGGCAAAAATAGCAAATTGTTTTTGAATGAGTGATTTTTGATTAGATGATTTCAGATTTTTGATTGGCTAAATGTGTGCCGTCATATGTCATCTTACCAATCAAATATCAAAAATCACCTAATCAAAAACCACTCATTCCGATTTAGAAACTATCGAATAAATACCATTATTATTAAACCAAAGCCCCTTGTCTGCTCCGTTAATATCGCCGTCGTGGTTGAGGTCTGAGGGTAGATACTCGTTGAATGTACCGTTATCATTCACCCAGATACTCTTGTCGCCACCATTGATGTCGTACCCCGACTCATTGGGTTCCATATTGCCTGTGTACATACACCAAGTGCCGTTGGCGAGTTGTTTTTGTCCATAGCTACCTGCGTTTTTGTAAGTTTGTGTAGTACGAAAATCAAAAGTGAGCGTATTATTGACCATATTGACAGGCTCGGCAGACATCACACCGATGTGATTGCGATGCTCTACCACGATGTAAACGGGGGTATCAAATTCGGCAGGCAGTATATTTTCATTTGGGAAATAAATACAACCATCCGTTTTCAGCAGCGCAGCGGTTCTTGCAATTTGTGTGTTAGATTCCACGCCTGTACGGAACGAAACCAACAACCAATCTACCACATTGCTAATCTCATTTTGTTCTGTCCCGTTATAATTCCATGGAGCTTCATTATAAGATTGACTTTGGGGGAGTACGTCCATGGTTTCCAAATTATTATTCATGTTACCTTCGAATATATTGTAGACACCTTCCAATTGCACACAAATATCTAATCCCGGCAGTGTCTCACCTCCACATTGAAAGTTGCCATCGTAGTCTTCATAAATTTGAATATTTCGGAAATAAGAATTGGCAGCAGCGTTGGCATCATCGTCGGCGGTCAATACTAAGTATTTGAAGAAACCCGTCGCGTCTATGTCAATGACATAATGCGTGTAATCTCCACTGCCATCATAGGTCTGATTATCGTATTCGCCGGTATAGCCCTGTGTGCCGTAGGTCACAATTCGGCTGACCATCGGTAAAGCGAGGTCATTGTCAAAACCTAACTCATGGATTTCTCCTTCGGAGGTGCTTTTAAAATCAAATTCAAAAACTGTATTTTCTGTAAAAAAATAACTGATTTCGACGGCTTTCCAGGCATTACCTTGAATATAAAGTGTTGTACCGTCATCCTGAACAGAATATGTGCCAAAATCTTGGATAGGCTCGTATGACAACACGCCTGAATTGAAGTTGAAAGTTGAACAATCTTCCGGCGGACAAGCCGGACAGTCTGCACCACCACAATCGACACCAAGTTCATCGCCATTCAAAATACCATCATCACAAGTCGGGCAAATCGGGCAGTTGCCGCCACAATCTATGTCAGTTTCATTGCCGTTTTGTATGCCGTCACTGCATTGGCAATCCAGCAGACAAACTGCTGCATTGATGCGACTTCTGATGAGGTCGCCGGGCTGCTGCCCAAAACCATTGTTAAAATTAATACCTATTCCACTGACCAGATGGCAGTAACTCATAATCGTGCCCTCCGGAGGGAGTATTTCGTTATCGGCATCATAGCACGAGTCGGGATTGGTATTGGGGTTGCCATCTTCTAAAAGGTATTTATTGCCGCAATCATCTAGTTGAGTATCATTGCCATTCCATGAACAGGCATGTGTGTGTGGCGAACCAAGATTGTGTCCCAATTCGTGTGTCAATACCTCTACATCCCACGAGAAAGTCGGTACATTGGCATATGAGCCATTGACGCCGCTCACACCTGTATTGAGGTCATTTCGGCAAATCACATTGACATAAGCGATGCCACTCAAATAAAAAGTATGTAGCAGATGCACCAAATCACCATTAGTTTTTCCATACTCTTGATTATTGAGGTCGGTCAAAGGGGCGGCAGTGCCGTAAGGAGAAGCCGTATCCCAAATACGGAGAAAACTGATATTGGTATTGACGCTTTCATTGGCATATAATGTGGCAGTTTGTGCAAAGAGGGCGAGGACATAATTATAGGTTGTGGTTATATCCGAATTTTTAGTTTGATACAAAGAATAATCTGCCTCTATGTGTATGCTTACACAACTCGTCAAAGCAGATTTTTCGAGCGGTACTGCCTCATTTAATATTGGGTTTTCTTCCGGAATGACTTCGCACTCAAAACTTATTATTTCATTAAAATTATTTTTTTCATACAAAACGTGTTTATCGCTATTTTCAATTTTTCCTATCGTAAAATGCTGATTATCAATGGCAATAAATCCGCTGATTTCATCTTCAAAAAGCGAAATAGCCACGAGGCTTTCAGGCGTGTCTGCCAGTGTTCCTCTGTAATGAAGCCCCATATCGCGGTGCAATGTAATGTCGGGAGCAGAAGCCAATTCCAAGCGAAAATCAGGCGAAAAAATCTCTGCTTTTATAAGGTACAATTCGCGATTCTGACCTTCAATGGGAATATCAAGGCGGAGGTATTCGCTTTTGTTATTTCTAATATCTTGAAGCGTTTGCTTTTTTAAATCGAAAATTTGTTTTTCGCTCAATAGGTCATCAGCAATTGGTACATCTGCTGCGTCAGGCGAAATTTCAAGGAAAGGAGTAAAACGCTCGGCTTGTTGTATTTGTGCAGTATTTTGATTGATTTTCTCCTGAATGATGTGTTGCCCAAAAATGTGTGGAGAAAGGAATAGAAGCAAGTATGTTAGTAGTAAATTTATAATTCTCATTGTCGTTTAAATTATATGTTGTTTTAAAATGTATTTCTATCCAAATAGTACATGCCGACTGCTGGAACAGTCAATAATTATGGCATTCAGGGATGGGAGTGATGTGTGAAATAAAAATCGAAGCGAGGGGGGGCAGGTAAGGCAATTAAGCAAGAATTTTCATTGCCCTTAAAGCAAAAGTAGGATTTTTTTTAAATACAATAAAGCAAAATAGGTTTTTTATTATTATTTATGATAAAAAAATTTGAACGCGAGGCAGAAAATGACGACTTGTTTTTTAATGTGTTAATTTTTTAAAATTTAAAAAGTTGATAACAAATTTCTTTTGCAGAAAAAAATAAAATATTCTTATTTATAATAAGTGTAATTGTTTTGTAAAATTAATGTAATTTACGGTTTTTCCACATAGAGCGAAATAGTAATAAGGTAAATAAGACACTTGCGAATACAGAATAAGACTTGAGTTGTGCAATGCCTTGATTATGAAACGAATAGGTAAAAACGAGAGAAGTGATGAGTAGAATGGTGTATAAAAATTGCTGCCCCATGACATACATCAGGCGATTGCGTTCGGTAGTGCCGGCTATACGAACTTCCAATTCGCCCCGCTGAATTTTTTTGACCGTGCGTTGCAATTCGCCGGGAAGCGCAAGTGCGCTCGTGAGGTTGTTTTTGAGCAAATCGGTGATGAACTTGACGAAATTACCTTCTTCACCAAGCATATATTTTTTCAGATAAGGCTGTACCACTTCAATGGGATTCATCTGCGAATCCAGCGTATTGCAGATGCCCAAAAGTAGTGTCACCATACGATTGAGTAAGACAAATTCTTTGGGAACTTGCACGGCGTTGGCAATGCCGCGCACACCAAGTTCGCGAATGAGATTGAAAAGGCTCGTCTCAAAGGGATTGACCTTAATGTCTTTAAAATTTAAACCGTCGATTTGCACTTCATTTTGGATAAACTGACGAAGCGCATCAATGATTTTTGCCGCAATTTCTTCTGAATTTTGGCGGTCAGCGATAAAACCCATTGAGCGCAAAGAGGCGATTATTTTTTCATCATCATTTTTTACCGCCGCATCAATAAGCGTAAGAAAACCCGATCGCATATACGGTTGAAGGCTTGCTACTGCGCCAAAATCAAGGAAAATAAGTGTACCATCAGCTTGCACCATAATATTGCCCGGATGCGGGTCGGCATGATATAGACCGTCTTCAAAAACCATTTTGCAGTAAGCGTGGACGAGGCGATTGGCAAGGTCGGTAGGGTTGATATTCCACGCCTGAATCTGTGCGGTGTCGCTGATTTTTACGCCTTCACAAAATCGTGTAACTAATATTTTTTGATTAGAAAATTCAGGAAAAACCTGCGGAATATCAAGCGCGGGTTCATCTTTGAGATTTTCGGCAACGCGCTGCATAGATTGCGCTTCCTGCTCGAAATCAAGTTCTTCCTCAATCATTTTTTTGACTTGCGTGTAGGTGTGTTCGATGCCTTTGATGTCAAAAAAATACGCCGTCAGTCGTACGATACGCTGTATGACCCGCAAGTCAACCTCTGCAATTTGTTCAATATTAAGGTGTTGTACTTTGACGGCTACTTGCTCGCCGGATTTGAGCGTAGCACGATGTACTTGCCCGATAGAGGCAGAAGCCAAAGGCGTTTCGTCAAAATGTGCAAAGATGTTTTTCGGCTTATCGCCGAGTTCGCCGATGATTTGTTGCTCAATTTCGGAGTAGGGACGGGCAGGGATTTGATTTTGGAGGGCTTCGAGGGGTTCGTGGAAGGCTTTGGGCAGGAAATTGGTGAGGATGGAAAGCATCTGCCCGACCTTAATAAATAAGCCTTGCAAATGAAGAATTGTCTTTTTTACACGCTCAGCATTGCGAAGGTGAAGGTCAAGCATGCGTTTTTCGGCGTAGCGTTTTCCAAAAAATTTAGCCTTGAAAAACAACCAGACATAACTCATCATCACAACGAATGTGGTCCAGTATGCTTTGCGTATGCGATAGCCGGGGCGGAATATTGATTTTTGATTTTTGATTGTCGATTTTTGATTGAGGGGAATGAGGGAATGAATTACGGTGTTAAAAGTACATCATCTATGAAAATTATCCAAAATATTAGGCGATCAGTTCATAGTTGGGCAGTTCATAGTTCATAGTTGTTATAATCGCTTGAAATGTAAAATGTTTGTAAATAATTGATTGTCAATTTATTAAACTTTAGACGGGTAGCCAAATATTAATAAAAACTCCAATAAAAAAAGCTCTGCACCAGCTTGTCCGGCGCAGGGCTTAAATCAAATGAAACCATCTTTTATTTCGGGAAATTATGTACTTGGGTGCAGCTATTGATTATGTTACTTACCATATATTCGCATGAAACCATACAAACGTTACATCGGTATAGGATTTTTTTTATGGAATGTCTCGTTTTTGGAAAAAAAAGCCCTGCACCAGCTTGTCCGGTGCAGAAACTTTTAATCAAATGAAACCATCTTATATTACGTTCGAGTACCTGTTGGAAATTATTTTGAAAATGTATGATGAAAATAAATGCGTTAATACATTCAAAATTCGTTCATTCAACATTCAAAATTAACTTACTCGACGATAATTTTCTGACTATGTATTCCTCTGTCGGTCTGAATACTTAGCAAATAGATGCCTGAAGGGAGTTGGCTGACATCTATTTGTGTGTTTGTGCTCACTATCTGACGAGCAAGCACGCGTTGCCCTACGGTATTGTAGAGTATCGCATGATGTGCCTGCAAGTCGCTGATAGTCATGTTAATTGTGTTTGGTGTAGGATTAGGGAATATGTTGATGTATTGGGATAAGTCGGGGTTTTCGACAGCAGTTGTCTGGTCGTTGAGGTCTATGGTAACAACGTTTTCGCCGCCAGTTATTACGATTTCTTCGCCTGTATTGAGGATGGCGCGTACATTGGTAATCGGGAAATGGAGTTCCATCTCAGAAGAGAGTTTTCCGATAATATTATCCGTCATCACGAAACTGACCTCGCCGATTTGTCCGAAGCCGGAAATGTTTTGCTGGTCGGTACGCGAGTAGGCAAAGTCAACAACGGATTCGTCGAATACGTTTTTCTCGAATTGTAATATGGTTGTCGGATCACCTATCCATGACTCCATAAAATAGTCTGCGGTTACGGAACTGCTATCGACCAAATCCACCGGATAACCTACCGAAAACGCCACGCCATATATTTCTTCGACGGGCAAATCCATTGTTCCCAGAATAATATCCGCATTGATGATAATATTGCCGGTATCGGGAGTAGAATAAATGGTATCTAAATCAAATTCGAGGTGAAGCCCCGGCGCACCCTCGACACGCATAACATTGACACCGTCGTGTGTGCGATTATAATTTTGTTCGATAGCATCTATATCATCAAAGAAAATTTCGCCATCACCATTGGTATCTACGTGTTTGAGATTTATACTGTCGGCTGTCATTTGCCAATCGGGGGCGGGTTGTCCGTACCAGTCGATTGAGGCGTCAGGGCGTAGAGGTCCCGTCTCGCCAAAATGCAAACCAATAGGCAGTACATCATAATTGTCCGCAATCATGTTGTAATCCGCATCGCCGGGGAATACGCAGTCGGTGTCTTCGCAGTCGGTGTTTTCGACGGTGACAGAGGTGCATACTGTTCCAAAACACGTATTTCCTACCGTTTCATAACTCGCACATATTTCATGTACACCATAATCATCAAGAGCAATAATGATGGAATCACCTGTACCGTATATTTCATTTGTGTTAAGGTTAAACCATTCAGGATTGCCGCTTATTCCGTCCGGTGAGGTTAGAATGAAAAAGAGTATGTTGTCAATAGGTGAACCGTATTGAATTTCGTAATCACATTCGGTAGTCGGCGTGCCTGATACCAAAACAATTTCGCAATGGGTATCTTGACAAGAATTATCAAAAACGGTGAGACAGACATTATACACGCCTACATTTTCATAAAAATGTACAAAAGATTGCTCGGTCGGACTACCTGTACTACCATCGCCAAAATTCCATTCAAGGTTGGTATAGTTTCCTGTGGAAAGATTGTTAAAACTTACGCTATTAAGCGCACCGCCCGGACTGCCATTGTCCTGCCATGTAAAAAAGGCCTCGCAGTCGTTTTGCTGAGATTCCATTTCTACTTCTACTTCAATACAATTTTCCGTACCACAGACCCAATTCCCGTTAGGGGCAACTAGGCTTGCAGACACACAGACGTAGTAGATTCCTGATTCGGGGAAGGCATAAGTAAGTATGCTATCTTGTGAAGTATAATTATTGATGTACCAAGTAATATTGTCCAGCTCAAATGGCTCTATATCAACAGGTGCTGAGAATACATATAACGAATCATTCAGCTGCTCGGAGAGAATTGGAAGAGGAGGACAGTAAGTAGAGACTTCGTGACAAACTTCAATGTCGCACCATTCTTGAGTGACAAGATTGAAAGCAGGAATCTCTGCACAGACCGTAAATGTACCGCCCAATGCCGGGAAATTATAATCCATCGGATTGCCATATTCGATGAACTGTCCGTCAATGAACCATGCAATAGAATCGTTATCAACTTCGTAAATATCAATATAATAAAATGCCTCAAAAATTGCCCAATTCCCTTCTACTTCATACTCAAAATCAAAGCCCTCGCAGTCGTTATTATTGCTTCCTGTGACAGTAACCACATCGCAGAGTGTACCTCCACACTCCGTTATCGGGTCGTAGTATTCAGCACAAATGGTATATGTTCCGGCTTCTTCAAACTGTATGACTACACCGCTTGTATCGCCGTAAATGATGGTAGTACTATCGCTATCAACTGTCCATGTTGTCTGCTGTGGAGCTGTTCCGGTTATGTCGTTATAAACATAGCCTAAAACTTCCAAGTCTTCAAACGTCAATATTTCAAGGTCATAGTTACATGTTGTATCGGTTGCAATATAAATTTCCGTACAGGCATTGACCGGACATATCACGGGGTCGTAGCCTGTGGTATTGATCGCCACTCCATTAAAGCAAACGGTATTGTGACCTTGTTGAAGTGGGAAGGTATTGAGGAAGTCATTATTGCCAAATATTACTTGGTCATTGACTACCCATATCGAGTCCATCACCTCAAACGGTGCGCTCGCCACTGCTCCAAATATTCCCGTAGAATCGTTCAATATCTCGTACAATATCTCAACTTCTGGACATCCCATACTCACATCTATCCATTCACAAACTTCTCCTACACAAGTTTCGCCTGTGTTTGTGTTTACTGCGGGAACAACAGCACACACCTCGAATCCATATGAATAATAAAACAAAGAATCATACGAAATTGGATTTCCACTAGCTGCAAATTCCCCATTTATGTACCATTCCACATCCGAATCTGCAATTTCATAAAAAAGAAGATGAGTTGTTGTAAATGTACTGCCTTGAGGCGTCATTTCAAATGCCAAATCAATATCGTCACATAGGTATTCATTTGTTATTTCTACAAAAACGGTATCACAAATCACGCCCTCGCAGCTCCAGTCCGTATCTTCGTATTCTGCACAAATGATATAATCGCCCGGCTCATCAAACTGATAAAACAATATAGTATCATTACTAATCGCGCCACCACCACCTTCGAGTATCCACGTCACATCATCGGGTACAAGACCGCTAAAGGCGTTTATCAAAACACCAGATACAGAGGAGCTATCAACATCGAAATTCAACTCATATTCACAGGGATTAACATCTGCCACAAATATCGAGTCACATGCGGTACACCATTCGTTATTTATCTGATAATCGGCACAAACCACCATTTCAAAAGAAGGCGGAAAATTTGGGCTAAGTTCATAAACCACCGTTGCAGAATCCCCGAAATTTATTCCCCAACCCGGGCTATACCACTCCACTACATCAGGCGTATATGGTCCAAAATCTGTGGAATTATATATGTTCACATACAGCGTTGTAGGCTCTGCTGATACTTCTATCACATAACCACAATCTGATTGACCAAAAACATTACTCCAGCATAAAACCGAAATAATCGAACATAGTAAAAATTGAATTTTGTTGTTTTCCATAATTAATCTTCATTTTGGCAGTGTCAGTATAATTTAAAACAGCCTTTTTAATAAACCTTACGATGAGTAGGGCGTAATAACACACTACAAAAATGAGCATTTAAGCATAGTTAAAAAAGTACATTTTTAGCCTATTGTGAAATTTTTAAAGCTTATTTTTTATTGTAAGTAACTGATAATAAATTTTTTACAAAAAAAAATGTGAACTATTTATTTCGTATTAGAATAAAAAAACGGAGTACAGATGCTTTTAAAACATCTGTACTCCGTTGTAATTTTAAAAGAAAGAAGGAAGAGCCAATAAATCCCAACACAATTTTTTGCTGTATTACTTTTTGGAATTCGGAATTTGTGTTTTGGAATTTTCTAATTATGACTCCAAATCTAATTTAGTCGCTAAGGCTTCTTGCTTTGGGTTTAGTAAATCATCAGCAAGCGGAATTTTAGGGTCTTTAGATTGGCACTCGCTGATCACCGTGAGTAGCGCACTGTTTTTGTTATGAGGAATTGGTTTGACTTGATTCACGAGTTGTCCCTTCAAAACGGGATGCCGGAGAATTTTATAGGTAATTTCCGATTTCTTTGCATCAATCGTAATTTTTTCAACAATCTCCCCAAGGGTAGTTTTCATGTAACGAACAATTTCCTGCCCGGTTTGCCGAAGTATTTTAAATTCTTCAATATCAGCCAGATACCTATCCGGGTGCATGATTTTATCTAAAAAATACTCCCATACCGTCTGCACGGAAACATCAATACTAACGCTGCTATAGCGCATGGTATTACTCATAAAATTGATTTAATGTTTTGAATGAATAGCCCCCGAACTTTTTCGAGAACAAGTGTTTGTGTGAATAAAACAAATTTTATTAGTTAAATTTAATATAAACTATTATTTGGCTCGTTATGATTTTAACAAAACAAAAATACATATTTTTGAGGCAAAAAGCAATAATAAATTGTCAAGAGAATGACATATTTTGTATTAGGCGGAAAGAACGATTGCCTAAACGAATTTGCGACAAGAATTATTCTTTATTTTTGTTAAAAATAGATTAACGAAATCATAAAACAGTAAAACAATAAAGTTGAATAAAGTAAAAATTTCTTACTTTTGATCTATGAAAAATTTACTCTACATAATGGTTATCCCCTTAATGTTTCTCTCCTGTACGGCAACTAAAAAAGTCAGTGACTCGGCAGCACTCAAAGGTGATGTTGACCAACGCCTCACCGAATCTACTGTCGATATCAACGATATCAAAGCGCATATCCACTATCTGGCTGCGGATGAAATGAGAGGACGCGATACGCCTTCGCCCGAACTCAATATTGCTGCCCGTTACCTTTCTACCTCGATGATGCGGTATGGCGTCAAACCACTTCCGGGCTACGAAGATTATTTGCAAAAAGTACCTATGAAAATCGTTACCCCTGCGGATACAGGCATGATAAGAATCGGCACACATGAAATGGGATTACTCACCGATTTTCTGCCCTTAGATGGCGACAATTTCGACGTATCTGCCGAAACGGTCTTCCTCAATCGAGGCACTGAAAAAGATTATGAAAAAGCCGATGTCAAGGGCAAAATAGTCGTTACGACTTGCGGTTATGAGGGGCAAGACAATCCGCAAGAATGGTTTTATGCTGCCAAACAAAAGCAAGCACTTTCAAAGAAAAATGGTGCAGTAGCACACGTTGAAATTTATAAAAACCCTCAAATTCCTTTTGTCTTTTTAGCGCGTTATTTTTCCGGTTCGGCGACGATGCTGGGTGATGAAGCAGAAGAAGATGGTTTCCCTATGGTATGGGTAAATGCAGCAGATGAAGCAGCGATTAGCACCTTAAAAGAAGGCGGCAAGACCCGCTGCAATATCTATGTGGATGGCATGAAGGCAGAATCGGTCAAGACCTATAATGTCGTGGGCATGGTAGAAGGCAGCGACCCCGAATTGAAGGACGAATACATCATCTACTCCGCACATTATGACCACGTAGGCGTAGGGCGCGAAGTAGAAGGCGACAGTATTTATAATGGTGCCAGAGACAATGCTGTAGGCAGCGTCACGGTACTCGAAGCCGCCGAAAACCTTGCCAAGCATCCCACCAAACGCTCTGCCCTGTTTATCTTTTTTACAGGTGAAGAAAAGGGCTTATTAGGCTCGGAATACTACGCTGATAATCCGATTATTCCGCTCAATAAAGTGACTTACTGCTTCAATAGTGATAATGCCGGTTATAATGACACTTCGGTAGCTACTATCATCGGATTAGAGCGTACCGAGGCAGAAAACCTGATACAACAAGCCTGCACCACTTACGGCTTAAAAGCCATTCAAGACAATATGCCCGAACAAGGGCTTTTTGACCGTTCGGATAATGTCAACTTTGCGAAAAAAGGTGTGCCTGCGCCTACCTTCAGTCTCGGCATCACGGCATTTGACGAGACTGTCAATACCTACTACCACCAACCCGCCGACGGACCGAATACGTTGGATTATGATTATCTCCTTAAATTTTTCAAATCCTATGTGTATGCTTGTCGTTTGATTGGAAATACTTCGCAATCCGTCTTTTGGAAAGAAGGTGATAAGTATTATGATGCGGGGAAGGAATTGTATAATAAGTAGCGAGTGGGCGAGTAGCGAGTAGCGAGTTTTTTGATAGGACACGGATTTAACGGATGAAACAGATTCACACAGATAATTTATCCGTTCTAATCCATTAAATCTGTTCAATCCGTGTCCTATGCCATCTACAATACAACGATACCACAACACTACGAAACACCATGAGGAAAGAATTTATCGACCAATCCATATTCCGCTTAGAAGAGGCTTTGCCGCGTATCGTTCAATGTTTGAATGAACTAACAGAAGCACAAATCTGGCAACGCCCCAACAACAACTCCAACTCTGTCGGCAACCTCGTCGTACATCTCTGCGGCAATGTACGCCAATACATCATCTCCAATCTCGGCGATACACCCGACATGCGCGCCCGCGATGTCGAGTTTGCGATGCGCGACGGCTACGACCGCCAACAACTCATCGAAAAAATCACGGAAATCATCCAACAAGCCGTGGAAGTGATACGCGTAATGAGTACCGAAGATTTGATGAAAGTCCGCAGCGTACAAGGCTTTGAGCAGACAGGCATCAATTCCATTATTCACGTCGTCGAACACTTCTCTTACCACACCGGACAAATCGCTTTTTGGACGAAATTGGTGCAGGATATTGACCTGAAATTTTATGGCGATATGGATTTGAATGTACTCAACTCGTAAAAGAAATTATCATCGAATGGATAAAGTAGAAAAATATCAAGACATCATCATTTCGTTTCTGGAAGAACAAGCCAAACCCACCTTGGGTATGGATGCCAATATCCGAAATGAAGTCATTGCCGATAGAAAAAGTAACAACTTTCAACTCCTGCACGTTGGTTGGAAAGATACTCATTATCAATTCTTTATCTCTTTTCATTTTTCCATTATCAATGAGAAAATTTGGTTACGATGGAATAGAACCGAACACGAAATTGTTGATTATCTGATAGAAAAAGGCGTACCTAAAGAAGACATTGTTTTAGGATTAAAGCCACCTCACGTACGGGCGCATACGGGGTTTGCGGTAGCTTAATCTTAAATTAACAAATATCACATCCAAAATTGGTGCAGGATATTGACCTGAAATTTTATGGGGATTTGAATGTGTTGAATGAATAAGTTTTGTCCGCAGCTTATCAGTCCGCAGCTATTACGCACAGCACTAACTGCTTTTATGGAATAATCGGCATGTTTAAATTTCTCACAAAAGTAGTTTACACTTTTTTTCTCAATTTAAAAATAAAAATAATACTTCAAAAACCCGTTTGCTACACTTTTTGAGTTTCGTAAACGTAAATAATGCACTGAATTTTAGGTAATTACTGGTATTCGTGATATGCTTACGTTTACGAAACTTGAAAAGTTTAGCAAACGGGAGACATTATGGTAGTGTGTTTGAAGTAATGCTATTTTGAAAATAAAAGGACAATTCATAAATTTGCATATTCATAAACAAAAATAAATATACGATGAATTGTCCTAAATGTTGTAGCTCAAAGATAAAGAAAAATGGTCACATTCACAATGGCAAACAGAATCATCAATGTAATGATTGTTGGTCGCCAATTTGTGGAACAAGCTGAACAGCGCTTAATCAGCGATGATACAAAAGAACTTGTCAAGCGTTTATTGACTGAGCGTATATCCCTACGCGGTGTCTGCCGTTCAGTAGAGGTCAGTTTGAGTTGGTTGATGAGTTTTATAGTTGCTCAATACGAAGATTTTCCTGACCATTTAAACGTCGTTCAAAGTAAGAGGGCTTCCGGTATTATTATAAAAGTTATTTATATATAATATAATGATTTAAAGGAAGATGAGATGTAGAATTTCGTAGGAAAAAAAGAAAATAAACAGTGGGTTTGGATGACAATGGACGCAGATACCCGACAAATTATTGCCTTTTATATCGGAGATAGAAGCAAATTAAGGGAAGAGGAAGAAAATAATCTACCCCAAATGAAGAAGTTATTTTTTTCATATGTTTGGCTAAATTTGACGCGTCCCGAATGCTTTCGGGATAAGGAAAATTTAGTGAAACATATGAGAAAAAGAACGATTCAGACGGGTAGATTATTTTTTTCGTCTTCCCTAAGTGCAAAGAAATTATGGAAGTTGATACCAGAAACGTACTGAAAAAATGCGACCTTCTACACCGACAATTGGAAGGCTTACAAAAGTGTTATACCCGAAGGCAGACACCAAGTCAGCAAATCTAAAACCACTCATATCGAACGATTCTTTTGTACGCTAAGGCAGAGGTGTTCGAGGGTAGTCAGAAAAGCCTTGTCCTTTTCAAAGAAACTTGACAATCACATTGGAACAATTAAATATTTTGGCACTACGGTGAAAACTGTGGGTCAAAAATTTTGAGCTTAAGCTGAAAATCGGGAGACTTGCCTTGCATTTTGAAAATGCAAGGCAAGTTTGAGCATTACATCTGGATTTTTATTGCTACCCACAGTTTTCACCGTAGTGCCAATATTTTATTTGTCATTATAATTTACAGATAGCATTACATCTGTAACACTACCTAAAATTAATATGCTCCGTAAAATCCACACCCATCATTTCCACGCCTGCCATCACCTCGTCACGCTCCACACCTGCGGCAAATTTTGGATTTTTAAACTTTTTCTTCACTGATTTCGCGCTCAAACCCTCCAACTTCGTCGGGCGAATCTGCGCGGCAGCGATGATAAAGCTCGTTAATTCGTCACAAGCGAGTAGGGCTTTATCAAGTAATGTATTGTACGGCACCTTCCATTTTGTGTAATGTGCGGATATGGCGTGTGCGATTTTCTCCTCACCCATATCACGCAGCTTTTGCACGATGATATTCGGATGTTCAGAGGGATATTTCTCATAATCTGCATCGTGTAAAATACCTGTGATGTACCATTCATCCGGGTCTTCACCCAACTTCTTCGCATAGGCTTCCATGACCATACCCACCGTCCTACAGTGACGATGCAGACTTGGATTTTCAATCATTTCATCCAATATGGCGCGGGCTTGTATTCTATCCATTCAAGTTGATTTATTTTGTATTTATAATAATTATTCGCAAAACTAAAAGAAAAATTAAAACCATTATAGCATTAAAAAACGCTCATCCGTTCAAAATTCAAAAATCGACATTCACTCATTCACTCATTCAAAATTCACTCATTCACTCATTCACTCATTCACTCATTCACTCATTCACTCATTCACTCATTCACTCATTCACTCACTCATTCACTCATTCACTCATTCACTCATTCAAATCTCTGTCACAAATACTCGCAAACCCCACAAGCGTTCCTATCTCCTCCATGATATTTTAGCGCAAATCAAAATACTCACACGCTAAGGCTAATATTCACATAAGCGCATTTGGTTTTTAAAATTGCCTGCCGACAAACAGGCACAAAAAACAACTATAATCATGAGAGCAACATTCATCTGTCTGCTGATGTTTGCTGTGGTGATCACTACTTCATCATTTGCACAAGTTAGTAAAGAGAATTACAACGTACAACTTAAATCAGCTAATTTTACTCCTTCCGAAGCCCTTTCCGACTTCACAGAGCAGCCTGAAAAGCTGCAAGATATACTATTCCAAGACGAATATTATGTCGTTCTGCAATTCAAAAATTTACCCGACCGACATATACGCAACCAACTCGCCAATACAGGCATCCGCTTGTTGGCGTATTTAGGAGCGAATGCCTATCAAGCCACCGTTTCGTGGGATATTACAGCGCAAAAAATGGCGACTGCCAACCTCCGCGCATGGGCAAAAATGCCCGTACAAAGCAAGGTTGATGCTTCGCTTCGTGCAGGAGATTTGCCGCAGTGGGCTATCCAAATTGCCAACAAAATAGACCTTACCCTCGTGCTTCACGACAAGGCAACAAATAGCGTTCAAAATCATTTGGAAAATATCGGCTGCGAGCTACTCGGCAAAGCACTCAACAATCCCCGTCACCTTGAGGTACGCGCTGATATTGAGCAAATTATGACATTGGCTGCTTTGCCTTTTGTGGCACACGTACAAGCTATCAAAGCACCCGATGTAAAGCTCAATCACTACGCCGTTCCTGCCATGCGAATACATCCTGTAAGAGCCGGATTCTTAGGCAATCAGCAAATTACAGGTGCAGGTGTTACGATTGGTATCGGCGATGGTGGTTATGTGGAAGACCACGTTGACTTCGAGCATCGTGTGACCAACAAAACAACCCTTGACATCTGGGGTTCGCATCAATACCACGTAGCAGGTATCACAGCAGGTACGGGCAATATTGACCCCTGGAATCAAGGCATTGCTTATAATTCCATGTTGATTATGGAAATCACAAGTAATATCATCGCCAAAGCGCCCACTTACCATGCACAAGGTATGATGGCAACTAATAATTCATACGGACCATCCAGTTTTGATTGCAATTCGGCGGGTCAGTACAATGCGACCAGTCAAAGTGTTGACCAACAAATGTTGGATATGCCCGAACTCATGCACATCATCGCTGCGGGCAATAGTGGGTCAATCAATTGTACAGGCTATCCCCAAAGTTTTCAAACCGTATTAAGAAGTTATTCAAGCAATAAAAATGCACTGACCGTTTCGGCAACTTCGCATAGAGGGCGCACGACCACATTCAGCAGTCGCGGACCGGTACAAGACGGACGCCTAAAACCCGATATTGCCGCTCCCGGAAAAAGTATCGTTTCTAATGGAAACGACTATGATTACGTTATGATTAGTGGTAGTAGTATGGCTGCACCCGCAGTAGCAGGTGCTTGGTCTTTGATGGTCGAGGCGTATCGCAAACAATTCAATACCGACCCCAAAGCAGCACTCCTCAAAGCCTATTTGATGAACACCGCAAATGACATCGGCAATCCCGGACCGGATTATACTTTTGGTTATGGAATGCCTGATGTAGCACGTGCAGTACAGGCGTTGCGCGAGGAGCGTTTTTTCCAAGAAAATATTTCTAACGGACAATACAGTGAATATACAATAAACGTCCCAAGCAATGCAGCCGAAGTACGCGTAATGTTGTACTGGCATGATAAAGAAGGGAATCTGACGGCATCAAAAGCCCTTGTAAATGACCTTCAACTCACCGTTACTGCTCCCAACGAAATCGTTTACAACCCGTGGAAACTTGACCCTACTCCGGCAAATGTCGATAATGACGCCACACGTGGCATCGACGATTTGAATAATGTAGAGCAAGTTACATTGAGCAACGAAACACCCGGAGAAGTACTTCCCGGTACCTACACCATTCGTGTGACCGGTGCAGAAGTACCCGAAGGTCCACAGGAATATTTTGTGGTGTATGAAATCATCACAAATGGTGTGGATTTAGTTTATCCCGTTGGTGGTGAGACATTTATGCCGGGCGCAAGAGAATTTTTCCGCTGGAGTGCAGCAGGTCCGGGCAAAAACGATGTCACTGTACATTACTCGGTCAATGACGGCATTACATGGAAAGAAATACCAACCGATGCCTCACATGTAGCCGAAGGTTATGTCGATTTTACTTTCCCCGAAAACCTCCAACACACCAATGTAGGGCGCGTAAAAGTCACCATTAATAATGGTGCTACATCTGCGATGAATCAATATCCGTTTACCGTCATGCAACACCCCGTGCTTGACGCGCCTCAATCTTGTGGCGGCAAAATTTTCCTTAATTGGAGTGATGTAGAAGGCGCGACAGCCTACGAGATAATGCGGCTCGATACTTTTATGAAACCACTTGCTGTGACCAATGCAACAAGTTTTGTTATTGATAATCAACCAACACTCGGTGATGAATGGTACAGCGTTCGCCCCATTAGCGCGACCAATCATCGCGGTGTTAGAGCGGTTGCTCAGAATGTGGTCAGAAACAATTCACCTTGCCCGAACCTTAGTGATGTGCGGGTCAAACGTATCCTTTCACCTGTTTCTGCCGTCGGGCGCGAATTTACGAATAGCTCACATTCGCCCAATCAATTGATTACGGTAGAATTGGAAAATAAAGGCAATACTGCCGCCAGTAATTTTGATGTTTCATTTGCATTAAATGGTGTCACGCTCGTCATCGACCAATTCACAGGCACGATTCAGCCCGGCGAATTAGCGGAATTTACTTTTGGTTTTGGGAAAGACTTTACCGCACCCGGCATACACGAATTGACGGCGACAACCTCCCTCCTAGGCGATGTCAATTCAACGAATGATACCGTGCCAGAATCAGTCACTTTATTGCAACTTGCCAATCCACCGCTCACTGCGCCAATTGACGTTGGAGAAGATTTTGATGACCTTGAAGCTGATGTCATTCAGCAAAATAAAATGGGCGTAGGTGGTTTGCCATTCCTTGATTTTCAAAGTAGCAATCCCAATGGCGAATTGGTCATTGGAAACGATTTTGCTATCGAAGGTAAAGCTCTCACACTCAATAATGTAGCTGATGGCGTAGAAGCGATTAATGAGTTGATTATCACGAAAAATCTGTCAAACTTCAGCTTGCGTGGTGCAGATGGCAAGATTCCGATACAGACACTTTTCCTTTCATTTCAATATAGAAATCACGAACAGGAATTTAACTCGAATAACCGCGTTTTTGTACGTGGTAGTGAAAATGATAGCTGGCTTTCGGTGTATAATCTCGATTTGGAAGCTCCTTTGAGTCAGGGTATTTTTGCACAAACCGGCTCCATTAATGTCGGTGCTATTTTACGAAATTCAGGGCAAGATATTTCTGAAAATTTCCAAGTAAAATTCAGTCAATCAGGTGCATCAAGTGCGGACGACCCATTCAACGGCGATGGTTTTACTTTTGACAATATCAGTCTGATAGAAGGTATCGATCTTCCTGTCGAATTGGTATTTTTTGAAGCGAAAAAAACACCAAATGAGCGCAATGCTATCGTTTCATGGCGCACATTGACCGAGGCTAATAATGATTATTTTGTATTGGAAATGGCAGAAGAAAATATAAACGGACAAATAGATATTTTCAACGAAATATATCGCGTAACCGGCGCGGGTACGACGGCGATTCCGCAAGATTATGAGTATCTTGATGATGCCCCGAATAAAATTTCAACACGCTACTATCGCCTCAAACAAATTGATTTGGACGGTGCATATGCTTATTCGGAAATCAAAGCCGTTAATTTCGATGATGATGGCTCAGTTATCAATGTTCACCCTGTTCCATTCAAAGAAGAAGTACATGTTACGGTGAAAAGCAGACCGGGCGCATCGCTGACCATTCGTGTGTCGGATATGTCAGGTCGCACCATTCAACAGCAACAATCGGAGCTTCAAACTGAAGGTGTTCATAGAGAAACTGTCGATATGGACAAAGCACTTCCTTCGGGTGTCTATCTGATGGAAGTCAATATGGACGGATTCAGACACAATAAGAAAATTATTAAGCAGGAATGATGTGCTGACGTGTTGATGTACTGACGTGCTGACGTGTTCATGTGAACGTCAGCACATCAGTACATCCACACATCAGCACTAAATAAGTCCATAGCTGATAGTCGATAAAATGTCGTGAATAATACATTGTTTCACGTTCATCCATCGACTATCGGCTATGGACTATCTGCTTTTTAACCACTTGGCAAATTTTTTGTTAAAAGTAAGATTGATACAACAAACTTCTCGGTTGAAGGGTTAAAAGTGTGCATGTCCCAAACTCGCAACTCGTAACCCGCAACTCGCAACTAAAAAGAATTCACATGATACAAATTTCAAAATGGTGGTGTCTTTGCCTCGTGGCAATGTTAGCATTTACAAGCACCGCCTTTGCCCAAGACGATAAAACTGATGATGACGAACCCGTAGTCGTCTATGACCCGGATGATATAGGAGGAGACAAAAGATTTAATCTTAACAAATTAGTTATCGGAGGAAATGGTAATTTTTTCATAGCTAATGCGATATTTTTTGAACTTTCTCCTTTTGTGGCTTATCGTCTTACCGACAGATGGTTGGTAGGTACAGGGATTAATTTCAGCCACATCGCAGCGAATGATGTAGGGATTCCCTTCCTATATGTAGATGATTATGGCAACGAATTTCGCGATGTCATTGGTTTCGACAGATATTCAGAAAACTTTCTTGGAGGTCGGCTTTTGACCCGATATTTACTCTTTCACGTCGGCGACCCGCAGGGTGTTTTCGCAACTGCTGAATTTCAGTATAACGGAAAAAATATCAAAGTAGATGGCGATAGAGTTCCTAAAGATCGTGTGTATGATTTCGATGGTTTTCCCGTTGAATTACAGGTCGATAACCGTGCAGTGCCATCTATGCTTGCCGGCTTGGGTTACTCCACCAATTTCTACGGACAATTTGGTGCTACTTTCGAATTGATGTATGATTTCCTCTGGAAACAGGATGTGTCATTCAATGAGTTTCCATATACTTATCGTGTAGGTTTTACTTATGGGTTTTAAAGGTTAAGTTTAAGAATAAGTTTAAGTTTAAAATGTATTTTTTCGCAAAAAATATAATTGCGAATTTATGAAATATAAATTTAATTGAAAATTAAATTTTTAAACTTAAACTTATTCTTAAACTTAGACTTCACTCCCCCACCACCCCCATTCCAAACAAGGCAAAATCATACTTCACCGGGTCTTCCGGGTCGTATTGCCTTAGGTTTTCTGTCAATTCGAGTACCGCTTTCCAGTCGCGTTGCTTGCGTGTGAGTACGCCTAATCTGCGTCCGACACGCTCTACATGCACATCCAACGGTATCAATAATTGCGAGGGCTTAATCGCTTTCCACAAACCAAAATCTACGCCTTTATCATCGTTCCGCACCATCCATCGTAAGAACATATTCAAGCGTTTGCAAGTCGATTTACGGGCAGGCGTGGCGATATGCTTGCGGGTACGCTGCGGCGCAACATCCAATGAGAAAAACAAATCGTGAAAGCCAATCAACGCCTTTTCTATCGTTTCATCATTTTCATTTATAAATTGCGAAAAAGCAGTTTCTAACGTATTATTATTTTTATAAAAATGTTGTAAAAATTCCAAAAAATACAGCGTGTCCGTCGCTTGAAATGTACGGTGTTTGAAGTCCAAAAATCGCTTGCGGTCTTTCTCTGAATGATTGACCATAAAATCGTGCGGTGCGCCATCCATCAACTCCACCAATTCATTTGCCTTATTGATAATCGTCTTACGCTGTCCCCATGCCAATACTGCCGTCCAAAATCCCATAATCTCTACATCCTGCAACTTCGTAAATCGGTGCGGAATCTGTATCGGATCATCCTTTATAAATTGCGGACGATTGTATAAGTCAACTTTTTCATCTAAGAAATCTTTAATGTGTTGACGAGTTGATGAGTTGTCGAGTTGTTGTGGCATCCTATTATTATTGTTGTTGCAGTTTGTTATGCTGTTTGTCCTAATAATTTTATTTTTGCAAAAATACAATAACACGTCAATTCGACAACTCAACAACTCATCAATTCGTCAACACAATGAAAACAGTCATACAAAGAGTAAGTGAAGCCTCCGTAACGGTAGAGGGCAAAATAACGGGCGAAATCGGCTGGGGCTTGCTCATTTTACTGGGCATAGAACCGGAAGACGGGCAAGAAGATATTGATTGGCTGTGCCGTAAAATCGTCAATATGCGGATTTTCAATGATGAAAACGGAGTGATGAATCGCTCGGCATTGGATACAGATGGTGGGTATTTAGTGATTAGTCAATTCACGCTGCACGCAAGTACGAAGAAAGGCAATCGCCCCTCCTACACCCGCGCTGCCAAGCCCGATGTTGCGATTCCGCTATATGAGGAATTTGTCAAACGCCTCGCCGAACACGCCGGAAAAACCATAGCAACCGGCATCTTCGGCGCAGATATGAAAGTCCGCCTACTCAATGACGGACCTGTAACGATATTATTAGATACAAAAAATAAGGAGTGAACGGGTTACGGGTTGCGAGTTACGGGTTATCTAAGTTTTTGCTTCGTAAAAATAACTCGCAACTCGCAACTCGTAACCCGCAACCCGCAACTCGTAACATGAAATTAAACTTAGACATCATTAGCAAAAGCAAGCCTGAATGGATACAGGCAGTCATGGCGGATTTTGACAGTTTTTTGCAAGATCACGCCGATTGTGAACGCAAGGCATCGTCGATGGCGATGAGTTTTGTGGCAAAATATCCCGACCGCACGGAGATTATCCCGGAATTGATAGATACGGCGGTGGAGGAATTGCAGCATTTCCAACAAGTCTATGCACTCATGGAGGCACGTGGTATTCGGCTCGAACATTCTATCGGAAAAGATATGTACGTGGCTGACCTCATGGGCTTGTGCCGACATGGGCGCGATGACCGTTTTATGGACAGGCTGCTGATGGCTTCGGTGGTAGAGACACGCGGCGCGGAACGCTTCAAACTCGTCGCAGAAGCCCAAACCGATCCCGAATACGCTCGTTTTTATAAGATGCTTTGGGTATCCGAAGCCAAACACGGGCATGTTTTTGTCAAAATGGCACTCAATTATTTTGACGAAAAAGCAGTCTATGACCGATTGCATTTTTTCGTAGATAATGAAGCGAAAATATTGGACGGACTAGAAATTCGGGCGGCGTTGCACTGATGAAGTTTAAGAATAAGTTTAAGTTTAAAAAGTATTTTTTTTGCAAAAAATATATTTGTAAATTTATAAAATATAAATTTAATTGAAAATTAAATTTTTAAACTTGAACTTAAACTTACCTCGTTATCTCCCCTTTCTCGTTAATTTTGAATTTCTCTTCGTACATAAATTCGGAATAATCTATTTTATTATCAGTATAGCCGTATTGGTCTGGATCTTTTTCCCAAATATTCAAATGAGTGCTTAGTGTTATGTTTAAATCTCTGTCAATCTTGCCACAGAGGTATTTATCAGGATTAGAATTATCAGCGAAAATAATTTTGTCGATGGTTTCGCCTTCATGGGTGTATGTAGAAATTTCGTAATTTCGATATGCGCGTCCTCTTAAATTAACGGGATAGGCGAGGTACATCACAGCAACAAAATTTGCCGTCTTTTTGAGCATTGCTACTGCAATATAATGCTCTTCATCAGGAATATATTCCTCCCTTCCTATCAATAAATTTAGCGGGTCATACAGTCGTCTTTTTTTGCTGAATCGCTTATCCAAATCCCGTGGTTCTATCTGAATCGGGAAACTCCGTTTGGGAAAAAGCGATACAAATAACTCAAACATCTCTCCTACCCTATCGTCATCTTTTCCGAAAGTTTCTAAATAAATTTTGTTGAACTCATAAGTGTAACGAACATTTTTGAGGCGTTTGTCAGTGAGCAGGCTATCTTTTTTGTCATAACCGTTTCGGGTCGCCATTCCAAGGTAATTGATGCCGCGTCGCTTGCCGTCTAAATCCGAATCATCCATTGCATAAGCACAAGCCATATTGTAAAACAGATATTTATTCGGCTTATTATCAATAAACTTTGCCATTTTATAGGCACTTATCGCATCCTCATGTTGTTCTAATTCAAGGCGAATATTACCCATTTGAAAATAGGCTTCCATTGTAGGATAATACAAAATAGAGCGTAACAAAGTATCTATCCCCTCCTGCTGTTTACCCATATTTATCAAAGAAATGCCCGCTTTCAATTTTTTCTTAGAGACAGCTTTATGGGTTTCACTCGCTATTTCACGGGCTTTTTTTACGCGGAAATAATTGTAAATGTTTTCCTCTGATAATGGCAATTCAGTGATTGGGAGTGGAGACTGTTGAGCAGACGTACCTTCCCCACAGGTCATGCAGGCTAAACTGATGAACAATATAAAAATTGGATAAGGTAATGTCATTTGCTTCATGGATGAATGAATTCATTTGAATTTGAATCTGAATCTAAAAATAGATAATCTAATCGTCAACTGCATTCTTCAAAGTTAGGGAACTTGCAACAAATTCCAATAAAACACAACTGAAGTACGCCAATATTAGGGTTTGGAATTTGTTTTTTGGAATTTTCAAACATACCCCGCCGCCTGCAAATTAAACAACTCCGCATACTGCCCATCTTCTGCAAGGAGTTCTTCGTGCGAACCGAGTTCCTTCATTTGTCCATTTTCCAAAAACAAAATACGGTCTGCCATACGCACCGTCGAAAAGCGATGTGAGATGAGTACCGCCGTCTTTCCCGCAATCAATTCAGCGAAACGTACAAAGACCTCATGCTCTGCCCGTGCATCAAGTGCGGCGGTGGGTTCGTCGAGTATAAGCAATTGAGCATCACGCATATATGCGCGTGCGAGCGCTACTTTTTGCCACTGTCCGCCGGAGAGTTCTACGCCTCCTGCGAATCGCTTGCCGAGCATTTGCTCGTACTGTTCGGGCAGTTCTTCCACCACAGTTGAGGCGAGACTTTTTGTGGCGGCATCTTCGATATAATTCATTTCATTCACATGGTCAATTTGCCCAACGGCAATATTTTCCAAAGCCTTCATTTGAAAGCGCACATAATCTTGAAAAATAATTCCAATGGTAGCCCGCAATTCCGCTAAATTATAATCGCGCAAATCCACGCCGTCCATCAAAATGCGTCCTTCGGTGGGTTCGTAGAGACGAGCGAGGAGTTTGACGAGAGTGGTTTTTCCTGCGCCATTTTCACCGACGAGTGCCATTTTTTCGCCTGCTTTGAGGTGGAATGAGACACCG
>Ga0209186_1000551_pt1 | contig 29918 bp, 7 predicted proteins | sample SidtaG_FD_187426 | JGI IMG/M metagenome (GOLD analysis project Ga0209186, IMG submission 187426) | Marine algal microbial communities from Sidmouth, United Kingdom - Sidmouth_Male2 metaG (SPAdes) (version 2) | ecosystem: Host-associated > Algae > Red algae > Unclassified | place: Sidmouth, United...
CGAACCCAGACGGTGCCTTCAGCAACGCTCCACTGGAACTTGCGGGCGTGTTCGCGGATCAGGAAGGGCAGGTCTTCGCGGTGGGTGAGGGTGAAGTGCTCCTGCAAATGGTTCTTGAGCCCGTCCAGGGTGTGATTGCCGTCTCGCCCGCCGAGCCATTTGTCGCGCGGGGTGTAGTCTTCGAGCCAGGTGTAGGGTGACGTGATCAGTACGGCACCGCCGGGTCGGACAAGGGCGGGGAGGCGTTTGAGGCAGGCGGCGGGGTCGGGGAGCCGGTCGATGAGGTTTGCCATGAGCACGGCGTCGAAGGTTTTCAGGTCGTCGGGCAGGGCACAGGCGTCGCCTTGGCGGAACTGAACGCGCTTGCGGTCGATGGCGGCGTCGAGTTTGCCTTCGATCCAACTGGTCCGGTCGCCTTCGTCGTGGCGTTCGATGGAGACACTGCCGTCTTCTTTCATCGAGGTTGCCGCGTCGACGAAGGCTTGGGAGAAGTCGATGCCGAGCACGTGGTGGGCCCGGCGCGCCAGTTCGAACGAGCTACGGCCGACGGCGCAGCCGAGATCGAGGGCGCGGTTGAGTTCGGGAACGTGGCGCGAGAGTAGGGCGGCACAGTCCGAGGGATAGGCCCAACCGGTTGTCGGGCCGAAGGCCCAAGGGAGAATGTCTTCTCGGGTCCCATAGTGAAACAGCAGATACTGGTTTAGAGAATCTGCTGTTTCATAGATCGCGGGTCCAGATGTGGTCGCGGCGTTGGAAGTGCTCATCCGTTTTTGAATAGGCCTTGGAGATAGGCGGCGGGCTTGTAGTTCTCGATCAACACGTGCTCTTCGCCTTGGCGATGCATGCGCACCTGGGTGACGAGAATTTCCGGGGTCTTGTCTGGGTGGAACAGAATATCGTCGTGGGAGGCGTTCTGGGCTTCTTCGAACAGGTCCGGAGTGAGGTGTCCGCCAAGGTGATCGCTACGGCCGGTGGCGACATGGACGGTGCCGAGTACTTTCTCGTCTTGGATGTCGGCGTCGGCGAAGGGCAGAGTTTGGGTGCCGAAGCCGAGTTCGCCGATTTCGCCGGTGACCGGGTCCGACTTCAGGGTTTCTTTGTGTTCGGTGATGGTGGCTTCGTTGCCGTGAACGAAGGTGACGCCGGTGATGCGTCCGCCGGCGACGGTCTGAATGCCGATGGTGCCGTCTTCGTATTTCATCGGGAACTCGCCGCTGGCGCCGGTGGGCACGAAGTAGACTTCGCCGGCGGGGAGGTTGGCTACGTCTGGTTCGAGTCCGTGGCAGAGGCCGTGCGATTTTTGCGCTTCTTGCTCGCTGAGTTCGAGGGTCAGCGTGTGTTTCTTGTCGTTCAGTTGGAAGTCGATCTCGACCGTGTCGGCCTTGGTCATGCCGAGGCGCATTTTTTCGGCTTCGCGGCTGACGTCGTTGTAGTCGACGGAGAGACCGGATGCCAGAATCACGTCGTTTACGCCGTGCAGGGTTGCGCCGCGGAAGCCGAATTGTTTGGCGAAGGCGGTGAGCGGTGCGGTGGCGGAGTAGGTGGAGATGCAGAGAATGAGGTCGTAGTTCGGGTAGACATCTTTCTCGAGGCTGATGGTTTCGCCGGCGGCGTTCACGGCCTCATCGGGCAGATCGAGGTTGCTGCCACCGGTCACCTTGTATGCGAACATCTCGCCGCCGGAGCAGTTGAGTTCCTCGAGGACGCGCTCTTTCAGGCCGAGGTAGAAGTGTTCGTAGGCGCGTTTTTGCACGGGAACGTCGTCGCGTTCGAGGAAGGCGTAGTCCTTCATGCCGGCGGTGTCTTCCAGGTCGATAAGGATGCAAATGCGTTGGTTCTCAAGCGGAACGAACACGGTTTTCAGGAGTTTGGTTAAATCAAAAGCGGTTTCAGTTTGCACAGGATAGTTCTCTATATGGGTGTATCAGGTCGGTTTGGGTGTCACAAAAGGGTGATCACTCACAGGTCGAGCAAACCCAACTTTCCTTAAGTTAAAAATCAGTTGCGGCGTTTAATGGCGGCGGTTAATGGCGGCGGCCGCGGCGGCTTTTCTTGCGTGCTTTGGGCGCTTCGAGTTGTTCCCAGAACGGGATGCGCTCGTGGTGTTCGCCGTTCAAATCGCATTGAAAGCGGAAGTAGGCGAACGAGTCTGCGAAGCAGTCCATGCCTTTGAATTTCTTTGCCTTGGCCTCATCTATGTTGAGGAACACCGGCTGGGAGGCGGCGATCCGGATCATGTCGGAAAGCTGCCGCTGCGGGATGAGCACTGAAGGCACGAGGGCTTGCTGATGATTGATCAGCGTTTCGGTGACTGCTTCTGGATGACGGTGTCCGTCTTCGACCATGGTGCCAATTTTGTGTTGGTGATAGGCGGAAAAAATTGTGCCGTAGCGGAGGGCGGCTGAGGCTCTGGGGTGTTGCTTTTTGTAGGTGTCGATCGCGGCCCAGGCGGCTTCGTTGTGCCGTTGTTCGTCCTCGGTGGCTTGTTCCTCCAGCCAATGGGAGTAGAGCGGGAACAAGACTTTAAGCAATCCGGACTCGCGCATGAGCGGTAGAATCCGGTGCATGGCGCCGCTGTTGGTGAATTTCAGCACTTCTTCGTAGAGGCGGGCGTTGGACGCCTCGGCAAGGTGGGCGTGTTGCCGGACGATGGCGGCCCAGGTTTCGGGTTCGAAGTCGAAGTCGAGCGTGGCGGCGAAGCGGACCGCACGCAACATCCGGACGGGGTCTTCGATATACCGTTCGTCTGGGTCACCGATGCAACGCATAATTTTTGCGTCCAGATCGGTGAGCGCGTCGGCATAATCGATAATCGAGAAGTCTTCGATGGCGTAAAAGAGGGCGTTGACGGTGAAGTCGCGGCGGAGGGCATCTTCTTCGGGGGTGCCGAACACATTGTCGCGCACGAGCACGCCGGAGTCTGATTTTAGCGGGGCGGTTTTTCTTTTGCCGCCTTTGCTGTTCTTGCCCGCTTTCCCACTGGATTCGTTGGAGCGGAAGGTCGCGACTTCAATGATCTCTGGGCCAAAATGAATGTGAGCCAAGCGGAACCGCCGCCCGATCAGGCGGCAGTTGGAGAACATTTTCTTCAGTTGGTTCGGGGTCGCGTCGGTCGCGATATCAAAATCTTTGGGCGTCCGACCGAGCAATAAATCCCGAACACATCCGCCTGCTAAAAAGCCAAGGTGCCCTCTCGCACGGAGGCGATAGAGCACCTTTAGGGCAGACTTGTTGATGTTGCTTCGGCTTATGCAGTGCTCTTCGCGCGGTACAATGAAAGGTTCCATAGATCCGTGGGTCGGTGCGCTTACAGCCTAGGCGACTAAGGCTAGTTGAGCCGGTAGCCGGCCGAGAAGATACGGCTGAACGAGTCGAAGGCTTTCTTGATCGCTTTCTTGCTCTCGTTGACCGGGATGTGAACGATGTCACCTTCCTGCAGCATGATGTCGGACCGTTGTCCGGCTTCGATAGCGGCGAGGTTTAAACTGATGCCACGGGTTTTACCCGGTCCGACTTTTCGGTCGATACGGACGATGGACTTGTCGGCTTCTTCGGTGAGACCGCCGGCTTCGGAGATGGCCTCGATGAGGGTGAGGTTCTTGTCGATAACGACGCTGCCGGGACGGTTGACTTCACCGTAGAGACGAATTTGTGCCGACTTCGGGACATAGACGGTGTCGCCATCGGAGAGGATAGCGTTGAGGTCGGAGGTGCCGCCGCGGAAGAGTTCGTCGAGATCAATTTCGATCTGGGCCGGGTTGTCCAAGTTCTCGCTGGTGCGCAAGACGTAGGCGACATTGCCGGCTCCGTTGGCCTGTCCACCTGCCAAGGAGATGATTTCCATGAGGGAGGCGACGTTTTCGGTGAGGGCGTAGACACCAGGAGCGACAACAGAGCCGACGATGGAGACACGCTTGGAGCGAAATTCTTTTATGGAGACGCCGACGCGCGGATTCACTTCGATGATGCCGGCTTCTTGGAGTTCGTTGACGAGGTATTGTTGAATCTCTTCGACGGACATTCCGCCGACTTGAATTGCGCCGAGTCCAGGCATGGCGATCTCGCCAACTTTGGAGACACGCAGGTCGAGGGTGTCGCGCGCGCCTTCTGCCTGCCATTCAAAGATGCTGATTTCGAGGACGTCATCCGGTCCGACCATGTAGTTCTCGTCCATCAGGTGTCGGAGGCCGCGCGTCTCGAGGACTTTTTCACGACTTTTGTCGTTAGTGAATCCGAGGGGACCTTCTTCTTCGATCGGTTCGGAGAAGGAGTCTGTCATCAGCGAGGATGAATAAGTGGCGTTATCGCCGCCAGTAAAGTTGGTGGCGCAACCAACTAGGAGGAACGCGGCGCAAATAGGCGCTACACGAATACAAAGATTTTTTATGAGGTTCATAGTTTTAACATAGTGATAGAGGACAAATCGTTCCAATGAAAAAAGGGGTCTGTCAAAGTAAAAGCAGGGCCTTGAAAAGTAAAACGCCCGCAACAAGTGCGGGCGCTTCAACAGTGGGATGTACTAGATGCGCATCAGGGGGAGACGCCACCGCCGCCACCGACAATAACTGTGCGGGTGCGTCTACGGGTGACGACTTCTTCTACCACGGTCGGGGAAGCTGCGGCTGGCGCAGAAACCACGGCGGCTGCGGATCTAGAACCGCCACTGGAGGTTCCAGTCGGGGTTACCGGGGTAGCGTCAGCGACTGGGGCGGCTGCATCGTCGTCGTCGCTGCTGACGTTGTCAGCAATGATGATGGCGGCGATGACACCGGCAGCAAGAATGAGGAGGGGTTTCTTTTTGCCTTTGGCAACAGCAGCACCACCACAGTCGTCGGCGATTTTCCACCAGACGCCGTCAGCGCCTTGCACGTAATTGCCAGTGGCATCTTCGTTGTAGCTTCCGTCGGCAATGGCGACGAGTCCGGCGGCGGTTTCGACGTAGTCGACGCCGTCTTGGTTGACGAGGCAAGCCTCACCAGCACCGGCCCAGGCAGCGCCTGTGTAAGCTGCCGGAGCAGGCACTTCAGTGACTGTGGTGGCTCCTTCGCTCACGTAGCCCCAGCCTTCGCTGACGACCGGAGCGGCCTCGGTGTAAGTGCCGCCGCCGACCGACTGCCATTCGCCGTAGGAGACGGAACCATCGGTGTAGGTTTGGCCGGATAGAGCGCCGCTCGTTTTGATGGCACCCATTGATTGAAGCTCAGACTCGCTGACAACGCGGGCTTCGCCGAGCGAACGCCAGTCACCGCTGTAGTTGGTTGCGCCGCCTGTTGTGCCGCTTGTTGTGCCGCCTGTGTAGGTGGTGCCAGAGGTGGTCATTCCTGCGTTCGAAGAACCGGAATTGCCGCCCACGTAGTTCCAGCTTCCGCCAGTTGCGCCACGTGTTGTGGTTGTTGACGATTCCGTAGTGGTCCAGCCGCCTGCGGTGTTCGGTTCCATGTGGATGTGGGTGTTCACATCGACATCGATGCCGCTAGAACTCATTCCAGAAGAGGAACCGACCGGACGCCAGTCAGTGGTGTCTTGGCCACCCACTGCAAGACGTTCCGGCATTAAGCGGATTTCTTCGAGTTGGCCGTCGACGGAAGCGTCGAGAATGGTGATGGGTTCTTTGCCGAGTTCGAGAACGTAACGTCCGACGGCAAGATCGACAACGGCGAGGCCGTTGTCGTCTGTGACGACATTTTGACGTTGGGTACGGTCGTCAGCATTCACGAAACCGAGGGGCGCGTTGCGAATCCCTTTGTTGGTGTCTGGCTGAAGGACCATGAACTTGGCTTTCCCGGATTTCACGGATAATACGTCGGCTTGCTGCTCGCCGAAAGAAAAGGCGGCTAATGCTAGCACGGTGATGATACTAAGGATGGTTTTCACAACTTGCTCCTGATGGACTCTTATTTTGATGTTAATTGTTAAATTGGTATTGAGTGATCGCTACTGATAAGACCGTCAAAAGTCTCTGTCAATAATGATTCGCTTCTTCTTTTTCCGGTCAAACTCCTCACGACGAGTCGTGCTTTGGGTGGATTTTGCGGTTTGGGAAGTGGTGGTCTTCTCTTTTCCAGTATTCTCTTTCTGGTTGATTCGACCGTCTTTCACCTTCGTTTCTGCTGCCGTCAGTCGCTCCTGATTCAGGCGACTGTTCAATCTAGGATTGGTAGACTGGGAATCCAAACGCACTGCTTGTGCGTCGGCAAGGGAAGCCATGAGGATTCCTATTCCAAACGTGAGGATAAAGGCTTTCATTTCAGTAAAATTGATACCCTTTCAGCCTTGCCTGTCAAGTGATCTGGCCCAAAGTTGTGCCAATTTTTCTCGCACCGCCACAATAACCCAGAAGTTTCCGTTCAATCCGGTTGATTTCGAATAATCCAGCAAATCGTCCCATGATCATTGGTGTCCTCCATCTTAGCATTAGCATTCCTGAAGCAAATTCATTGAAAGACAAGCGTTCCGTGATCCGCAGCATGAAGGATCGAACCGTGGCTCATATGAATGTGAGCGCCGCCGAGGTTGGCAAGCAAGATCTATGGAAGGCCGGGGAGTTCGCCTTTGTAACAGTGGCCGCTAGCAAGATGATTGTTGAGCAACGTTTGGCGAAGCTATCCACGAGGCTCCGCGCAGACCCTCGATACGTCGTCCTCACAATCGAAACCGAGTTTCTCTGAGCCGGTCTCGAATTGCTTAATTTAAGGGCAGTCTGCCAAAGCTTGTTGGAACCGTATTAGCGGGCCTTACACACGGCTCGGAATCGACGTTTCATTTTCCGATCTCAAAACTTCGGACTTTTTCGATTTTCTTAAAAGCTTTAGCTGCCGAGGGGCATATTCAGTGATTTTTGTGGAAAATGTCATACATGTTAGAAATTTTGAAAAAAGAAAATTACAAACATACATCGTTTGTGTAGGATGATCGGGGTGGTGCTCCAGTGGTTGGTTGCTACACTCATAATCCCTTGGGAATTTTAAATGATTGTACGTTCTATTTGTTTTCTTTCGCTTCTCTTTTTGTTGCCGATGGGTTCGGTTGCGCAAGTTGCGCTAACGGTTGACCAGGATCCCGTGGGACCTGTTGGTCCCTGTGCGATAACCAAGTTCACCGGTGAACTTGTCGTGTCGGACCGACTCATCGACAATCTCATGCTGGACATCACCCTTCCTGCGGGAACGTCGATCATCACCAATTCCCCGAACACCTTCATTCAGGTGAAATTTCCTGGCATGGGACCCAACAATACCACCAACATTGCGGTAACCACGACCAATGGTGGTGTAATCACCCTGCCGATTCCGCCTGCTGGTAGTGGCCCACCCGGACTGAACATCACGGAGATCTTTTGGGACGCTCCCTTCAGTGACCAATGGGTCGAACTCGTCAACAACGGGAGCATGCCAGTCGATTTGTGCTCTGGGATGTTGTCGTTTAAGGACACCGCCCCCGGCGCGACCGACACGTTCAACGGCTGCCCGATCATCGTCCAACCGGGTGAAACGGTGGTGATCACGCCCAACGGCCAACCCGATCCTAGTGCAGGCGCAGCCGACCAACACGTAACCACGACGGACGGTGATCTTGGCAACGGCCTCTTCGTACTCGGTGACGGCTACAGTATTTGTCTTAACGGTGCCCCTGTCAGCACGCTGGACTACACCTTCGATGAGTGCGCCGCTGGTGAATCCCTCCAGATCGATCCGATTAGCGGCGCGGAGTTCTGCGGCGTGCCGAACCCCGGTGAGTTCTGCGACATCAACGGGATCTCTCCTGGTACACGTATTTGCTACTGCTTTGAACTCCAAGTTGGTTGTGCGCCCGTGTCTGAAGACTTCGTCATTGAGGCGACCTTCGATGCACCGACCTGCGCCAACGGCATGGAAGTGCCTGACGTTGTCGGTGCTACCGCTATCGCAAACGCGTTTCTTCCAGCTCAACAACTCGTCTTTGATGCCACTGTGGTCATCCTCGACCAATGCGGTGAAATCGGCAGCACCATCACCGCCGACATTACCATCGAAAATCTAACGGCAGCCGAGGCCACCTGTGTGGATGTCGTTGTCGATCTCGAACCCGGCCTGTCGGTCGGTGGCATGTCGTCCATCACGAACACGATCCCGTCCATTCCGGGTAATACGCCGGTGACCTTTCAAATCACGGCAGATGTGATCGGCTGCAACGAATACGGCATCTCCGCCACCCCGAACTTCAGTTGCCCGGGACCCAACGGCTGCGCCGACGCCACCGCTTGCCCCCAAGTCGGCACCGTTGATGTCGGTTTTGACGCCACTCAACCGACCATCGAAGTTCCCGAACTGGTAGTGACCCACACTGTTATTATCGAACCGCCCGCCTGTGCGGCGGACGGTGCGGGCCAGATCGAGATCTGCGTGGAAAACACTGCCGACGTCAATTTGCCCTGCCTCATTCCTGGAATTGCCTACGGTGTGGTTCTCAGTAACGCCCTTGGCGGATTTACATTTCCCGCTGTCCCGAACGGCAACTTGGCATTCGGCGACATTGCTGTCGGCGCCACGGTGTGCATGCAGTTCGATGTGACCTTCGATGGCTTCGAGTGCGAACCCGCCGAAGCGCCAGCTCTCTGTGCTGGAGGCCCGCCGATCATTGGCGGCGGCGGCGCCAGTCTGATCACGACGACTACGTTCACCAATCGCTGCGGCCTACTGTTCAACGGCCCCTCGGTGCTCACGCCAATCCCGCTCGACGGTTTGGACGAAGCCATCGAGGGACTCCAACCCAGTTTCATCGCCGAACTGTTTGTCGGCGCCGACGCCCACACCTCCGACACGCCAGCCGACGTCTGCATCACGGATGTATGCACGCCCGACGTCATTGAGTTCCGGATGCGGCTGACCTGGACGAACATGTGTGACACCATCCCGGTGCGCATTGTCGAGGAATTGCCACGGATCGGTGATTGGGATGTTACTGGCGGTGGACTCGGCGATCTGCCGACCGCCGCCGATATCGCTGCGATGGGCGGGCTTCCGGGCGTGACCAGTTCCGGCGCCATCTCGACCATGCCGCAGGGCGGCTTCACTGGTGCGACGATCGACTGGTCTGGCATCATGGTCAACGGCGACGGCACCTTCGAACTCACTTGGTCCATGACCCGCACTTGCGATTGTTCAGTCCCTGCCCCCGGCAACAAGTGTACTGGTGAACCGCTGCAAAATTGCATGCCTTGCTGCGTCATGTACACCGGCGAGATCTTCAACGGGCGGTTCGAGGTGATCGTTCCCGAAGGACCCAATGGCTTTAAGCAAGGATGTCCCACCTGCAACTGCTTCGGTTGCGAGGTGGCTGGTCCTGAAACCTTCACCCATGAGACGGTCGTCAATGCCGCGATCGAGAACAAGGACCCCGACTGCGGGATGCCCAATGACTGCGACGCCGCTTGCGTGAAATATCTGGAGGTCCGCCAAGAGGACATCGGTGAGAAAAAGCCCTGTGAAAAAATCTGCTTCACCTCCACCTTTAATGTCATGGACATGTGCGGCGAAGCCGGTGGTTTCGACTGGTCCACCTACATGCCCTGCCCGATGGTGCAGAACACTCTCACCGGCTACCCCGTGCCCAGTTGGGATTCTGCGGACATCGTTGTCGATGTCGGCGGAACACCGGTCGATGTCCCGGCTGTTGCCGCCGCCGACGGCGGTTTCTGCCTCGACTTCTCCTCGCTCGAAAACGACCCCGCGTTCAACGAACCAGGCGCTAACTACAACATCACCGTTGATTGGTGTGTGGCACCTGGTCCGACCGATACTGGTACGCTCGGCTTTGGTGCCGATCTGGTCGACACTGAATGCTACGCCCTGCGGGTATGGTACAAGTTCGAGGTCAAAGTGCCGGATATAGATCTGTTCCTGACGCCGATCGGCATCTCCGAACCGTGCGCCGTCACCACCGCCGAAGTGTGCATCGTGGCCGACCAAGATTGCATCTTGACCAATGCGGTTCTCGACCTCGATTTCATCGTCGGCGCTGGTAGCCAGCAATCCTTCGCCTACACTGGCGGAACCGTCACGGTCACCGACGCCAACGGCGCGCCGGTGGCTGTCACACCTGTGACCACCGACAATGGCACTTCAGTTGGGGTCGCCCTCGGCGATCTTGACTTGGCCAACGGCCTTTGTGTTTCCATTCCGCTGCGCGGCTCTTGCGCGCTCGATCCGACGGAATACCAAGCGACGCTTACGTGGGACACCGCTTGTCCGGATCCGAGTTCGGAGCAATCTGGTACGGTGCGCTTCGATCCGCTTATCACGGCAATCTTTCGTCCGCTTATCGAGATCATCACCGATCCGCCAGTGGAGCTCGCTTGCGCCACCAATTTCGCCTACGACGCCATTGTCATCAACAACGGTTCCGGCGGTGGGTACGATCTCCAGATTGACACGGTTCTTCCGCCCAGCATCTGCCTCGATGCCGCTGGATTTAATGCGCTCTACGGTCCCGGCCTCATGGCTACTACGAACGCCACCGGCGGCTTCATCTCCTTTGTGTCGCCGGTTGCCTATCCTCCGGGCTCCCCGCTTGGTGCCCTCGAAGACCGCGATGGCACTGGTCTGTTCAACGACCTTCCGCCCGGACAGCTGATCCTGTTGCGTATTCCGGTAAACATTAAAGGCTGTATCACTGACACGTGGGAGACCACGGCGACCCTGCTCTGTTCTGGTAACCCGTGTGATGAGATCGCGACCGATAGCAAAACCTTCATCCCTGAACCGCCGTCCCTCATCACGACCGCGCTGTTCCCGAGTGATATCGCGGTCTGTGAATCAACCAAAGTGGTGTTCGTGGTCGATAACCCAAAAAAACCGGCTAACTATAATGTTGTGCTGACTCAACGCCTGCCCGAACACATCACCTACTGTCCTGGTTCGGTCACCTTCCGCCTCGATCCCGGCGACGGAACTGGCTTCGGCGCGCCCATCGCCGGCGCTGACCCCACGGTCGGCCCCGGTTCGGTTGCAGGCGGGACCGACGTCACCTTCGACACAAATTCTGTCTCTGGACTCGCGATCATTCCGTCCAACGGCATGGCCGAGGTTTGCTTCTATATTAAAAGTTCTTGCGAAGCGTTCAACACCTATGGACCCAACCAACTCGTCCCGATCGACATGGATTCGAGTTATGAGGACTTCTGCGGCAATCCCTTCGACAACCAAACGTTCAGCTCGGCGGTCCAACTTCGTGCGCCGGACATCGCCTTGAACAAAATCCCGGACGGTCGGGTGGTCGATATTCAAACCATCAACACCTATACGATACGGTTGCGCCACCGTGGCACATCGACCGCCGCCGTTCCCTATTTGCATCTCTGCGATACCCTCGACTTGAAAGCCGATTTCTGCGCGACCGACATCGAGGGCATCGGCCCGATCGCCGACCCCGACACCATGGTCTCCGGACCTGGCGGCACCTACGACGGCACGGTCGATCCGCCGACCGTAACCTTCACCAACGGCTGGTTACAAATGCAACACGGCGACGCCAACGGCGACGGCCAGTGGGATCCTGGCGAGGGCACCATTGCAATCGACGTGACCGGTATCCTCAAGGCCTGCAACGATCCCGTCAACTGCGTCGACCTTTACTACGGCTGCCTGCCCGACCCCGAACCGCACGTCTGTGCGCCAGACGACATCGTCTGCTTCCCGCCTCTTCGGGACTGCGGCACGTTCGACACCTCCCCCGAACCGGAAGCAACCGGACCCGGCTTCCGCCTCAACGTGACTCCCTGCGGCGGCGAAAAGTGTATCACCTGGACCAACGTTGGCGCTACCATGACCAACATCAGCATTAGCGACACCTCTCCGGCCGGTTTCATCTACGACACCGGTGCCAATGTCACCTTTGCTGGCGAATGGGCCGGTTCGGTTCCCGTCACCAGCGTCAGCACCAACGGCGGCTACACCATGACGCTCGACATCGACGCTCTTTGCGCGGCCGGCGTCTTCGGCACGCCGCCCGCCATCGACAACTCCAACGATTCATATGCCAATATGACGGGAGCGAGCGGCAACCAAACCGGTAACGGTCCCACGGTGCAAAAGGTCGAGTTCAACTTCCAAAACGCCGTCGAGATTTGCGTTCCGCTCATCCCGGATCCCAACCCGCCTGCTGGGTTTGCATCGCCCTTCGATTGTGAAGGTGATCCGACCGACTTGGACTTCAACGACCCGCTTGGTCCCACGCTGTTCTTCCCGGACGAGATGACCAAGATCTGCTTCTTCCCTCTCTGCCCTGGCCTGATGATCTGTGAGGAGTTTAACAACAACACCCCGGCCGAGTACCCGCAGCCCGACGTCGATCTGCAACCCAACTCGTTCATCGTCACCCCCGGTGGCGTGCAGAGCTTCTGTGTCACGATCGAGAACAACGCTCAGGTGTCCGAGGCGGATAACATTGTCAGCATCACCTGCCTCGATGCCGGTTGGATGCCGGTAACCCCCGGTGATGTCACCAGCATTACTCAGAACATCACCTTTGGTACACCGGGCACACCAGCCGTGACGACCTACCCGGGACCGAACGGCACCACCTGCCTCAAAGTCGATCTCACCGGCGCGGTGCTTGGACCATCCGACAACGTGGTGATTTGCTTCGACGCCACGTCGGCCCCGAACCCGGCCAGCACCCGCGTTACCACAGAGATGACCACCGCTTGCGGCGATCCGGTGTCCTCCGTGCTCATCGCCAACAACCCCTGCGGTGATTATCCCAATACCGAAGGTGACGGACCGTTTCTCTACGACGCCCCTGGCGGCGGCAACGAGACCATTTACAACATCGACCAAGACCGCGCGTTCGGCATTGGTCTGCTGCAAGACAAGACCGTCAAGTATCCGGACGAACCCGACAGCGCGTTCCGCACCAACCTTAATGCTCGCGTTGGTGAGTGCCTTGTCTACCGCCTGACCTGGCAAATCTGGGGCGCCGACTTCAACAACGTCGTCCTGTCCGACACCCTGCCGGTCGGTTGGATCCTCGACGCGGCCTCGCCGATCATCATCGTCTCTAACGAAAACAGCCAAGGAGTTTCCGTTCCCTTGAGCTTCAGCGCCGCCGGTCAGACGATCATGTGGAGCGCCGGCAACCTGCCGCAGGAGTTCTACACCTTCGTCATCGATGTGCCGATCAAAGTGGCCAACGTCTCGGCCAACAACAACTGCGACTACAAATTCAACGAAGCCACCATCTCCTTTGATGTCGACGGCTTTGATACGCCGCTGCCCGCCGTGTCCAACAAGGTCCATGTGGTTGAAGGCTTCCTCAACATCATGAAGATGCCCGAGCCCTGTGATGTGCTCGAGTTCGGCGAATCGGTGGTCTACACCGTGACCGTCGACATGGAAGCCATGTCCAACACCTGCGTCTACGACATCGTGATTAGCGACGCGCTGCCGCCCTCTTTAGTGATGACCCCATTCGGGACCGATGGTCTCGACAACGATGGCGACGGACTCACGGACGAAGCCGACGAAGCCGGTCAACTCTCTGGCCAGAACATTACCATCGACAGCAGCAACAACCCGCAGCTCGCCATGTGGTGCCCGGGCGATCCGCCTCTGGTCATCCAGTACGAAGGCGAACTCGCCGGCGTTATCATTCCCGGCGTTGAAATCACCAACACTGCCACGGTGATTTGGGACTCGCTCCCCGACGGTTATCCGAACGACAGCGAAGAGCGTGACGGCACCGACACTGGCCCGAACGACTACCTCACCAACGACGTCAAAGTGATCACCAGTATCGTCGAGTTCGCGATGAGCAAAAGCCTGGTTGGTTCCTCCGAACCCTACACCGCGCTCGACATGCCGACCATCGGCGAACGACTCATCTACTCGGTGCGGATCGACGTGCCCAGCGCCGGCATCATGCCGCGCTTTCAAGTGATTGATGATCTGCCTCTCGGCCTTGATTTTGTCGGCTGCGACCCGAACGGCAGCCTGACCTTCCCCGGCATTGGTTACTCGATCGTCGTGCCTCCTGGCGGTCCGGCCTTTGTCGGTGCCAACGCCAGTTCCCCCTTGCCGTTTGATCCCGCGTTCGGTGCCGGTGGCGGCAACCCCTGGCCGAGTTACACGGACGAGGACCCCACGCCCTGCAACAACGTGAATGGCGATGGTAACGGCGACCGAATCCGCTGGCGCTTCGAATCGCAGACGGCGGCTGGCGGCGGTGCGGACTACATCGAAAACGTCCAAGACAACGACCCGAACAACGACTACTTCGAAATCCTTTACGAGGTGATCGTCAAAGACATCCCTTCCAACTTCGATTGGGAAACCCTGACCAACGCCGCCGAGTTCCGCTTTGGCGGCGACAACGGCAACCCGCGTGACCTGTTCGAACCCGGCGAAACGAATATCACCGACTCGGTCGATGTCATGATCACCGAACCCAAGCTCACCTTGGACAAGAGCATGGAGATCATGGACGACATGGTGTTCATCACCCTCGTCGTGTCCAACGACGTCGGCGGCTCCAGCGCGTTCGATATCAATATTGTCGATGATCTCATGTGGCAGTGCTTCATCCCAGGTAGCGCGATGCCAGTTCAGATCCCGCGCGACTACTCGTTCATCGTGAATTCACCCTCGCCGAACAACCCGGCGGCGGACCAAGTTCAGATCACCACCAACAGTTCGCAGACCTTCCAGGACCGCGAACTGCTTCCCGGCGACACCATCGAGTTTGTGTTCAAAGCGAGCATCACCCCCGACGACCAAGGGCCGATCCAAAACACCGCCACCATCACTGAGTATTCCTCGATTGACGGCGATGATCCCTGGGAACGCACCGGCGACCCCGTGTCCGATTCGGCCACGCTCGACTTTGGTTCGTACAGCATCAGCAAGACGCTGATCGCACCTACCGGCGCGGGTGGCGCGAACGTCACCGACCCGAACTCGGTAGTGTTCGAAATTACCGTCAGCAACACCTCCACCCAGCCGACCAACATCTTCGTCAACACGGTGGTTGATACCTTCGATCCGGCGGTCTTGCAGTACGTGTCCGACACGTCCGGTGCCACGCCGTCGATCTCCGGAGGCGTGATCACTTGGACCTTCGCTCCGCCGCCTACCGTGGCCATGGGTGGTACATTTACCTTCGAAGTAACCTTTGATCCGATCGCCTCGACCACGCCCGACTGGAGCACCAACTTGGTCGAAGCCGCCGTCTCCACCGACTCTGGCAACCTGCCGGAGAAGGGCGACACTGCCCGCGTCTGGACTTTCGGCAAAGGCATCGAGGTGTTCAAAAGTATCGCGGACGACGAGTGCCTCTGCACTGGCACCGAAACCATCGACGCGTTCGAGATCACGGTCGTCAATACTGGCGATGTCGCCGTGACCAACATCAACGTCGTCGATGTCCAGTACCCCGCGTGCAGCATGGCGCTGCCCACCTTGCTCATTCTGCCGGGCGACACGTTCTCCTTCACCTGCAGTGTCACGCTCGATCCCGCGATCACCACGAACCAAGTCGAGGCCACCGCCGACATCGCTTGGGACGCCACCGACGCCAACGGCGATTTGTTTATTCCGGCCGACGCGGATCCGCTCCTTCTCCCTGCGTGCGAAGTCGCCGCCACCAACGGCATCAACTTCCTCGCCGACACCAACAAGCCGGTGTTCGTCTTCCGTCCGAACCCGACCGCCAGCTTCGAATGCATCGACGAGGTGCCGATCGCGACGACTAACGAGGTCTATGTGATCGACGACTGTATGAACGGCCTTATGGTCACTGTCGCCGTCACCACCAACGACGCCACCGGCTGCCCGACCGATCCGACCCTCGTGTCCAATGTCTGGACCGCCACCGACGGCTGCGGCAACGTCTGCGCCTATACGCAAGTGGTCACCGTGATCGACACCACCGAACTCAAAATCGTCGCTCCCGACGACCTTGAACTCGGCTGCTTCCCGACCTCCGGCCTGCTCGCCGGCCAACTCCCGCCCCCCGGCAACGATCTCACCCTGTTTTGGATGCAGGGCGGCAAGGCCATCTTCGGCTGCTCGGCTGGCATTGTATTCCGAGAGGAGTTGCGGATCGGCGACTGTGGCCTGCGCACTCTCCTTCGCACCTACAGCCTGACCAATGCCTGTTACACCGATGTCTCGGATACGCAGACCATCACCTACTTTCTCGGCAACACGCCGGTGATCACTTGCCCGCAGGACCAAGATCTCGGCTGCCTGCAAAGCACCAACATCTTCCACGGCATGCAGCTTGCTCCCGCCGTCGTCGATTGCCCGGGTACCCTCGTCTACACCGACGTCGTCACCCAAGCTGGCTGCATCTACACCGCCACACGAACCTGGACCGCCCGCGGCCAATGTTCCAGCGGGGCAGGGGATCAGGAAGCCACTTGCGATGTGGTCTACACCTTCACGATTGATGAAGAGGAACCGAAGTTCGTCGACATTCCGGCGGACCGAGATCTCGGCTGCTACGACGGCGCGCTTACAGAAGCCGCCATCACCAACTACGTCGAGACGCTCGCTCCGCTCGCCGCCGATCTGGCCGCAGTGGTCTCGTCTGATAACTGCAACAACGAACAAGTTCTGTTCGATTGCAACCACGTCACCAACACCGCTTGCGGTGTCCAACTCAATCGTCGCCTCAAGATCATCGACGCCTGCGGTAACCAAGTGGTCGAAGACATCGTTTACACACTAACGATCGACGACGGCACGCCGCCCACCGTCACGGCTCTCGATGATGTCGACCTCGAATGCATCTTCGCCGTCAGCCAAATCCCGCAACCGATCACGACGCTGGTCGACGCCGACGATCCTTGTGGTATCGCCTCGATCACCCACATGGCCGACGCCGAACTCGGAACGCCTTGTGAAGGCGACCTCGAACGGGTGTACGAGATCACCGACGACTGCGGCAACACCGCCACCGTCACCCAGCACTTCCTTTACGTGATCGACACGGTCTTCCCCAAGATCACCAACATGCCGCCAGACACCTTCCTCGGCTGCCTCGCCGACGACGCCGCCGCGATGGCCGTGTTGCCGAGCGTCGCTGCCGACATGGCGCAAGTGCTCGCCTCGAACGAGTGCGATGTCGTCACCACCCACATGGGCGACGTATGGAGCACCAACGGCTGCACCGTTTCGATCAGCCGTTCGTTCATGGTCACCGACGAATGCAACAACATCGATGTCCGCGCTGTGGTCTACACCTACACGGCCACCCCGGCCCCGCCGACCCTCACCGGTCCGGCCACGTTGGATCTCGGCTGCATCCAAGGTTGCGCCCAGTTGCCCGCCCCGAACGTCGGCCAATTCACCGCCGGCAGCACCTGCAGTGTCGGACCTGTCACCTACGTGGACGAGTCCTCGATCTCGCTTGCGGGCGGTGACCTCTGCGGCATGGCCGTCGAACGCACCTACAGCGTCACCGACGAATGTGATCAAACCACCACCTTCGTCCAGACCCTGCTGTTCTCGCTCGACGTCACCCCGTCGATCACCGCGGTGGAAGCGGGCGGCGACATGGGTTGCCAACCCTGCGGCACGCATCCGACGACCAACCTTACCGACCTCGCCTTCGCCGACTTCTTCGACCATATCTGCAACGAAGTACCCGCCCCCGGCTTGGCCTACGAATACTGGAACCTCGGTGGCAACACCCTGCTTGCCGACTTCTTCGGCGGTGCCGGCGTGACGCCGGCCCAAGCGCCAGACGCCACCGGTACCGTCACCGCGAACCTGTTCGACGACGACGCGCTGCGCACCCAGGCGGACCGCTACATGCTGCGTTGGACTGGCTTCATCAACATCACCACGCCCGGCACCTACTTCTTCGATACCGAGTCCGACGACGGCTCGCGCCTCTACATCAACGGCAACTTGATCGTCGACAACGACGGCTTCCACGGACGCCAACGCCGCGACGGCCAGGCCACGCTCGGTGCCGGCTGCCACGCGGTTGAGATTCAGTTCTCCGAAGCCACCGGTGGCGACTTTGTCGAACTCCGCTGGAACGGACCCGATTCCGGCAACACTCGCCAACTCATTCCGGACGCCGCCTTCGTGCAAAATTGCTGCGTCGGCTGCGTCGCCAGTTGCACCGAAGCCGCCGGCCTCTCTGCCGATGTCTGGTCTTCCAACGCCGGGGCCAGCCTCACCACCTTCTTCGGTGGCGCGGGTAACACGCCTCCGAGCCTCGTCTCCACCGTCGCCGTCCCCGGCCTCACTCATGGCGACCCCGCCAGCTTTGATCCCGACGGAAACGGTGACAACTTCACTGTGCGCTGGCGCGGCTTCATCAAGGTGCCCGCCTGCGGCGACTACACCTTCTACACCACGTCCGATGACGGTTCGATGATTTACATCAACGGTAATTTGGTGGTGAACAACGACGGTAATCACGGTAACCGGACCCGCGAAGGTACCGTCACACTTGAGAAAGGCTGTCACGCCTTCGAACTGCAATTCTTCGAGTCCGGCAGTGGTCAGAACATCGTCTCCGAATGGGAAAGCGCCGACGCCGGCGTCGCCCGACAGCAAATCCCGGACAGTGTCCTGTTCACCGAATGCTGCCCCGATTCCCCGGCCGACTTTACGCCGGAAGAACTCATGGATTGCGGCTTCCTCACCGTCACCGACGTGGTCAGCACCAACGACGCGGCCTGCCAGGTTATCATCGACCGGACCTACCGCCTCGACGCCTGCTGCGGCAACTTCGCCGAAGCCAGCACCTCGTTCAGCTACACCAAGATCCCCTCGGCTGACGCCGGCGTGCTCGCCGATATCGATGCTGGTTGCATCCCCTCGACCAACGTCATCTCAACCACCGCCGCCTATCTGATCAATGCCTCGTCCTCCTGCGATGTCGTCACCATCGACTTCCTGCGCACCGAGAACGTGGTCGACACCCAGTGTGTCGACAGCTTCGACCGCGTCTACATTGTCGAAACGCTTTGCGGCGTCTTCGCCACCGTCACCCAGACCGTCTCCTATGTGTTGGAAAGCGGCCCGCCGCGGATCACCGGCATCATCGGCTTCGAAGACTTCGGCTGCATTGCTCCCGGAACCGTCCCACGGACCGGGCAAGAGGAGCTCGATTCGATCACGTCCATCGACGACGTGGCGGTGATTTCCACGAACCTCGTGTCGGAATTATTCAGCACCAATGATTGCGAAATCACGGTTGCCCGCACCTACCGGGTCGAGGATTGTTGCGGCAACGCTCACGAACTCGCAACGCGCTTCAGTTACACGCCGATCCCGGACGCGCCAGTAGTCAGCACCTTGCCGGCCGACATCGACGCCGGTTGCATTACCGCGCTCGGTCAGATCCCCCCGATCGATCTGACGACGGTCACGATCGATGCCGATTGCCCGATTATCGACATCCGCTTCAACGGCGAACAGAATCAGGCCGACGGCTTCTGTGAGTCCTCGTTCGAGCGGGTCTACACCGTCGAAACGCTCTGCGACGTGACCACCACCTTCACCCAGAACGTCACGTACTGCCTCGACACCGCTCCGCCGGCATTCGTCGCGCTCCCCGCCTACACCAATTTTGGTTGCGTCGCGGCGGATCCGCGCACGCTCGCCGACGACTTGGCCGCAATCGTCGCCACCGACGACAAAACCGTGGTCCGGACCCAACTCATCATGGAAGTACGTTCGGTTCAGGATTGCGAAATCCTCGTCGAACGCACCTGGCGCGTCGAAGATTGCTGCGGCAAGTTCGACACCAAGCAGTCCAGCTACGCCTACACGCTGTCGCCAACCAACCTCGTCGTCACCGCCCCCGCCGGCCAAGACCTCGGCTGCATCCCCGATCTCGGACAAATCCCCGCACCGAATCTCTCCGGTGTCGGAGCCACCTCCGCCGGCGTCAGTGGATCTGGCTGCCAAACTGCGGTCGTCACCGCCGTGGCCGATGCCTTTATCCGCGGCAACACCGTCCCCTCCGGTTTCGGCCAGTTCCTCAACAATATCGTCTGGTCCGAGACTGGCGTGCAAGACACCAAGACCTACATGAAGTTCGACGTGTCGGCCCTGCCGATCTTGCCCTCGATCACGACCCCGAGCTTGAAGTTCACCGTCGATATGGTGCCCACCAATGTGCCTGGCATCTCAGGCTTCCCGACCACCATCGATGTCTACGGCCTCAACGACGGCGACCCCGGCGAAGGCTGGGGGGAAACCACCATCAACTGGAACAATGCCCCGCAAAACGACCAGACGCTCGGCGCCGGCGTGCTCGGCGGCACCACCCTCGTCGGTTCGGTTCCGGTTGATGTCGGTGCCAACGGCGCGATCACCCTCACCGGTCCGGCCCTTGCCGCTTTCCTGAATGCTGACACCGACGGTTCGGTCACCTTTATCCTCGTCGCCGGCAATCCCACCAGTTTGGAGATGTTCGTCGCGGCCCGCGAAAGCGCCACCCCGCCGGCCCTCTGCTATGAGTCCTGCGTGGATTCCCCAGCCGATGCCGCCTGCCCAGCTGCAACCGTCACCCACGAGGGCGACACCGTGGTCGCCACCACCAACTGCACTGACTATCTCGACCGCGTGTTCCGCGTGACCGACTTGTGCGGACTCAGCGTCATCACCACCCAGCGCATCACCTACGCCTATAACGCGCAGTCGCCACAAATCGCCGCCGTCTCCAACTTCGTCGATTACAGTTGTGTCGATGTCGAACCGCGTCCGCTCAGCGCCTCCTCGAACGCCATCGTCGTGGTCGATGACAACACCGCGCTGCTCACCACCCAACTGGTCAACGAGGTCCGGCTCACCAACAACTGCCAAGTCACGGTTACCCGCACTTGGCGTGTCGAGGACTGCTGTGGCGCGTTCGGTACGGCCGACGAAACCTACCGCTACACCATCCGCCCAAGTGGTGCGACCGTCGCGGCCCTCGCCGACCTGCCGCTCGGCTGCATTCCTGACCTCGGACAAATCCCACAGCCGAACACCACCTTGGTGCAAGCGCAGTCGGATTGCTCGATCGTCTCGATCACTCATAGCGAGGACCTCCCGACCAACTCCATCGACGCCTGCATCGACAGCTTCGAACGCGTCTATCTCGTCGAAGACCTGTGCGGTGCCACCACTCCGGTGACCCAGCTCATTAGCTACGTCTTCGACAGTCAGAACCCACGCTTCGACGCGGTCGCTCCCTTCGAGGACTACGGCTGCTTCCTCGGACTCGGCGGCGGCCATGTCCTTGCCGGCGACGACCCCCGTCCGCTCAGCGTGTCTTCCAATGCGCTGGTCGCCTCCGATGACCATGCCTTGCTCACGTTCTCCTTGGTCAACGAAGTCCGTTTGACCAACAACTGCCAAGTCACGGTTACCCGTAGCTGGCGTGTTGAAGATTGCTGCGGCAAGTTCGACCTCGCTGACGAGACCTACCAGTTCACCATCCAGCCGAGTCCGGCGACGGTCGCGGTTCTCGGACCGCTCGACCTCGGCTGCATCAACGACATCGGTCAGGTGCCGCAACCGAACACCACCCTCGTCAGCGCCCAGTCGGACTGCTCGATTGTGGCGATCACGCACCTCCGCGATGATCCCTCCGACGGCGGTTACTGCACCGAAACCTTCGGCCGCGTTTATCAGATCGAAGACCTCTGCGCCAACCTGCTTACGGTCACGCAGCAGATCAGCTTCATCCTCAACGAGATGGATCCGATGATCCTCGACACGGAAGCCCCGGTTGACTTCGGCTGCCAAGATCTCCGCATCTGGAGCCTGCCGCTGCCCGACGCCGCCGCGACCAACGCGGTCGTCGCCATGGACGCCAACCTCGTCTCCACCCAGTGGGTCGGCGACGTGCATGTCACCAATGGCTGCGACGTCACCGTCACCCGCACCTGGCGCGTCGAAGACTGCTGTGGCAAGAAGGCTGACGCCACCGTCACCTTCACCTACGTGGTCCAACCTGAGTCTGCTCCGGTCATCTCCGGCCAGAATTTGTTGCCCCTCGGCTGTATCACCAGCGCCGGACTCATTCCGCTGCCCAGCACCTCGAGCCTCACGGTTCAATCCGACTGCGCCGGCTGGACCGCCGCCCACCTCGAAGATCGTCCGGCAACCACCAGCGGCTGCCTTACCTCCTTCGAACGCGTGTACATCGCCACCGACCGTTGCGGTCAGTCCTCCACCTGGACCCAGACCATCTCCTACACCGAAGATGCTCAAGATCCGGTGTTCGTCAGCATCCCGGCCGACGACGACTTCGGCTGCCAGATCAACGATCCGATTCCGCCGGTATTCACCAACATCATCGTTGGCGCCGACGACACGCTGGTGCTCAGCACCACGCTGGTCGCGCAAGTGCGTTCGACCAACAACTGCGTGGTCACGGAAGTTCGCACCTGGGAACTCACCGACTGCTGCGGCAACACCACCGAACAAACCGTGACCTACCAATACACGCCGCAATCGATCGCCGGACCGAGCATCACCGCTCCGGCCCAGCTCGACCTCGGCTGCATTGCCTCCGCCAGCCAAGTCGCACCGCCGAGTCCGGCCACCGCGACCGCGTCCGCCGACTGCGGCATCGCCACCATCACCTGGCTGGGCGACTCCGCCCCAGTCACGGCCGGCTGCCTCACCACCATCATCCGGACCTATCAGGCCACCGACAATTGCAACGTCAGCAACATCGATACGCAGGTAATCACCTACACCGTCGACGCCCTGCCGCCGGTCTTCACCAGCCTCCCCGCCGACGAAGACTTCGGTTGCGTCGACACCGATCCGGTGACGACGGACACCACGCTCGATGTCGCTGCGACGGACGAGAGCCAAGTGATCCGCCTCGGCATGGTCAGCGAAACCCGGACCACCAATGCCTGCAATGTCACCGTGGTCCGTACCTTCGAAGCCGAAGACTGCTGCGGCCGGATCACCTCGGGTCAGACCACCTACACCTTTACCTGGCGCATTGCCCCGGCGGTCATCGCCGGCAACGCGACGCTCGACCTCGGCTGCATCCCCAGCGCCGGACTCATCCCCGGACCCAGCATCACCCCGCTAAACGCCAGTTCGGGTTGCCCGATCCAGTCGTTCGACTTCTTGCAAGACACTGCGCCGACCACCGCCGGTTGCCTGACCTCGTTCGACCGGCTCTACCAAGTGCTCGACAACTGCGGACAGCCGACCGTGTTCACCCAAGTTGTCAGCTACACCGTCGATCTCAACGACCCGACGATCGACGTGCCCGTCGGCCAAGACTTCGGCTGTGTCGACAACGACCCGCTGCCCGTGCCAAATACCAACGCCGTGACCACCACCGATGACAGTGTGGTGATCCGCACCGAAATGGTTGACGAGGCGCGTACAACCAACGGCTGCGACGTCACTGTCGTTCGTACCTGGGAAGCGGAAGACTGCTGCGGTAAAATCGTCTCCGACAGCGCCACCTTCACCTTCACTTGGCGCCTGCCGCCGGCGCTGATCACCGGCCAAGCCAACATCGACCTCGGCTGCATCGCCAGCACCGCCGCCATCCCGATGCCGAATACCACGCCGCTCTCGGCCACCTCCGGTTGCTCGATCGACAACGTCGACCACCTCAGCGACGCCGCCGCGACGCAGAACGGATGCGTCTGGTCCTTCGAACGCAGCTACGAAGTCATCGACAACTGCGGCCAGCAAAGCGTCTTCGTCCAGACCTACACCTACATTTTGGATGCCCAAGCCCCCGCGATCAGCAGCGTGCCGGCCGGCCAAGACTTCGGTTGCCAGCCCGCCACCTTCGTCATGCCCGCTCCGGACGCGGCCGCCACCGGCGCTGTCGTCGCGGTCGATGACCTCATCACCCGCGTCGAGTGGGCCGGGGACACCTACGCGACCAACGTCTGCGGCGTCACCATCACCCGCATTTGGGAAGCCGAAGACTGCTGCAACAACATCGTTCAGGAAACCGCGGTCTCCACCTTTACCGTGCTCGACGCGCCGCCGACCGTGGACGCCTTGCCGGTGCTCGACCTCGGCTGCATCAACGACCTCGGCCAAGTCCCGCAGGCCAACACCGCCGCAGTCTCCGCTCAGTCCGGTTGCCCGCTCGGCGGCATCACCCACACCGGCGACACGCCGACCTCGAACGACCCCTGCGCCTCCGCGCTCGACCGGGTCTACACCGTCACCGACAACTGCGGCCAAAGCGCCACCGTCACCCAGCGCGTCACCTGGACCATCGACACCGAATTGCCCAAGGTCACCTCGACCCAAAGCGGCGGCAACCTCGGCTGCGCCCCGGTCACCATTCCGGCGGTCGACCTCAGCCAAGTCACCGCCACCGACAACTGCGGTGTCGACTCCATCTTGTGGCACTGTGACATCACCAATGTTCTCGACTGCGTGACCACGATCACCCGCATCTACCGCGTGACCGACAACTGCGGTAACCAAGTCGACAGCAGCGTGCTCTACACCTACACGACCGACGATACCTCGCCGCAAATCGGCCTGCCCTTCGGCTTCCAAGCCGACCTCGACCTCGGCTGCAACCCACTGTTCAACGCCTTGCCGCCGGTCGACCCAAGCCAGTTCAGTGTCGCCGACGACTGCGGCACGGTCACGGTCATCCACGAGAGCGACAGCTTCGGTTCGAATGGCTGCGCCGGCGTGCTCACCCGCGTTTACAGCGCCACCGATAGCTGCGGCAACCGCAGCGAAGTGGTTCAGAACATCGCCTTCATCGTCGATGTCGAACGCCCGACCCCCGGCATCGTGCCCGCCGATCTCGATATCGGTTGCGATCCGGCCAGCATCCCCGGGCCGAACGCGGCCGTGTTCGGCGTGACCGGCATGTGCAGCACGCTCGCTGAGACCAACGTGTTCGAAGAGACCACGACCTCCGCCGGCTGCCAGTTCACGATGCTGCGCACCTACGAACTGATCGACGACTGCGGCAACCGCTCCACCGCCGACCAGACCATCACCTGGACCGAGTCCGAGGTATCGACGATCAGCTGCCCGCCCGACGTCACGCTGCCCTGCAATGCCCTGCCGCCCGCGCCGAACCCGGCCCTCGCCAGCGCCACCGGCTGCGGCATCAGCGCCGTCACCCACGCCGGCGACTTGCCCGGACCCGGTGTACTGTTCCGCGTGTTCGAAGCCACCGACAACTGCGGCAACACCATCAGCTGCACGCAAACCTACTCGTTCGCTTCCGATGGCAGCGATCCGGTGATCACCAGCGTGCCGCAAGGCGGCGACCTCGGCTGCAACCCGACCTCCCTCCCGGTTGCCTCGCCGTCCGACATCACCGCCACCGACGACTCCGGCATGGCCAGCACCTCCGTCGTGCTCGTCGCCACCAACATGGATGGCTGCGTCGGCGAACTCCTCCACCGCTACCGCGTCGTCGACGCCTGCGGCAACGATGCCGAAGTCCAAGTGAACTACACCTTCACGAGCGACACCACCCCGCCGACAATCACCTGCCCGGACAGCGAGTTCCGCGTTCAGGTTAACGAGTTCTGCGAGACGTTCTACCCGGCGATCTTCCCGATCCTCACCGACGACAATTGCAACGGCGATATCCGGACCTTCCAAGATCCGCCCGCCGGCGCGCTGATCATGGGCCCGGGTGTCTACCCAACCACCGTGTTCGCGGTCGACGCCTGCGGCAACACCAACAGCTGCACCGTCCCGGTTCTGGTCGAAGGCGATTGCATCCATTCCGGCATCCCCGGCAAGGTCCCCAACGTCGGCATCGAACTCACCAAAACCGTCTACGCTGGACACAGCGGCGGCGCCGGTTGCGCCACCGCCGGCGAACTGGTCGACAGCGTCATCGGCGCCCCGGTGACCTACTGCTTCATCATCGAAAACACCGGCGACACCGGGCTCGATCTCATCTTCCTCGAAGACCGTGATCTCATCCCCGCCATCCTCCGCGACGTCACCAACTTCCTCGACATGGGTGAAACCGTCATGGTCTTCGAAGAAACCTTCATCGACGAAAACCTGACCAACACCGCCAGCGTGGTCGCCTTCCCAAGCATCGGCGGACCGCAGGTCAGCGACGTCGATACCGCTGTGGTGCTCGGCGGCGACCCGTCCATCGACATCCAAAAAACGGTGGTGAACGGCCACAACGCCGCCTGCCCCGGCGTCGAACTCATCGACGGCAACGCCGGCGATCCCGTGACCTACTGCTTCCTCGTCACCAACACCGGCGATGTCGACTTGCAGAATGTTCGGGTCACCGATGCACAGATCGGCGCCAACATTGCGGTCGGCACACTCATGGCCGGCCAGTCCGACACAGTCAGCCATAACGGCGTAGTCATCGGTCCGGTCAACACGGTCACTGTGAGTGGCGAAGCCTCTTCCGGCGTCGTCGTCACGGATCAGGACGAGGCCCACGCCCGCCTCGGTTGCGCCTGTGTTCGCGGCGCGGTCTTTAACGACCTCAACAACGATGGACTTGTCGCTGGTGAAAACTTGGCCAACGTCGGTATCGCCGGGGTCCTCGTACGGATCATCCGTGTCGACAGCGGTCAGGAAATCGCGACGATGAGCACCGGGGCGAACGGCATGTACGAGTTCCAAGATCTCGTCTCCGGCCAATACCGAATCGAAATCGACCCGGCGACCGTGCCCGAACTGCTGCGCGATAGTCTTGCCGGTTCCTTGCCGATCACGCTCGAACGCGGCATCTGCGAATGCAACGACGACCTCGACGGCACCAGCTTCGCCGGCGTTCCCGAGCCGACCGCGATCGAACTCGAGAGCCTCCAAGTGACCCCCACCGCCGAGGGCAACCTCGTCGAATGGACCACCTCGTGGGAAGACGGTGTTCTCGGTTACAACCTCCTCGATGCTGACGGCCAGCAACTCAATGAAGGACTCATCCTCGCCAGCGGCGGCGGTGCCTACCAGTTCCTCGATGCCGACGCACAAACCGGCAGCTACGAACTCCAAGAAGTGGCCAACGATCTCGGCCTCGAGTCGCACGGCAGCGTCGAGGTCATCGACGCCGCGCCGAGCGGTGAACCCACTCAGGTGGTCACCGCCGACGATAACCACGCCGCGTTCACGGCGGTCGAAGGCATCGCCACCTATCTGGTGTTTGAGTTCGAACAGGCCCCGGTCGCCCGCAGCGGCACCACCGCCTTCCGCGGCCAACTGCTCGAAGTCGACGGAAAGTTTGGTCTTTACCTCAGCGTCGAACCCGGCACCGACGTGGTCGTGAAATAGAAGGTGCAAGATGGAAGGTGGCGCAAGTAGCGCCGCCTTTCAGGCGGTGCCGGTACGCCTGCTTCCAGCAGGCCGAGCCCATGAATCCCTTAGGGTAGTGCCTGCTGTACTTGCATGGCAGACAGAACTCTGTAACACGGCACCATGAACGAACCCACATCCCCGCAAAACGAACCCATTGCCATCGACGTCAAAGCCGGCGAATCCTACTGGTGGTGCGCCTGCGGGCTGAGCAAGAATCAACCCTTCTGCGACGGCTCGCACAAAGGCACGGATTTCAGCCCGCTTGAATACAAAGCCACCGAAGACAGCACGCAGTGGTTTTGCGCCTGCAAGAAGACCAAAAATTCCCCGATGTGCGATGGTAGTCACAAAGAGGTTTTGGCGAACTGAAAGGCCAATGAACCAAATGGCTCGCGAGGCTGCTCGCCCGCCGGTGACGTTTGAAACTTGAGGTTGAGATATTCGAGATTTGAACTCTCCCAACCTCGTCCCACCCAATGACAACGCTCGGACTTTCGTTCGGGCTTTTTCTTTGGGTTGGACTTCGCTTGCAATCCTAGTAGCACGCCGCAAGAAACACCCCATGAAACAGCCAGAATGAGCTCAGAGACGGAAAATAAGCCCCAAAGCATCCTCTTCGTGTGCACCGGAAACACCTGCCGGTCGCCCATGGCCGAGGCGATTCTGCGCGAACGGCTGGGTCCGGACTCGCCACTGTTCGTCCACTCCGCCGGGGTCAGCAGCATGGGCGGTTCGCTGATCAGCCCCGAAGCCGTGCTCGTTCTCGGCGAAATCGGCATCGACGCGCGCGACCATCTCAGCAGCCCAGTCACGATCGAGGCGCTCGAGGACGCGGCCCACGTGGTCTGCATGACCGCCGGTCACGCCATGATTCTCAACCAGATTTTCCCCGAGACGGCCCACAAAGTCCGTCTCATGCACTCGTTCGGGATGGACAACCCGACCAAAGACGTGCTCGACCCGGTCGGTGGCTCCCTCGACGTCTACCGCCACACCCGCGACGAACTCGACGGAGCCATCGCCGACCTCATTTTAACCCTGCGTGAAAACGGCGAACTGGGAACAGCCTCAGCCTCCGCCACCCCCGCAAACCCCGAAAAGACAAGACCCATGAAAGTTGCCCTAGGATCCGACCACGGTGGATTTGAACTCAAAGAAAAGCTCGTTGAAAAACTGCGCGCCCGCGGCCTCGACGTCCAAGACGTGGGCACCTTCAGTTCCGAATCCGTCGACTACCCCGACATCGCCTCCGACGTTGCCAGCAAAGTTTCCGACGGCGACGTCGACTCCGGCATCCTCGTCTGCACCACCGGTATTGGCATGAGCATCACCGCCAACAAATTTCCCCGCGTCCGCGCCGCGCTATGCTTCTCGCCGCACCTCGCGCGCATGTCCCGAACCCACAACAACGCCAACGTGCTCGCCCTGCCCGGCGACCAAATCTCCGAAGGCGATGTCGACGGGATCATCAACGAATGGTTCCAAGCCGAGTTCGAAGGCGGACGCCACGAACGCCGCGTTAACAAAATCGACCGCGCCATGGCCGAACACCACGAGCCGCTCGCGGTCAAAGACGTCGACCCCGAGATCTACGAAGTCCTGCGTAACGAAAGCGAACGCCAGCATCACAACATCGAGCTGATCGCGTCCGAAAATTGCGCCTCTGCCGCCGTCCGCGAAGCCAACGGCTCGCTGCTCACCAACAAATACGCCGAAGGCTACCCCGGCAAACGCTGGTACAACGGCTGCGAACACGTCGACGTCGCCGAACAACTCGCCATCGACCGCGCCAAAAAAATCTTCGGCGCCGAACACGCCAACGTGCAGCCGCACTCCGGCTCCGGTGCCAACATGGCCGTGTACTTCGCCTGCCTGAAAGAAGGCGATACCATCCTCTCTATGTCGCTCGCCCACGGCGGCCACCTCACCCACGGCATGGCCCTGAACTTCTCCGGACGCCTGTTCAACATCGTCCACTACGGCGTCGACAAAGAATCCGAACGCCTCGACTACGACGTGATCGAAAAACTCGCGCTCGAAAGCAAACCCAAGCTCATCCTCTGCGGTGCCAGCGCCTACCCGCGCATCATCGACTTCGAACGCCTGCGCGCCATCGCCGACAAAGTCGACGCGATGATCATGGCCGACATCGCGCACATCGCCGGCCTCGTCGCCGCCGGACTGCACCCGAACCCGGTGCCGCACTGCGAGTTCGTGACCACCACCACGCACAAAACCCTGCGCGGTCCGCGCGGCGGCCTGATCATGTGTCGCAAAGAGTTCGCCAAAGAAATCGATAAACAAATCTTCCCCGGCACTCAGGGCGGACCGCTGATGCACACCATCGCCGCCAAGGCCGTGTGCTTCCACGAAGCCCTGCAACCCGACTTCAAAGGCTATCAGGAACAAGTCCTGAAAAACGCCCAAGCCCTCGCCACCGGCCTCGAACAAGGCGGCCTGCGCATCGTCTCCGGCGGCACCGACAACCATCTCATGCTGGTCGATCTCAACCCGATCGACGTCACCGGCAAAGACGCCGCCACCTGGCTCGACGAGGCCCTGATTACGGTCAATAAAAACGCCATTCCCTTCGACGACAAAAGCCCCTTCGTCACCAGCGGCATCCGCGTCGGCTCCCCCGCCGTCACCACCCGCGGCATGAAGGAACCCGAGATG
>Ga0209186_1000553_pt1 | contig 29816 bp, 20 predicted proteins | sample SidtaG_FD_187426 | JGI IMG/M metagenome (GOLD analysis project Ga0209186, IMG submission 187426) | Marine algal microbial communities from Sidmouth, United Kingdom - Sidmouth_Male2 metaG (SPAdes) (version 2) | ecosystem: Host-associated > Algae > Red algae > Unclassified | place: Sidmouth...
TTTTCTTCCTCTTCCCTAACGTAGCGATAGCGGAGTGGAGAGAGTGCCGGATAGCCCGACCCCCGACTGATAAGGAGGGGGATACGCCCAAATTTTCATTCACTTCACTGGATTTGTCAAAGAACCAAAATTTATAAAAAATAAAAAAATTACACATTACTTTTACCTTGCGTTTCGCTGATTTTTAAGTAAGAAAATAAATTTTATTAATTGATTATTAAATATTTATAAAATTAAAAAATAAACATGAATTTATTTAAGTGTGTCAAAAATCGGTGGTCGTTGCGATACCGATAAGATGCGTTAGCATTGACACCGTTTGTAGAAAAAGCAAACCCAAAGCTAATCAAGGTGCGTAGCACCGACACCGTTTGTACGCGCTAACGGTGTCGGTACTACGTACCTTAATTGGTTGTTCTTTAGACCTTGCTATAAACGGGGACGGTACTACCGTACCTTTAATGTCACCGATTTGTGACACACTAAATTTATTTAAGCTTTTAATTGGCTTCTATTTTGTTGTTGGTAATTTGAAGCATGATTATCAAAAACCAGTTTAAACTTATAAGTATTTAATTGTCAATACTTTATGAATTATTAATTTTTATTAAAAATACTAATTTCAAATACTTTTTTCTCACTTCAAAATCAGCGAAATCAAAGTTTTACTCAAAATGTAAAAAATTACAAATTAAAACAGCATTAAAAATGCGCAAATCAACCTTTTAAAGAAACTCACTTCCGAAACCAACGCCCAATATTTGTCAAACTCCCAAAAAACACCTAACTTCACAAAAAGAGAAATATGAAACGCCGCACCTTCATACATCATTCGGGCAAGTTGCTCATTGGCTTTGCGCTACTTGATACGCTTGCTTGCAAATCCACCACAAAATCTACCGACCTTACTATGCTTGATATATCCAGTGCCGCTTCCGGCAATAAGATGTTCAAATTGGAAGAAATGACTATTGCCCAACTCCAAAAAGGCTACGAAAACGGCAATTTTACCATCAGCGAAATCGTACAAATGTACCTAAATAAAATTGAGGACATCGACCAAAAAGGTCCTGCGCTCAATGCTATCATTCAGGTCAATCCTGATGCGATGAAGATTGCCAAGCAACTGGACGACGAACTCAAGTCGGGCAAATCGCTTGGTGTATTGCACGGTGTACCTGTCATTTTGAAAGATAATATTGATACGAAGGACAGTATGAATACGACCGCGGGTTCACGCGCATTGGTGGAGTCCAAACCATTGGAAGACAGTTATGTAGCCGCCAAATTGCGTGAAGCGGGAGCGATAATTCTCGCCAAAGCCAATCTCAGTGAATGGGCAAATTTCCGTGCGAATATCTCCTCAAGCGGATGGAGTGGCGCGGGCGGACAAACCAAAAATCCGTACAAACTTGACCGCAATCCCTGCGGGTCGAGTGCCGGGTCGGGCGTGGCGGTTGCTGCCAATATGTGTATGCTCGCTATCGGAACTGAAACCAATGGTTCTATCGTCTGCCCGTCGAATAATAATGGCGTGGTGGGTATAAAACCAACGGTGGGTTTGGTCAGTAGGTCGGGTATTATTCCGATTTCTGTGACGCAAGATACGGCAGGTCCGATGGCACGTACTGTGCGCGACGCTGCCCTGTGTTTGGGTGCGCTTACAGGCATAGATGAGCGCGATAGCGCAACCGATAAAAGCAAGGGAAAAGCTTTGACCGATTATACGTCATTTTTGAAAAAAGACGGCTTAAAAGGTAAAAAAATCGGCTTGTGGACGGGCTGCATGGGTTTTCACAATGGCGTGGATGAATTGGTACGCGAGGCAGCCGAAGTCATGAAAGCACAAGGCGCAGAAATCATTGAAATTGAGCAAATCACGGAAGGGAATATTCGTAAAGAATCCTTCAATGTATTGCTCTATGAATTTAAAGACGGACTGAATAAATATTTTGCTTCGCTCGGCGAAAATGCACCCATAAAATCGCTAGAGGAACTCATCGAATTTAATAAAAAAGACGACATCGAACTAAAATATTTTGGACAAGACATCTTAGAGAAATCGCAAGCACTCGGCGACCTCAATACGCCCGAATACCGCGAATCACTCCAAAAAATGCTTAATGCTTCTCGCAAAAACGGTATAGATAAAGTGATGAATGACAATAACTTAGATGCCGTCATTGCGCCCACAGGTTCGCCTGCATGGAAGACCGACTTGGTAGAAGGTGACAAATTTCTCGGCGGCAGCTCCTCCCCTGCCGCACGTGCCGGCTACCCAAATATTTCCGTGCCAATGGGTTTTATCGACGAACTTCCCGTCGGTATTTCGATATTTGGCAGGGCGTGGAGTGAAGGGACTTTATTGGAAGTCGCATATGCGTATGAGCAAGCGACTAAACATCGTAAATCACCAAAATTTTTGGAGTAAATCCCCTGTACCGACGGCTTCAGCCGTCGCCGTTTTTTATTTTTCATTTATAAAAAAATAAAAAAAAGTACATTACACTGCGACGGTTAAAGTCGTCGGTACAAGGTACACCAAAACGACCTTTTATAACATCAATATAAATAGACTTAAATTCAGCAAAATGAAAAAACAACTAATTTCCCTCCTCGCTCTCTGCTTTATTGCCTACCAATTATCCGCCATAGATGCGAGTGTTAAATATGCCACATTCAAAGGTATCGCACAAGAAAATTATGTTGAAATCTATGTGCATATCAATGGAAAATCTGTCATTTTCGGGCGAGTGGACGACCCCCAAAATGAATTATATCAAGCAGCGGTAGACCTCGAAATCAATTTTCTCCGAAATGAGAAAATTATACGTACCGAAAATTACACCATACAAAGTCCACAAATAAAAACGGCTCGACCGAGCGGCATTGCGCTCATAGATATGTTCAGATTGCCGCTGGCGAATGGCGAATATACGCTCGAAATAGAAATGACAGACCGCCACCAAACGGACAACAAGACCCAATTGAAAGCGCCCGTCAATATGATTTATGCTGGTGGCATTGAGGTTTCTGACCTGCAATTATTGGCTGATTTTGAGGCAACTACGGACGAAAACCAATACGTCAAGCATGGGTATATGTTGCGTCCGTACACCTTTGATGTCTATCCGAGTTTTGTGGATAAGGTGATGTTTTATACCGAAATATATGGAACAGATATAAAATTGAAAGACCGTTTTTTGGTGCGTTATTATTTGCAGAATGAAGGCGCAGAGGGCGAGCCGATTACCGGCACAATGGGTTTTAAGAAGCAAGAAGCTGCACCCGTAAATGTCGTTTTGGCGCAAATTGACATCTCCACTTTGCCGGAAGGTGATTACGAACTTGTAGTGGAAGTCCGCAATGCACAAAACGAACTATTGCGTAGCAAAGCCATGAAATTGCACCGCAGTTATCCTTTTGCTGATTCGGAAATTCAGGATTTTGAAAAAATAGACATTGCAGGTTCGTTTGTAGAAATGCTTGATGATGAGCGTGTTAATACGGCAGTACGCTCCCTGTCGCCGCTTTTGGTGAAGGATGAAACTTACGAATTAAATCAAATGCTTCGCAAGAAAGACGACCTAAAAAAACGACAGTTTTTATATTATTTTTGGCTGCGCGAAAATGAAATTACCCCGAAAGAACCTTATGACGAATATATGGTAACGGTAGATGAAGTCAACAGACTTTTCACGAATGCCATGGGCAAAGGCTATGGCACAGACAGGGGACGCATTTATTTGAAATACGGCACTCCCGATGAGGTCATCAGCCAACAAAGCGAACCGAGTGCGCCGCCTTACGAGGTCTGGTTTTATATCCGAACCCTTAACAATCAGTCTAATGTAAAGTTTGTTTTTTATAATCCGACGCTTGCTAATGGCGATTTTGAGTTGCTACATTCCACTGCGCGTGGCGAAATTTTTAACCCACAATGGAAGAAAAGGTTATACAGCACCCTCCCCACTTATGGACGCGAAGCACTCGACGGTACAGGCACACCAAGTCATTTTGGCGGTCAAGCAGGTCGGATTTTTGATGAATGGTAAACATAACACAGACATTCCTGTCTGTACTTCCAAACAAACAGACAGACAGGAATGTCTGTGTTATGTCGTTAAAATGTAAGATTTGGTCGAACTTGAAACGTTTTATAAAAATAAACCTCGTATATTTGTGTTGTATTATTAACCGATAAAAATGTAGCTACATACCAATGCTTAAATGCGATAATGAATGATTAAGCGGATTTGATGTATTTTTTTTCAATATTCAAATGAACTTTTTTACACTTTAATTCGTATTTCATTAACACAAATAAAAATTAATCCGAAACTAATTTTAATAACCTTTTTAAACTTTAATCACTTTATGTTTATATCCACATTTTAACTCTAAATGAACAAACTACTATAACGTTACTGCATAACGTAAATCTTGTTTTTTTCGAAAAGAAATTCCATATCGGGGTAAGAAATTTCTATGCCCTATGATATGTGTATGCAAACTCGAAGTAACAGAACATATTCACTTAACTATTTAAAAACATCACTAATGAAAAATCCATTTAAATTAACCGCCAAATTCAGCATCTTCCTTGCAATTGCCCTATTCTTTAGCTCTTGCGGAAAAGACACCCTAAACACCGACATGGACGACCTCCAAGCCCTTCAAAATACCGAAATGGCTTGTGTTGACATTAATTTGCATGTTTATCTCGAAGGTGCTTATGCCCCCGACCGAGGCGTGATGACCACTGACCTGCACATCCGAAGCTTGCTGCCCGGACAAACACTCAATGGACTTGGCACGCCGACACCGGATGGTCAACCGTACAGCATCGCCCCTTGGAATCACGCCGGAAAAGAAGGCGACGATTGGACGGACGCCGATTACACAGGCAACGAAACCGACTGGGTTTTGGTCAGTTTCCGAACCGATAAAGCCAAAAACACGGAGGTAGCCGTAGCAGCAGCTTTGGTCAATAAGGATGGCAGCGTGACTTTCGTGGACGATTGTGTACTTTCGACAGACGAAGCCAATGAAGTCTATGTCGTTATCGAACACCGCAACCATATGGGTGTCATGTCCTCTAAATTGCTGGATATTTCGGGCGGTGATTTGGTTTATGATTTCCGTGTAGAAGATAGCTATACCGCCAACTCGACAGGTGTCGGACAGAAAGAAATCATGCCCGGCGTATGGGCGATGTGTGCAGGCGATACCGACCAGACAGATGGCGTGAGCTACGACATCAATGGTTTTGATAATATTTGGTATCTGTACAATGGTAATTTTAATATCTACCACGTTGCCGATTGCAATTTTGATGGAGATATCAACGGCGCCGATAAGCATATGTGGACGGCGAATAATGGTAATTCGTCAAGAGTGCCTAAGTAATTGAGACGTGAGATGTGAGACGTATTATCAGCGCAAGCATCAATCTAAATAGTAGTCGGATGTTCCTTTGAGAACATCCGACTTTTTTATTTTATTTCCTTTATCAATTCTGTTATTTTTTCTTCCAACCATGTGCGTTCTATCAAGGGCTTGAGTTCGGCGAGGTCGTTTTGGAGGGCTTCGAGATTGGCTGTGGTAATAGGTTCGTCGTAGAGGAGTTTCTTTTTTCGACGGAGGATGCGCTTGAAGAAATTGGTAAAATTGCTGTATAGTAAGCGGGTGGTTTCTGCCATAGTTTTGTTGTTGCCTTCGAGTAGGTACTGGCGGAGGGCTTCGGCTTCGTAACTGATGGGGTGGCTGTCGGCATTGTCGATATTTAGCGTTTTTGTGTCGTAGAAAATTTTGATGTAGAGGATTTTGAATTGGATGTAGTAGGCAAAATCATCTGCAGTATTGATTTTATTAAGATGGTCTTGTGCTGCGCCGTATTCTTTCAACTCAAAGGCAAGTAAGGCTTGATAGTAATTGACAAAAACATCCTTTACTTTGGGGTTGAGTAGGTTTTTGTGTGCTTCAAAGAATGTTTTTACCCAATCTATTTCGCGCAGTGCTAATGCTGTTTTGACGATGTGGACGAACTGATGTTCAGAGAAGTATGTGCCTGTTGACCAGCATTTTAGTTCTATTGCTTTTTGATAGACATCAAAATTTTCTCGCACTAATTCCTGAAATCCGTATTTAACCTTCCAATTGCAGTAATTCGTCATGAAACCAAAAAATTGTCGAATATCATTCAATCCAAAACTATCAAGATGCTTAAACAGATAGTTTTTTAGGGTATAATAGTCTTCTATTTGTTCGTGTTCAAGCAATTTTAATAAAGAATAATATACACTAATAACTGGAATTTCTTTATCTGAACTAGTCTCAAGGTGAGTTTTGATATGCTCTAAAAAAGGGTATTCAAATTTTACTTTGAGGATTTTTTCATAGTTAATAACTGCACAGTAATATTTCAGACTTTTACTAAAAAAAGATTGCCTTAGGGTTTCTATAACGCGCTGCAATTCTGTATCCGTGCTACGATTTCCCAACAAAATAGTTAAAAAAAACTCCATTTCAGTCAATGCAAATATGTCTTCGCAGTATTTGATATCGCGCAAAGATGCCGTTTCAAGTTTGTTTTTTGACTTATTCAAAATGGGCGGAATAAGTGCATAGGTTGTTTTTTCCAGTAAAATGTCCATTACATAGCGTTTTGCACGAATTTGGTTTCGTTGCATATTTTTCCAAGCTAAAAAGTCTTGCGTTTGAAGATATAATAAGTGTAAGGTTTGTTGGAGTACTTTTCTCTCTTTTTGAGTAATAGGCTTTTTTTGAGATGCGCTGGATATTACCCCGATAGATTTTAATAAAATACGTTCGTTTAATGAGTTATTAGTGTTTTTCCACCTATCCTTAATACATTCATATACATTTATAACCTTTTTAGAACTATTGTGAATCGGAGAATGCAACCATAAATCTAAATCTTTCAACTCTTTTTTATCAAATTGCCGGAGTAAAATCAGAACTTTTGAACTATTTAAAGTACTATTTTTCATTTTTTTTCAAGTTTTTACCAGAAATAAATATTGACACAAATTACTTATAAACAGACTTTTACATTCATTAAAAGCAATAGAAAAGCAATTTTTTACTCCTAAAATTAAGATTTTATTTATAAAATCTACGTTTTTTATGACTTTTACTCCTCATATCTTTGTGGTGTAATTGAAGAGATAATTACAATTTTTTATGACACTTTATTAAATTATTAAATTATGAAAAGTTTATTAAAATTAAGTTTTTTTTGCATGTTAACATTTTTCACTACAAATATGATTCAGGCTCAATGTGCAAATCTACTATCTATGACAGAAGAAGTAGTTAGTGAAGATGAGACAAGCGTATCTATGCGTTTTACGGTGACCACTGATATTCCGGCAGATAAGATATACATATCTGGAGCCTCACTCTGTTATGACACTTCTAAATGTGTAAGAACAGTACGTTTTACAAAGAGTTGTTCTGGGAGCGTGCCGACTAGGGTAGATTGCAAATCATTGGCAAATAATTGTACTAGGCGAGAGGGCTGTGTAGTAGTAGTAGGACCACGCTTTTGTGGCAGTGGAACCAATCAATAAAACATTCACAAATTGCTAATAGAACTCCCATAAATACCATTAGTACCACAAAAACAAAATAATTATCTCTACTATCCAAAAGAAAACAATATCGGCGAGGCAAACCTCAGCCTCCCCGACCTTTATCCAAACATTAAAACGCCACAAAGACATAACCGTAAGGTTTTCCATTAAACAATTTTAAGGGCATTTTGAGTATGTTTCGTAGATAGAAGCAGGTAGATTTTTTATGCCTATTTCTATTTTATTGAAACTATTTACTCATAAAAACTTTGAGAAGTACTTTTATTTAACCTGTTGGCTGTGCTCTATCAACCATTAATTTTGTTAGATAACTTTGCAATATAATTATTCAACACCGCTTAAAAAAAAATGCAGTAACGTTTAGCCTCAAAACAACCGTTTAACCTCATCATTGAACACCAAGCGCAGGCAAAAGTGCCTACGCCGTAGTTCCGAATAACACCAAAGAAATTGATTAACCCTTTTAAAATATGCAGTAACGTTAGCCTCAAAATAAACCTCTTAACTACTTAAAAACACATTTTTTAATTTATTATTTAACTATTTTAAAACGATTAACTTATGAAAACTTTAAAAGTAAAAAGCATTCTTTTTAGCCTCTTGGCTGTTATGGCAGTGGCTGTCTTTATGACTTCTTGTGAGCAGGAAGAATTAATTACAGAAAATACCCCAACGGACATAATACCTCCTTCGGAATTAGTCAAATACAATGGAAAAAACTTATTTGTAACTCCGGACGGAACAATCTATGTTGATGAAGCAGGTAAGTTGACCGCCTCAATAATGGAAGACACTACGGGAGATGAACAAGATAAAAGTCAGTGTTGCTCAATCGACACATCAGGATCTGGTTCTACAGGATCTACTTTTAAACTTAAGTTCAGAAAAGCCTCCAATCAAAATGTTTATATTTATCATTACAAAAAAGCAGGCAATATTTATCTCGGAACTTCAATAATTACACAAAGTAGTTGTCCGTTCTTGAGTACATATACAAATCCATTATCATTTATACCTACTGGCACAAAGGTTCTGTCTGATGCTTTTATTTATGACGGTTCGTACTGTACTCGAAAACGATTCACATGGACTAAGAATTTTTGATTTTTTAAACTAAAACAACATCGACTCGGATATCATTCACAAAAGCAGGGTATTTCTTCGGAAGTGCCTTGCTTTATTTCCTATTTCTAAATTTATTTAGCTATGAAAAACTTAAAAGTAAAAAGTATTTTATTTAGCCTGTTCGCTATCATGGCAGTTGCTGTCTTCTTTACTTCTTGCGGTAAGGAACAAGTAATACTCAATCCAATGGAACAGGTCGTTGACGAAGCTGATAATCAAGTAGAAGAAAGAAGAAGACGCCCTTGCGGTGACACAGGTGGGATGATCATACCCGGTTCGGAGAATGACTGCTGTAATACATGGGGAGCTGTATGGGCAAATGGACACTGTTGGGCTTGCTATTAATTCTTATTAACCCCAAATCCACATTTAATTAGCCCTTCAAAAATATGCAGTAACGTTAGCTCCAAAACAAACTATTAGCTCCAAAACAAACCTATTAACCACTCAAAAATCATTAACCTCATCATTACACATTGAACGCGGACTGGAAGTGCCGCGCTACGATAAATTAGCCTCATTAAAACAGTCAGCCTGTTGCGACCAGTCCGTCATGTACATACATGCGGATTGGGAGCACCGCGCTTTGATAGCTGCAATAATCACACTTTATTAATCATTTTAAAACATGTATCAATTATGAAAACTTTAAAAATCAGCTATTCCGGTATATTGACTTTGGTGGTATTTGCCATCTTAATGACTTCTTGTGAGCAAACAGCAGCTACACTTGAAGATGAAATTATTGAAATGAAGGTTCAAGACAATGAAACGATAATTTTAGTAGAAGATTTACCTGCTAGTCCTGAAGAAGTTTGGGCAGCAGCCAATACCGACTCCAATAATTCAGATTTGAACAACACCGAAGAGGCACTTGACACAAGAAGTTGCCCTCTAAAAGTGCGTAAATTACGATTCACTGATGTTATATGGTATTCAACTCCGCAATATGCTCTATGGATATATCACTATGACTCCAATGGCAATTTCATCAGTCACGATAGAAAGGATGTAACCTACTGTCACAGAAGGTACGAAACCTACTCTCCACCTCCCGGTAGATGTAAGTCGGTGGCTTTTGTAGGTTATCAATCTTGGGGAACAGTGCCTGTCGGTCCTTGCCCATAAATATCAAAGAAATAGTTCTCACGAAGCAGCTCCACGCACTTCTCGCACACTAAAGTCGAATAAAGTGTCATTCACAAAAGCAGGGTACTTTCTCGGAAGTACCTTGCTTTATTTTATTTCAACGCCCTCAATCACATCCCCAATTTCCAAGCCATGCACCACATCCATCCCCTTGGTCACTTTCCCAAAAATCGTATACCGCCCATCCAGATGCGGCGTAGGTGAATGTGTGATAAACCACTGCGTACACTCCGTATCTTTTCCGGCAGAAGCCATGCCGATATAGCCTTCGTCATCATAATAATTCGGACCGATTTCCGAGCGAATCGAATAGGACATACTCCCCCACCCATCGCCGCGCGGACAACCGCCCTGCGCGACAAAATTGGGTACAATACGATGGAAATTTTTACCGTTAAAAAACGCACTATTAGCAAGTTGTGCAAAATTCGCTACCGAACCCGGCGCATCATTCACCAGTAAATCCAGCTCAATAGTACCACGTTTGGTTTTGATAAGTGCTGTGGGATTGTCGGAAAGTTCATTCACAATTTTCCAATCAATCGGATGATTAAATGCAAGGCTGGAAATACCGCGTTCTAGGTCTTCGCCCCTAAAATAATTGAGCGTACGGCGCAATTCATTATAGGCTTCCACATCTCGCGGAAGCTGCATTTTTTTCAGTGCATCCGTCATAAAAGCTGCGCCGGCGTACTCACGTCGCATATTCAGCTTCGGATTGCGAAGGACACCTGCTGTAGTTGCTATCATTGCTACGTCGCCGCTTTTGATCGCACGTTGGAAGGTAGCAGCGAGGGCTTTTTTTACCTCATCCGACTGCCATCCGGTGAGCTTGCCAAAGTCATCTCGACTGCGAAGATTTGCCAATGCCTGTATGCCATAACTCTTTATCACCGCCGTAGCCGCCGAGTCAAAAATTTCTTCCGTAATAAATATATGGTTGGGTGCGTGTTCGGCGAGAGCTTCCAGTAGTGCGCCTTTTTCGTAAGGGTTTTTCGAGGTTTCGTAAGCCATCTTTATGGTATCACTCAATCGCTTTCGAGTATTAATATAGCTTACATCTGTACGTCCGAGTGCTGCGGCGTGTAGCTCCGATTTTACTCGCCAATGCGAGGCAGCATTCGCCAAATCACTCAAAAATTTACTCTCATACGCAGGAGCTTTACTCCGCAAATATTGGGCGGCAGTATAAGCCACTTTTGGGTTGCTATCCTCGAGGGCTTGTAGCATCATCGGGCGTACTTTTACGTAATTTGCATCACGCAAAGCCCTGATTATGTTTATTTTAACACGATAATCACGCTCCCCTGAAAATGCACCAATAAGCGTATCGCGCGCAGCTATGCCACCTGTTTTTCCAAGTGCAGACGCAACGAACATACGTACATTCGGCGTTTTTTCCTTTTCAAAAATATCAATTAATTCGCTTTCGTATTTGTCCAATTTAATATCTTTTGCTCGTCTCAAATAATCGCCCGCTATCTGTCGTACCGATGTCGGCGTAGCTTGTTGGAGTAGCTCAATCATGCGTGTCGTACCGCCGGGCGCAGTGATGCCGCGATTCATAAACCGATAAATCGACCTCGCCTGACCTTCCAATAAAAACGTATCTCTTGACGTATAAGTCCGTACTCCGCTGATTTGTCGCAAAGTCTTTTCATCACCTGCTTTACCGATGGCTTCGAGTATTGCCGATTGCACGCGTCGCGATTTTTCCTGCCCAAAAGCAATTACCAGACTATCCACTGATTTTTCGGAAGCTGTTTGTCCCAGTGCATACGCCGCCATGTAGCGTACCTGTATACTCGTATCGCGCAACATCTTCGAGAGTGTAGGCATAGCCAAAGTATCTTGCACCGATGCCAGTGCCTGTGCTACAGCGTAGCGATAGGTCGCGTCTACCTCATCGGCATAGGGCAACAGTTCTGCCGTTTTTCGCTCGTCTTGCAAGCGAAAAATCTCTTGTATCGTCTCATCATTCATCGAGAAATTGATGATATTGCCAGGGTCTTCGGGTAGACAAGCCGTGCAGCACAATACAAGTGTCATTAGAAGTACAACGTGGTATTTCATCTGTTTTTTTTATAAATAAAAAAGGAAAAGGAAATGTAAAATGTAAAATAATAAATGTAAAAGTATCAATAGGACGCAGGGTAGTATTCGTTTTTTTACTTCTTAAGAATTTGATAATCAAACAATTAATAATTAAAAAATTGCGTTGTACACTTTTACATTTTACAACTTGTCCCGACGAATGACGGGATTTATTATTTTACATTTCAAACTCCTCTCGCTTTACGCGCGTCGATGAAGCTTTTGATAAATACTGCTGTTGCAACTAAGCAACTGAATATCATGATACCTGTACGCATTTTGGGTAGTCCTTCTTGTTTCATAAACGGCATAAATAAGGCAAGAAAAAGCAGCAGTGTCAATAACACAACGATGTGAGCAACTGCTTTATTTTCTTTCTTTAATCCGCCGTTTAACAAGAGCAAAATAAGTCCCGTAACGGGCGCAATCAGGGCAGTTGAGAAGTATTTGCCTGCGCCAAAGGCACCAGTAAAATAGCCCCATAATCCCAATCCGATAAGTATGAGGGCATTGATAAAATTCGCCTGAGATGGCTTCATAGTATGTTATTTTTTGACGCCGATAGTCCATAATTGATAGTCCATAGTTGAAATATATTATCAATGGACTATCGACCACCGACTATGGACTTTTTTTGATGTGACAAAAGTAATTAAGCAAAGCCAGACTTCCAAACGAAAATGTTTGGCTTACATTATTTAAACTTAAACTTAAACTTCCGTACATTTGCAGCCGACAAATAACAATAATGACAATTATAACACTTACGACGGATTTGGGCGAGCGCGACTACTATGCAGGTGCCATCAAAGGCGCATTGCTGTGTGTAAATCCGGCGTTGAATATCGTCGATATTTCACATCAAATTCAACCCTACGATATTGTAGAGGCATCGTTTGTGTTGGGTAATGTGTATGAAAATTTCCCGAAGGGAACGATTCATATTGTGAATGTTGATAATTTTTATAATAATAAAAAACAATTTGTCGTGTTCGAAAAAGACGGACATTATTTTATCGGAGCAGATAATGGTTTGTTTTCACTTATTTTCAATCAAATGCCTAACAATCAATATGCTATCGCCTGTAAAAGTGAAGGTACATTTCCATTGGGAGAAATTTTTGCGAAGGCTGTGGGACATATTTTATCCGAAAAAACCTTTTCAGAAATTGGTAAAAAAATAGAAGAACCTACGCAGCGTATCACCCTCCAAGCGGTCACGAGTCAGTCGCAAATACGCGGCTCTGTCATTCATGTCGATAATTATGGCAATGTCATTTTAAATATCAAAAAAGACTTGTTTGAACACATACAAAAGGGGCGCGATTTTTCGTTATTCTTCAAAAGGCATGACCCGATTCAATCCATGAGTACGCAGTATAACAATGTGGTGATTGGTGATACTTTATGCCTATTTAATGCCGCAGAGTATCTCGAAATTGCGATAAATATGGGGCGAGCAGCCGATATGTTGGGGCTGAATGTGGATGACACCGTGCAGATTGATTTTCATGAGACGGTAGACGGTAGACGGTAGACGGTTTTTCTGCGAAAAAAAGAATTATCAAAAATATGTTGAAAAGAGTAGTTAAATTGACCTTAAAGCAGGAGCGAGTCGCTGAATTTGTCGAAAAATTTCCCGAAAGGAAACAGAATATTTTGACGATGCCGGGCTGTCATGGCGTCGATTTGTTTCAGGATAAAACAGACCCTCGCGTCTTTTTCACCATTAGCGAATGGGACGATGAAGCCGCCCTGAATAATTACCGATATTCGGATTATTTTAGAGGGACATGGGCATACATGAAAGAAGGTTTTGGTGACAAACCGCAAGCGTGGAGTCTCACGGGTTTCGAGTTTCGGGTTACGGGTTAATTACTCCGTTTAAGGGAAGACGAAAAAAATAATCTACCCGTCTGAATCGTTCTTTTTCTCATATGTTTCACTAAATTTTCCTTACGTAGCTCGGCTATGTGCGTCAAATTTAGCCAAACATATGAAAAAAATAACTTCTTCATTTGGGGTAGATTATTTTCTTCCTCTTCCCTAACTCGCAACTCGCAACTCAACAACTCGTAACTATGATATTAGAATTAAAAGATTACAGGATTTTTGTTGGGGCGGATATTTGGAAAGATTTTGCTTATTTATTGAAGCAAAGGAGTTATTCGTGTGTCTTGATTTTGGTGGATGAAAATACGGGGCGCGATTGTTTGCCGATTTTTCAAGTGTGGGTGGATGTACCGCTTCAGGTCATCGAAATCCCGGTAGGAGAACGACACAAAAACATCCAAACCTGCCAGGCGATTTGGAAAACGATGTTTGAATATGCTGCAGATAGGAATGCGCTCGTGGTCAATCTCGGTGGCGGTGTAATTGGTGATATGGGTGGCTTTTGTGCAGGTACGTACAAGCGAGGCGTTGATTTTATACAGTTTCCGACGACGCTACTTTCGCAGGTAGATGCTTCGGTAGGTGGCAAGTTGGGCATTGATTTTCAGGGGATTAAGAACTCGATTGGTTTGTTTTCCAATCCGCAGGCGGTGTTCGTTTATCCGCCGTTTTTGGAGACGCTATCTAAACGGGAGTTGCGAAGTGGTTTTGCGGAAATCGTGAAACATGCCTTGATTTTTGATAAAGAATATTGGTCGGACATTCAGGAATTAAACGAATTGACTGTTAGCAATTTATCGGAATTAATTCTGCCTTCTATTGAAATAAAAAAACAGGTCGTAGAGAGCGACCCTTATGAAAAAGGCTTGCGTAAAATACTGAATTTCGGGCATACGATTGGTCATGCGATAGAGAGTTTTTACCTCGAAACAGATACGCCGCTACTACACGGTGAGGCGATTGCGATTGGGATGATTTGTGAGGCGTGGCTGTCGTTCAAGACCTTTACGTTGAAGTTGAGTGAGTTGCGATTGATTAATGAATTTATCTTGAAATTTTTCGGAAAAGCTGACCTCGACCTTAGCCAAATCGACACTTTTATCCAAGTGATGCGAAACGATAAGAAGAACGAAAACGCCCAAATCAATTTCACCCTCCTCAAACGAATCGGCGAAGCTGTCGTGAATCAAACTTGCGACGAGGTGAGTATTGTGGAGAGTTTGAGGTATTATGACGGGTTGACGAGTTGACGGGACTGCTCATTTTTTCAGTTCGCTTACCTTCTCCAAGAGCCATCGTTTATCGTTTATTAAGTCGAATTTTTCTATTTTTCGGCGGATGCTTTGTGGGGTCATTTTGCCTGTGCGGTGCTTGATGCGGTAGAGGTTGATTAGCGTATTGATAAAGTTTTTATCTGCCTTTTTGCGAGCGGAGGAGAGTTTCTTATTGTCAGTAACAAATTTTTCGGCAGAACGAAATATCTGAACAGTGCGCTCGTCATATTCCTCGTCAGTTTCATAGTATGATTTTAGAATTAATATTCTACAATTCAAATCATAATTTAGGTTAATGCGTTCTACGCGGATGAAACTTTGAATGGCTGCCTTGTAATCGTTTTCATAAAATGCAATAACACCTAAGTTATAATGACACACACTATCTCTAAATTCTTTTATAATATATAAGCGATACTTTTCAATAATATATTTACACCATTCAAACTCCTTGGCATGACAGGCTACTGCTATTAAGTTTTTTAATTTATTAACAGGAATAGAGTTACCTTCTTTCAAAATATCTTTATCTTCCATTACTTTATACAACTCAAATAAATGAATGTGATATTCTAATACCCCGCTTCTTATTTGGGCAGCACAAAAATTATTTAACATATTGTAAAAATCAAGCACATCATCTTTAGGAATATACTCCCCATTTAAATCAAGCAACCTTAGCAACGAAATATAATCTTCGTGAGATTTGCTTTGCATCATATTAATAGTAGCATTACATATTTTCATCAAAGAATGATTGCTATATTGAGGTAAGTTTAATAGCTCTTCAACCGCTTTTATTGATGAAAAATCATAATTCTTTTCACCCAAAGAACTAATAATACCAATAGCTCCAAGGTGAAGGTTTAACTTATCCAATAAATAACGAATATCTAAACTCCGGTTAATTTCATTTAGATTATCATTCTTTGATAGCAAGTTCCTGTTAAGTATTAAATAATCAAGCGTTTTTTGCTCTATTACGTATTCGGATTGATGAAATGCAATGCCTCTCTCTTTCTCTGATTCAAGGCTTTTACGTTCTTTTTTCATCACACTTTGAAATAAATCAAATTGCCTCCTATTCAATAACTCACTCAATAACAAATCATTACGATGCGTTTTGTGCTCTTTCAGCGCCTCTACTGTCAGAAAATCTTTGGTGAGTTGGGTCAAGGCACTCATCTTGGCACCGAGCAGTTTTTTTTCTTTCTCATTGAGTATTTCTTGACTATCCGACGATTTATCAAAAACTTTGTAATAAACACGCCACTGAACGGATTCATCAAAAGTCCGCTTTCCGATAACATCCCTATCCAATACATTCAAGAGTTTAGTTACATATTTATCAGTATTAAAATACCTAGCTTGCACAAAGTGATTCAGGCGTTTTATTTCATCATTTGAAAGGGATGATAAAAGCTGTATGAGTCGAGACGGCTTAGTTTTCATAGTAATTTATTCTGCAAAAAAGATGTTATATTATGATTTTCAATCATTATTAAAGATGAATAAAAGTAATTTGTCTTAGTTTTTATTGTTTTTTGTAAAAATATAAAAAACACTATTTTTATTTGTTTTTTATTGAAAATAAAATCACTATCAACTAATTATCAAAATATAATACAGTAAAAAATATTTAATTTGATTTTGTTTTTTGTTTTTTTTGTAAAAAAAAGTCCCAAAAAAGCCCCGTACATTTGAATTATCAACTGAAAAGGATAAACTATACAACATGAAATTATTCTTCCAAACTTTAATCTTGTGCATCGCACTACATGCCAATGCACAACACATCGCACTCGAAGCGACTAAGGATGCTGAGTACTTAGACATCGCACCAACGACAAAGCTAACCGCCAAGGAGTTCGTGCAAAACAAAACGGCACTTTCGCTTCCCGAAAATCATAGCTTAGAATTAGTATCAATCCGTAAAAGTCGGAATGGATATCGGCAGTATCGCTATCAGCAAACCTATAAAGGCATACCGATAGAAGGGGCTGATTGCATTATACACGAAAAAGATGCACAAGTGAAAAAAATAAGAAGCAAGTCAGCAAAAAACATCCAAACCAACACACAAGCACTTATAAATGAATCAATTGCACTGCAAGCAGCACTTCATCACATAGGCGCGATACGCTATGCATGGCAGGACGAAAGCCACGAAACACAAGTCAAAAAAGTGAAAGCCGATGCTCAAGCTACATTTTATCCCACCGCTAATTTAGTCTTTTTTAACCCCAATATCAAGTCCGAAGACACTTACCGATTGGCGTATCGTTTTGATATATACGCGATAACTCCTATGCGTAGAGCAGTCGTGTATATAGATGCTTATAATGGGCAAAAGTTGGCAATTCGTGATTTGGTCAATTTTGCAGACGAAGCAGTTTCAGGAATAAGCAGCTATCATGGCGAAGTAGATTTTACGGCGCACAAAGAAGGTAATAAATACATTTACAAAAATGAAATCGGCGGCGGAATTGAAGTGCTAAACAGCAATAATACAGAAAGTTATCCCAATAATGACATTATAGAAACCGACAACTTTTTCGACCAAGACCCTATGGCGGTAGATGTACTCTCGGCAAGCGAAAAAGCCTACGAATACTTTCGCGATGTACATCAATGGCAAAGTTTTGACGACGCAGATATGCCTGTATTTAGTTGGATACATTATGGCGAAAACTATCCCAATGCCTTCTGGAATGGCTCATGGATGACCTACGGAGATGGCAACGGCTCCACGCTATTAGCACCCACTTCGATGGATATAGTCGTGCATGAGTATGTGCATGGGATTACGAGTTTTTCGGCGGGTTTGGTATATAGTAGCGAGTCTGGCGCATTGAGTGAGTCATTTTCAGATATTTTCGGAGAAATTATTGAAGCATCACACGACCCGGACGGCAGTGACTGGATAGCTGGAGGAGACATCGTTGCCGTTCCGGGATTTCGTGGTTCTCGCAATCTTGCCGACCCAAAAGACCCCACTATGCTCAATCGTCAACCCAATACTTACGCTGGCGAATTTTGGTACAACGGCATCGCTGATTTTGGCGGCGTACACACCAATAACGGCGTGCAAAACCACTGGTTTTATCTACTCGCACACGGCGGTAGCGGCGTCAATGACAATGGTTATGCTTATAATATCCAAGGTATCGGCGTGGAAAAAGCTGCACAAATCACCTTTGATAATCTCGTCAGCCTACTGCCTTACGATGGCTTTGCAGAGGCGCGTATGGGAGCGATAGCAGCTGCCGAAATGCTTTATGGTGCAGATTCTGACGAAGTCTTGCAAACCATAGCCGCTTGGTGTGCCGTAGGTGTGGGCGATTGTTATGAAGATGATTGTAGTACACTCGATTCGCTCACTTTGGTAGAATTATACCATGCAACCGACGGCGAAAACTGGACACATACATGGGATTTGACCGCACCAATGTCAACTTGGTATGGCGTCACTTTGAACGCCACAGGCTGTGCCGTCAAATTGGAAATGAATGTGAACGACATCACCGGAAATAATCTGACAGGACACATCCCGAATAGTATCGGCAACCTACGCCAACTCATAGAATTGCACCTGAATAACAATCATTTAACGGGCGGCATCCCACCTTCTATCGGCAATTTAGAAAGTTTGGAAATCCTGAATCTTTGGGGAAATGGCGAGTATTTTAGCGGTTATATTCCAGCTGAAATCGGACAATTGGACAATCTGCGTATCCTCAATTTATCGTTTAATCATCTGACAGGCCCCATTCCTGATGCAATTAGTGAACTGGACAACCTCACACACTTGCAGTTGAATAGCAATCCTATCAGCGGCGCGGTTCCGGCAGCATTCGGGGGTTTGAGTAGTCTGATTTATCTTGATTTATCTTATTGTAATTTTACCGGAGCAATACCCGCTGAATGGGGCAATCTCATCAATCTTACAGGGCTTATTTTGAATGATAATTTTATTGTAGGACCTATTCCAAATGAATTATCTGATTTACCTGCTCTCAATTTGGTGAATCTCAGACATAATGCACTCAACTTTGGCGGACTCGAATCATTAGTACAAGCAGGCATCAATGATTTGGTGTATAATCCGCAAGATAGTACCTATATTCTGACTGATGAAAACGGTATATACGTCAATGCAGGCGGCACTATCAGCAACAACTATTATACTTGGTACAAAGACGGTGTACTGCTGACTACAATCGTCGGCGACAATCGCTTGACTGTCAACGAACCCGGTAGGTATCGCTGCGAAGTCATCAATGAGTTCGTCACGAATCCTACGAATATCAATACAAATTTTGTTTTAAATACAGGAGAAATATACGTCGATCCTGCCAATATTTTTGATTGCAGAACGCGAGATTCATTAGCACTGGTGGCGATATATAATGCGACTGATGGCGAAAATTGGTTGGAACCATGGAATCTGAATGAACCGATAGATTTGTGGGTAGGTATCGTACTCGGTACAAACGGCTGCGTAGCTAACGTAGATTTAATGCAGAGAAATCTACACGGTGCGCTTCCACCCGAAATTGGCGATTTGACTTATGTACGCGAGTTTGAAGTGTCATTTAATTACCTGACTTATATCGGTCCTGAAATTGGTAATCTAACCAATCTCACTCATTTACAATTAAATACAAATAGTTTTAATCAAGAAATCCCGTCCGAAATCGGCAATCTCATTAATTTGGTTTACCTCAATATATCGCACAATTATTTCTACGGGGAAGTACCCGCGACATTTTCCAATTTGAATAATTTGAATGAATTCGGACTACATTATTGCCGACTTGAGGGTACGATTCCACCAATTTCAAATTTAAGATATTTATATATTGAAAATAATGGATTTGATTTTGACGCACCCGAACATTGGACGCAACAAGGTCTGGAATCATTCAATTATGACCCGCAGGATTACATTCCTATACATCGAACAGACAATACATTATTCGTAGAAGCCGGAGGTACCTTGGCGAACAATACCTACATCTGGTACAAAGATGAGCAAGCGGTAGATACCATCTACGGCGCAGCAGAATTCCCCCTTAGCGAACCCGGCTATTATTACTGTTATGTTTTTAATGACATTGCGACAGAAACCATCCTGTTGAGCAAATCAATACAAATATATTCTGTGAGTGATTTGGCTTGTAGAGAAAGAGATTCGTTGGCATTGGTCGAATTTTACCACGCCACCAACGGCGCGAACTGGACAAATACATGGAATTTGACCCAAGCGATGGATACATGGTATGGCGTAGAATTGAGCAATACAGGTTGTGTCGATAAATTGGATTTGAGAGAAAATGCTTTAAGCGGAACACTGCCCAATGCTATCGGCGACTTTACCGAAATGCGAATACTTTACCTTCAATACAACGGTATCAGTGGTCAAATTCCATATCAAATCGGCAACCTCACCAATCTGGAAATCATTGATTTAGGTGACAATAATTTGACGGGCGAAATCCCCGATGCTATGTCCAATATGATGGGACTCATAGAATTGTCGCTTCAAAGAAATGAACTTTCGGGTACTGTTCCCGATGCGTTTTGGAATAAATCAGATTTAGAAATTATTCGTTTGTATAGAAATCACTTTACGGGTACACTTCCGTCCACGATAGGCGAATTGGTCAATGTAAGGCACTTTGGTATCGGCAATAATAATTTCTCAGGACAGATTCCACCCGAAATCGGTCAAATGAGAAGCCTGAAAAGATTGTCTTTGTTTGGTTGCAATTTTACGGGAAATATTCCGCCCGAAATCGCTAATTTATCTCAACTAACGGAGTTTATAATATTTGGAAATGAATTTATCGGCACCATTCCACCTGAATTTGCCAATTTACAAAATCTCGAAAAAGTACGTATCAGCAATAATAAATTAAGTGGATACATTCCGTTTAATCTCGAACACTTAAACGAGTTTTGGTTAGATAGAAATTACTTTAACTTCAATCAAATTGAAGACTGGGTAGCCGACGGAGCAATTGATAGTTTAGATGTTTTTCGATATGCGCCACAGTTAGATATTTCGATTTATGCCCATGGAGATACCTTATACACAGAGGCAGGTGGCACATTGGCGAATAATACCTATCGTTGGTACAAAAACGATGTTTTACAAGAAACTATACAAGGAAATAACAAATATGTCCCGACAACTTCCGGCTCATATCACTGTGAAGTTACCAATGCCATAGCCACTCAAATAGACACTTTCTATACCAGTTTAAGGTTAAAAACCGAGTCGATATACGTAGAAACATCTGTGTGGCCCGGCGACTTCAACGCGAATGGCACTGTCGAAATATCCGACGTACTGTACTGGGGTTTTGCCTTCGGAAATATAGGACCAGCACGCCCCAATGCAAGCCCCAATTGGCTGGCACAACTCGCCTCACAATGGGCGTCTTTTGTCAACAATATCAATGGTAAACATCAAGACGGTGATGGCAATGGCACTGTTGACGAACAAGATTTAAGCGTATTTCAGCAAAATTTTGGCAATACCCGCGCCAATGCCACTCCCAACTTTAATCGCAATGAAAGTCCTTATGTATTAAGCATACAAGAACTTTCGACTACTCCGAATAATGACGGTACAGTTACGAGAAATTATGGTGTTTATTTGAATAGTACCAATGGCTTACCTGTGAGTTTGCATGGCATAGATTTCACTTTGGAGTTTATCACTTCCAGCAACCTCAATCACGATATAAGTGTGAGCACCACCAATTCATTTTTAGCTCCTGATGAGTTAGTCGTCATTAAGAATGATGAAAATACTGAACTCAACATTGCAGCTACACGTACCGACAGAAACAATCAAATTGGAGAAGGAATCATATTTGAGGTAATAGTCATTATTGATGATGTAAGCTCAAACGACCCCACCCTACACGTCCTTACTCCCAAAGATGTAGAAATCCTAAGCATCAATACAGGACACGAAGGCACCGAAGCACAACTCATCCCCGTAAGCGGCGAAACCTTCTCTGCTATGTATATGCCTGTCTCCGGTGGTTTCAGTGCTTTGTCTGCTAATGCTGTTAGTAGTCCGGTGGAATGTAATACGCCCGGTACTGCTACACTTCAAATGACAGGCGGCTATCCTCCATATCAAGTGCTGTGGAGCAATGGCGATACCACCACCCAAATCAGCACCCTCGAACCGGGCATCTATACGGCTACGGTGACAGACCTACTCGGTACGCTCCTTGAAATCAGCACAGAAGTAGGCGGACAGGAAATACTTAACGCCATTATCACACAAACACCCTACGGAGCAATGACCGCCGAAGCCTCCGGTGGTACTGCTCCTTACACTTATCTCTGGAATGGCATAGATACTACAATGACGACACTTCCTGAAGGTACACATTTGCTCGAAGTCATTGATGCAGAAGGCTGCCAATACTCCGAAATCATACACACTCGCCGCGCACAGCTACGCGTGATACTCGAAGGCGCGTATGATACCGCAACCGGACTGATGAGAGATGACCTGCGTCGCCTCGACTTTTTACCAAGCACCGACCCCTACACCAACAGCGTATCTGTCGAAGCCGAAATATTTGGTATTGAAGGGAATAATGCTGTGGTAGATTGGTTGCTCGTAGAAGTCCGGGACAAAAACGCCCCTTCAAGAGTGCTATCTGCATATCCCGCGCTTTTGCAACGCGACGGAGACATCATGGATGCTATGGGCGCACCCTTGAAAATAGACCTCTGGGCGGATACGGAGACTTATATCGCAGTGCGCCACCGCAATCACTTTACAGTAGTCAGTCCTCAAACCATCGACTTTGAAAGTTCTATTGTGGAATTTGATTTTACAACAACCAATTCACTTATCGTCGGAGTAGGCGAAGGGCAGCGCAAAGTAGATGGACGCTGGATGATGTTCCCTGCCGATGTCAATAGCGACCAAAATATCGACGGAGCGGATAAAGGGATATGGTCTGACCAGAATGGTGCATTTGGTATTTATTCTGATGCAGATATTAACATGGATGGTGATATAAATGGCAATGACAAGGGGATTTGGTTTGAGCTAAATGGAACATTCTCCGGTACGCCATAAAAATAAATAACAACTGAAAAATGGATAGATAGGCAGAGGGCTGTAAAAGGCAGTCCTCCCGCCTACCTCTAAAAACAAAGGGAGACAAAAACAATGATAATCAAACGACCTCCCACCGATACCACAATTTTTTTTACAAGAATACCCTGAATAGCACGTAACCATTCAGACAATACGGCAACCCACATATCTTATCCGACGGGATAGGACAGCCACCCGTATGTCTACCGAGAAACGATAAAACAATGATTATTTAAACAAAAATGAACGAATATCAAATGACAAACCGCTTCAAAGTACAACCGAGCGCACCCATTATTTTACTCAGTTTTGTAACGAAGTAAGCCGTAAAATCAAAGACGTATTCTATCATTTATTTTTTTTAACAATTATTATTAAACATTTTTTAAAACATTGATTATGAAAACTTTAAAAATTAAATTTGGGCTTTTTAGCCTATTGGCAGTGCTCTCCGTTTCGGTCTTTTTGACTTCTTGTGAACAGGAAGAAATCCTTACCGATTTGCAGGAAGTACAACTTAAAAATTATGAACTACTGACACTTAACTCACAGGAAATTTTCGATGCTGTCAAAAAACAAAGCAGCAACACAGTACAAGTGCAGCTTCCCTATGACAACCTCAGCTTTGAATTAGAAGAGATTAATATTTTTGAGGACGATATGAAAAACCCTTTTTATACGATTGAAAAAGATGGTAGCAAAACAGCCGTAGAAATGCCGAAAATACGTTTTTATGGCAATAAAAAAGGCACAGAAGAAACCGTATTTATGAGTTTACTTGAAGGTGAATTTCGTTTAGAATACACCAAAGAAGGTAAGTCATATACCATTGTTCCTGCTTCTGACATCTTTAATGACCAAGCCCAAGACAAGTATATCGCTTATGCTTCCGAAGAATTGATAAATGATAAAGTGGAAATGGATTGTTTTCACGCAGAAGCTGAAGAAGGTAATATAGGTTCCGGCAACATGACATTAGAACCATCCGAAAAAGCGGGTTACTATAAATTGAGAGTTGGTGGTATTATCGACTACGCAATGTATCAGTATTACGGTCAGAGTGGTGCCATTAGTCAAGTACTCAACCAAGTAGCTAATGCCAACCAAATATTCGCCAACAACGGTATGAATGTAGATATCATCTGGGGCGGCGGGTATATTGATACAAACAACAGCTTCAATGCGACTACTGAAACTTACAATTCTACCAACTTCTGGTATCAATGGGTAAACTGGGCTAACGGTGCAGGTTCATGGAGCAGAGCATGGAATGTAGATAACCACTTCGTATGGACAGGACACTGGCTACAAAACACTGGCGGTATGGGTGAATCAACTGCTTGCGTCAATCGCTATTGGGCATGTGGATTTATGAATATGAGAAAAGCAAACAGTGGTGGCTGGTCATGGAAAAACCGCGTATTGGCGCACGAAATCGGGCATTCACTTGGTGCTCACCACGATTCCGGCATCATGGCTTGGAATACCGCAAGCGGGACTTTCAGTTGGAACTCTAAAAACCAAATCAACAGCCACTTGAGCTGGGATTCTTCATGTTTGCACGATTAATTAAAATACAATATTGACCCAACCGCTTCAAAGTACAACCGAGCGCACCCATTATTTTACTTGGATTTGTTACAAAGTAAGCCGTAAAATCAAAGACGTATTCAATCATTTATTTTTTTAACAATTATTATTAAACATTTTTTTAAACATTGATTATGAAAATTTTAAAAGTAAAAAACGTTTTATTTAGTCTGTTGGCTACATTATTACTCACAGTTTCAGTAACAGAAACAACCTTAGCACAAATAACCACCAATAATGGTTATTTATATTTCCAAAATTCAAATCAATCCTTACACGGAAATAATGCAACAAATTTAACATATCGTTCAGGGCATAGCGCAACAGCATCGTTTCCATTTCACAATAAAACCAATACCAGACTAGGTGCAGTCTATGGTTCTGCAAACACTAATGGTAAATATTTTGGACTACTAGACGCAGATGGCAACTGGGCTATAACAATCGCAAATGATAGTTATACTGCATTTAAAATTAACAACAAAAACAAAATGGTACTCAGAGCAAACGGTCAACTGGACATCACCGGTACTAGAGATGCATCGGGAACATCTGGTTCAGGTGTACTCGAAATTGGAAATGCTTTGAGATTGGATAACAACGAAATTATCACAAATACAGGTACTGCTTTATATCTCAATAACGATAATAACGGCGATCTAGTTGTTGATGCAAATACACTCAGAGTGGATGCAAGTACCAATAGAGTAGGCATTGGTACTACTGCTCCGGCAGAAACTCTACATGTTAATGGTGCTGTAAGAGGTAACCAAAGTGGTGCACTAAGAATCAATACAGGAACCGGATATGTGGACATTGGCCCTAAAAATACTTCTATTGCTCATATTAATACAGATAGACCAAGATTTTATTTCAACAAAGAAATCAGAGTCAACTCCGGTTGGATAGGTAGTTATGACGAAGATTTGAAACTACGTACTGCAGGTACAACCCGAATAACTGTCTCAAAATCCAATGGTAACGTAGGTATCGGCACCACTACTCCCGACAACGAACTTGATGTCAACGGCACCATCCGCGCCAAAGAAATCAAAGTAGAATCCGATTGGAGCGATTATATCTTTTATGATAATTACCAACTCCCCACACTCAAAGAAGAAGAAAAACACATCGAAGCCAATGGTCACTTACTCGGTTTTAAATCGGAAGAAGCGATGGAAGGTATGATACATCTGGGTGATGTCACTCGTCGTCAGCAAGCCAAAATTGAGGAAATGATGCTGCATTTGATTGAGTTGAAAAAAGAGGTGACTCAGTTGAAAGAGGAGAACGAGGAGCTTAAGAAGTCACTCAAAGCTGACGAAGAGTAACCTTATTTTTAACAATTAAATTTCAAACAATGAAATTAAATAATATATATGTCATCATTACCAGTGTTTTATTATGTTTAATGACATCGGTATCTGATGCTCAGGATTTGATTAAAAATACCCAACGCGGAGTCCGTACATCTAATATGGCAGCACCGAATCTCGTGGCAAAAGAGATAGCGAAGGTCAAAGCGAAGGTCGATTTTGAGTTGGTTACTCCATTTCAAATGTCTAAAAAGGATATGCGAGTAAAGCACCAAGATTACGTATCAGAAGAAGTATATCTTGCGCTGAATACAAAAGAATTGAGTAAGATATTTGATAAGAAAAGAGACCACATTACTATGGATATTCCAGTGTCAAATGGTCGCAGTTTTCAAGTAGAATTGATGAAAGTTAATATTCTATCTGACGGTTTTAAAGTAACCACCAGTAGCGGAAGGGTACTTTACACCGACGACTTTCCGGGTATATTTTATAGAGGAATTATTAAAGACGCCCCTAACTCTATCGTATCTATAAGTGTTTTTGAAGGACAGATAAAAGGACTTATTTCTGACGATAATGGTAATTATATATTGGGGGAAATAAAAGACCAACCCGACGTATATATACTATACAACGATAGAGATTTGAAAGTAAGCAGCAACTTCTCGTGTGGCGTAACAGACGAAATGGAAGCTACCGTAGAAGAAGTACGTGAGCAGCAGCATAGCACTAAGAGTATGAATAGTGGCTGCATTGATGTTTATATAGAAGCGGACTTTGCTACTTATCAAAGTTTCAGTAACTCTGAACCTGATGTCATTAATTTTGCAACTTCTTTATTCAATCAAGTCAGCACTTTATATACCAATGAAAATATTAGTGTACAAATATCTGAGATTTTCGTCTGGGATACTCCTGACCCTTATATAGCTGATGAAAATACATCGGAGGTACTTGGCAGGTTTGGGGAAAACAGAGCATCTTTTAATGGAAATTTAGCACATTTTATATCCACCCGACCTCTTGGTGGAGGAATTGCATGGGTTGATATACTCTGTGGTAATTTACCCTATGCAGTCAGTGCAAATATGGAATCAGATGCCCTCCCAATGCCTACATATAATTGGAATACTTATGTATTTGCCCATGAGATGGGACATAATTTTGGTTCATCACACACACACAGATGTGTATGGAATAATAATAATACACAAATTGACGATTGTGGTAATCATATCGTAGTAAACAATGGGTTTGATGATAATCAAAACGGTATAGTAGATGATATATCTGAAGCTAAAGGCGCGGCTTGTTATTCTGACTATCCCAATGGAATCATTCCTGCCGAAGGAGGAACGATTATGAGTTATTGTCATCTAAATGGAGTAGGCATAGATTTCAACTTAGGCTTTGGACCACAGCCGGGCGATTTGATACGAAATCGCTACAACAGTGCAACTTGTAAGACAGACTGTGACGGTCCTTGCCCACCTTGCAACAACGGTACAACATGTTCATATACAATAAGTAACAACAGTGCATGTAGTTACGATGTATTTTGGTGGAACGGCGTGGAATTTACTTATGCCGGTATTGTCAATCCTAACAGCAGCCTAAACACCACAGCTACCGACGGGATACAGTTTGCTGCATACGATAGTTCTAATTATGACTATAATACAGATTTCGTAACGGTTTCTTGTGCCAGTCCTAATTACAATATTGCACCAAGCTTATGTAGTGGTCTAGCCACTTGTACCGACGGCATCCAAAATCAGGGAGAAGGAGGTATAGATTGTGATGGTCCTTGCTCTCCCTGTGCCAATAACATCTGCAATTATACAGTAAATAATAATACCGATTGTGAAGTACGATTATACTGGACAGATAACAACGGTTCATTTTGGAATGGAGCAGTCATTCCTCCTTATGGACAGGCAATAGAGCAAATAGAAGATGGCGATTTGTGGTCAGCTTATAATACGGCTGATAATTCACTGATTACTCCCACGTTCAAAGTCGCTAATTGCTCAAGTCCTGAAGGTACGCTACCTGCTTCAGCCTGCAACGGATCATCTGACTGCCTAGGTGCTATAGGTATCAATGGCAATATAAGCGGCTACACCGAAGTGGAGAATAATATTATATCTCCGATACAAGGCAATACTGCCACTGTAAATACTTCGAGTAGTGCCACTTTCAATGCAGGCAGGCACATCTCTTTAAATCCCGGTTTTACCGCAGAATACGGTAGTGTATTTCATGCTTTCATTGATGGCTGTGATAATGCAGGAAATAAAACGGAGATTACCGAAGCACCCATTACCATAAGCAACTACCCCAACCCTTTCACCGGACAAACTACGATAGAATATAACCTACCCGATGATAGTCAAGTTATGCTTGTCGTAACAGATTTGACAGGTAAACAAATCGCAGTATTGGTAAATCAGGAGCAAAAAACAAAGGGTATAAATACTGTTTCTTTCGATGGTAGCAATTATCCGGCGGGTATGTACTACTACACCATTCAGGCAGGCGAATACGTAGGTACAGAAAAAATGATTTTGGTAAAATGATAGTATTTTTAATAACACAAAAAAACACTGCTCAAAAAAAGATGATTTAAACATACATCATCGCAGTGAGCACAAAACCCAAAATCACCAAACACACGCAAGAGCAGTTGTATAGTCGAGACAGGTTTCGGAGGCATTTTGCCTTCGAGCTTGTCTCCTTTTAACAAGCATTTTAACGCCAAAACATGGTAGGCATTTCAAAAGTGCCTGCCATTTTTCATTTCAATATATCCAATAAAAACGCTCGTGTAGAAGCGTTCTTTTCTGCTTCGATTTCCTTTCTCAAAGCCGCTTTCGCAGCTTTATCATGCGGATTCAATTGTATTATTTTTCGGGATAACTTTATGATATTCAAATAATTATCGCGGTGTGGATTGCCAACTTTTTTTCTACGAATAAAAATTTCAAAACTATTCAAATGTGCGTCGAGGGCTTCGTACTCTTCGAGTTCGAGGTAAATTTTGAGTAAGAGATTTCTTGCATTCATATTGAGAAATACATCGTCGAATTTCACTTGCTGCAATTGTGAAATGGCTTTATCGTACTGTTTTGTTGCGTGATACAAAAACGCCAAATTATAGGCAAGGCTATTCTTACGATACTTTCTTTCAAGTTTTGATTCATATTGATAAATAAAACCTTCCACCCATTCAAATTCTTTCAACATCAACACCGTCATCACAATATTTTTGTACGTCCAACGCGATAAAAAACCGTTTTCCAAGAAAGCTCCTTGTTCCAGTCCGACTTGATACAAATCAAATAATTCGCGCAGAAAAATGGCGTCTTTCTTCTTATTATTTTGACGAATGTAATGATTAATCGCATGGGTATAAATTTCCTTCAATTCTGCCTGTGGAAAACCTGCACCATAACGAATAATTCCGGCTTTGAGTTGGTGAAAATGCTCAATAATGCTTCTGGGTGTAATTCTGAAGGGCAAGTTAGGAGTAATTGTACGGATTTTTATTGTAATAATCAGGACTGTCCAACTGGCGATTTAACGTTCACTACGCAACAGGATATTGATGATT
>Ga0209186_1000558_pt1 | contig 29721 bp, 33 predicted proteins | sample SidtaG_FD_187426 | JGI IMG/M metagenome (GOLD analysis project Ga0209186, IMG submission 187426) | Marine algal microbial communities from Sidmouth, United Kingdom - Sidmouth_Male2 metaG (SPAdes) (version 2) | ecosystem: Host-associated > Algae > Red algae > Unclassified | place: Sidmouth...
TCCCGTTGGGGGAAGGCTGGGCTGTGGGTCGATTTCCGGGGCAGTTCCTTCGACGGACCGAGCTGATCAAGAGGTCACTTCGGCTGGACGACGAACCAAAGTGGTGGTGCCGAGAACCGCTACAATGTCACGGGTGCCCACGCACCACCGGCGCGGGATGGCAAGTGGACAAGGGCCCTTAGGGCCCAAGCCCTCTTTAAGGCGGGAGACCAAATTAAGGAGGGCCCTGAATTCGTTTTTGAACGATTTCTCAACCATGGCTGGGATGATGACGGACAATTGAATGTCTTGCTCAAATGGTTCGGGTTTCTTGAACAGGAAGCCACATGGCAATTGGCTTCTTCCCTCCCTAGGGAGGCAATTCGCATGTATTGCTTGCGAAAACGTGTCAATCTTCCCGCCTTGACGCGAGAAGGTGTATTCTTTTCTGACCAAGTCGGAAGACGGCCCTCAGGGACCCCTGTGACTTCCAGTCACAGGCAAAGAGAAGAGCACAAGAAGCGAGGATAGGCAATTTATTCCCTACGGGGCCCGAGACGAGTTTATCGTAAAAAAGACGGCGCCCACCCCCTTAGGGGGGGGCGACAACGGGCGACACACAAAGCAGGAGGGGGACAAAAGGAACCCTTGTTCACCCTAGGGTGACCAAGTCACCAACCCCCAGGACGGGTCCCGTAGCCAGGATCATACTCCTGGCTACGACCCTCCTCGGGCGCATGGTAATGCGACCCCGAGTACGTCGGCGGGTTCGCCGAGGGGCCCGTCTCGGCCCCATACAGGGCTTGAGATGATGAACCGGCGCCCGCCCCATAGTGGGGCGGGGGAGGAGACGGCGGACGCCGAGGCGCCGCCGGCAAAGCCGCTCCTCAGGGCGGAGCCGACGACGCGGCCAAGTGCCGAAGTGCCCATCCGGTCACGACCGTGTTGGTGTCCACCACGGCGGTACCATACGCCTCCGTTAGATAACGGCGGAACGTCTCGGCGGTACCGAGTTGGTACAGAGGCCCGATGTCCCGTTCCCCTAGGGGGCGGGATACAATCGCAGCAACCGCGTTGTGCAGCCGCACCAAGGTGCGGCTAAACGCCATAATGATTGTATGGTCCACCCCATTATTGAGGATGGACGGGAGTTCCCCAAGGGAACGCCCAAAACTCAACCATATGGCCGGGTTGACGGGGCGAGGGGTCCCCAACTGGGCCGACCCCTCCAAAGTAAAGAGACGAAGGGGCGCCAGAGCGGGACCCGGGGGTCCCCCAAGAGAAGAAGTCGTCACACCGCTACCCCCAAGGGGGTAGACCCGACGAGTCCACGCGGGTCGACCGGACACGCGGGACACATAGGCCGGGCGTGACACCGTCCCCCAAGAGGGGGGCCGCAGGGCGAGAGGGGCGAAGGCCGAAGCGGCCGGGCCGACGGCAGCTCTGGAGCCACCACGAGGCCTACGCTAGCCGACCCAGCGTCCGCCAAGTCCCGATCCAAGGTTCGGATGCGGTGATCGGCGCAGATGTCTCTCCCATACGGCAGGGGGACGTCCCCCATACCTTCCTCGAGGACCATGGTCCCCTCTTCATCCAGTACCTTGGCGCAACGGAAGTCCCCTCGGGGTCCCGCTAGCCACTGCAGCCAATTCGGCGGCGCCCGCTCCTCGACGAGTCGGAGGAGCTTCAGCCCGGCCTCAAGAAGAAGTTGGGCCGACAGGTCGGCCGAGCACATGCGCTCGGGCGTCAGGTCGACAAAAGCCCACCGAATAGCCCTTGGCAAACGCCAGAGGTGCGCATGGTGGCGAATGCTTCCTAGGAAGACGTCCGCCACCTCGACGGCCCACAGGGCCGCCAACATCAGATGATAGGGACCCCCAAGGGGTTCCCCTTTGAGCTGGCTCCCCTGGAGTGCCACCATCTGGGGCACCCGCGCGGCCATACCGCGGGGCACGTCAACGTGCTCCCACCACACTGGTGCGGTGGTATTCAAGGCCTTGCGACGTACCACAGGTACGTCGCGCACCTCACGCTGTTCATACAGCGTGAGAAGGCGGAGGGAGGTACGAACCGTCCACTCCCCCCAGCGCACCCGGCACATGAAAGCCGCGGACCATCTCCCCCAACTTAGGGGGAGACCCCGGGTAATACTTCCAGGAGAAGTGGGGCTTGTCCCCCACCTCGGGAGGGATCTCACGGACGGCCAAGTGCCGAAGCACTTGGCACACGCGCCAATCCTCCCGACTACGGAGGAAGGGAAAGTCCGTCACCGTCCCCTCGGGGACGGCGTAAAGGGTATTGTACGTCCCCCGGAAATCATCCTGATAGCCGTCATACGACGGCAGTCGATAGCATCAAAGCGCTGTTCGACAATCGACCCCCCTAGGGGGGTCCACGGGTAACGCCCGTACTTGTCATCCACGACCGCGGGAGTCGGCCACGAGGCCGACAGGAGGTTGGCGAGGACGTCGTCGACGTGTCCTCCTCGGGGCCCAAAAGGACGCCCGCGCCCCCGGCCTCACGGTCGACCGCCATGGCGGCCGGCGCGTCGGAAGCCGTAGAAGACGACATCCCGCCTCGAGAGGCAGGTAACCGGGAAGATAAGCATGCTCCACCCCAGGGTGGGGTCCACGGACGACGCGGGACGCAAGGAGAACCCGGTCGCGCCCAACGGGGTCGTCCTCCCGGTCACAACAGGGGTACCGACCCGAAACGTCGAGGCCCCCAGTCACCGCTGGCGGTGACTGCCATATGGGACTGACCCGAGGGTTCCCCGGCTCGGTGAACCCGTCGGTCCCCCGCCGTATGGCGCACCGGAGCGAGCCCCCAGGGGCACGCTGTCAGGGAGCGACAGGGCAGGGTTTCCCCCCGGCCTAGGGAGGGGGTGTCGAGACACCGCCCTCGGTCCCGCGAGACGCGGGCCCTGAGGTGGGGGATATGTAGGGGAAACCCCCTGTCCGGGGTGACACGACCCCCCGGAATGAGCCGGGGACGGGTCGTGACCAGTCACGTAACACCCCCCTAGGGGGGTAGCGTTGGACAGCCCCCTTGGGCGGGTGTCCAGGGAGCCCCAGGGCCACACATGAAACGACCCCTCCAGAGGGGCGTGAGGCGGGGAACACCCGATCGGGCCCCCCTGGAGGGGTCTGACACACACAAGGGAGACACACGTCTTCCCGAATCCGGGCCCTCTCGGGGGACCGGGAAGCTTGTGGAAGCTTCCGCGATCCGAGCGTAAGCCGGACCGAGATATGATCTCGACCAGGGATAAAATCCCACCGGAGTTCTATCCGGGAAAATTGAAAAATCTTGGCACAAGTCCCGAGGTATTGGTTTTGGGTGAGTCCTGAAATCTTGGAAGTCTTAGTGACTTTCCTGCTTCTGCCCGAGACGGGCGGGGGTCCCGTTCCAGTGGAAGGGCTGTCAGGGATGCTTGGCAGGGGCCACTAGAGGCCCGGGCCTGAGACGGTGGCCCGTTGGGTACCGGTTCCCCTGTTGTAGCGCCAGGGGGTCGGGATTGTGCACGTCCTGCGTCTTGCTTCTGAGGGTATATGAGAGTATGATGTGGGGTCATCGTTCGTGTTCGAATAAATCATCGTTGCGTTTGCGTTACTTCCGTCATTCTGGTGCGCTTCGCGCCCAGTGATCCCGGCGTTCGCGTTGTGACTCTGGCGTAGCGTTCCGCCTCCTGTGCTGGGGTTTCCGACGGCGTTATACCCCGTCGGCTGTGAGGGCACGATCCAACACACCGTCGGGACAAGTGGGCCATATACCTGCAACAGGGCGTGACCGTGGCCCCTCGCACCGTCCAAGCGGTCTCCGTGGTGTGTGGGACCGCGTGGCAGTGTCGTCTCGTGGAACGACCCGAGGTGCTGGCCCAGAAGGGACTCTGCCTACTTACTGCCCTTGCCATCCTCTAGCCCCGCCGGGAACGCATCCTTCACCTAACCAACATTTCGGACAGACCGGTCAACCTACCGAAGAACTACGCGATCGGCCTGGCAAAGCCCCACGCGGCCCCTACGTACGAGATCACGGAGGATGACCATCACACTGATGTGGGGGCGGACCCTCTCTGTGCGGCTGGGCCGACGGAAGATCACCCGCCCACGGAAGCGCCGTCGGTCCCAGCGGAAGCGCAGGCCCCGAAAACCAACGGACCGCTGAAAGATTGGGTCTTGAAGGAACAAGATCCGACGGAACCAGCACCGTCTCCCAGGGTGGCCTATGAGCGGGTCCCGCAGGATTTACGTCCCGCGGTGCAGCGGCTGATGGATCGGTTCTAGGCCCTATGGAGTGGCAGGTTGGGCCAGATTGATGTAACACCCCACAGGATCGCCCTCCACCGTGGGACTCGTCCTATTCAGTCCCGACCTGACCGGACGGGTTTCCACCACAGTCGCCTCCTGGCGGACCAAGTGGCGAAACAACTCCAGATGGGGGCCACAGAGCCGTCTCAGTTCGAGTAGCTCATTCCGGTCGTGATGGTGCCCATGCCGGACGTTTCCCCAAGGTTCTGCGTGGACTACCGCCGCTTGAACGACGTGACGGTGAAGGACAAGTACCCGCTGCCCCGCATGGACGACGGCATCGGCTTTCTGGGTAAGGCGTGCGTCTTCTCTATGCTGGATTGCAACTTCGGATACTGGAAGATCCCGGTGGCCGTCGAGTACCAGGAAAAGACACAATTCATGTGCCAAGAGGAAACCGACAAGTACATCCGGCTCCCTTTTGGTTTGACCAACGCGCCGGCCATCTTCCAGCGGGCCATTGACATGATACTGTCGGGCGTCAAGTGGAGGACCTGTCTGGTGTATTTGGACGACGTGACTGTCCTCTCCCGGACGGTCGAATAGCACATCGCCCACTTGAACGAAGTATTTGGTCTGCTGTCCCGCACTGGTGTGTCCTTCAAGGCGTCCAAGTGCTTCTGTTTCCAGGAGAAGGTCGAATACCTGGGACACATCGTAGGCCGCAGGCACATCCGGGTGACAGATAAATACCTGATGGGCCTACATCGTACCGAATCTCCATGGACCAAGAAGGACCTACGGAGTTTCCTCGGCAGGTGCAACGTGTACCGCCGGTTTGTGAAGGACTACGCACAGATGGCCAGACCCCTGACGGCCCTAACAAATCCTAAGGTGTCTTACCCACTACCCCCGTTCTCGAAAGACCAGCGGGATGCCTTTGAGGAGCTCAAGAGGCGGCTGACTAGCACGCCGATCCTGGCACTCCTGCGGTCTACTGGGGCCTACGTTTTGGGCACGGACGCCAGCGATTACCAAGTGCACTGCGTCGTGACACAAGAACAGCCGGACAAGACCTACAAACCGGCTGCGTACTGGAGCCGCCCCATAACGGCGGGCGAGAAGAACTACTGCACGAAGGAGAAAGAGTGCCTCCCGGTGGTTCGGGCCTTCTTTAAGTTGCGTCCGTATGTCCAAGCGACCCGGTTCATCGTCCGGACGGACCATTCTGCCCTCCGATGGATGCTCCATATGGACGGGGCTCATGGACGCTTGGCTCGTTGGCGGCGACGACTCTTCGAGTTCGACTATTTGGTCGAGACTCGTGCGGGGGCCGCTCACCACGCAGCGGACACGATTTCCCTGCTCGCGACACCCGCGGTGGACACAAGGTCAATCCCGGCGGAGATCCCCTGTCTTACCCTGGCCACGTTCTCGCGGGCATGGACCATGCCGTCATACAAGGACAGACGGGACCATCCCCCGGTCACGGTGGACCGTCTGGTCAAGGCTTAAGCGCGAGACAATCGGTGTCATGAGCTACGACAGGAGATGGACCGAAATTCCCACTCCCGCTACTCCGAGAACGCGCAGGGCTTGCTGTTCCAGCGCGCACCACTGGACCAGGCCACGCAGGTGTACGTCCCCAAGTCCCCACGGACAGAGATCCTCACCCTGGAGCACGCGCCGGCTCATGCGGGACACCCTGGCGCCACCAAGATGTACGTGTCCATGAGGCGCATCTTCTATTGGGAGTTCATGGTAGCCAACGTGTACGCCTACGTGGCGAACTGTGGGACTTGTGCCAAGGGGCGCGTGGGTGGAAGCCGACGGACCAACCGTCTAAGGCTCTTTCCCCCGACGGAAGCGCTGTCCGCTGTGTGCCTAGGCCTCTTGCGACCACTTCCCAAGACCGCCATGGGCAACCGATATCTCCTCGTGATGGTGGACCGCTTCGCCAAGTTGACCCGCGTCGTTGCCCTGCCGCGGGAAGACGCGGAAACCGTGGCCTCGGCGTTTTGCAACACCTGGGTGGTGTCCTACGGTCCCCCGGACACCCTCCCGACGGATAATGGGCCCCAGAAGACCTCCACGCTATTCCAGGAGGTCTTCCGGCTCATGGGAAGTACCAAACTGTGCTCCAGGACCTACTATCCCCGGACGCCAGGACAAGTCGAACAGTAAAACAACACCATCGTGTCCGAGCTCAAGGCGAACGTCGAGGACCATCAAGTCACATGGGATGAGCTGGTCTCTGTCCTAAAGTTGTCCTACAACTCGCGGCCACAACACAGGGCCGGGGTAGCCCCACTTGAGTTCATTGTCCCAAAACGGGTGTGGACGGTGGCCCTCGAGCGCCTTCCCAAGGACTGGCTCCCACAGAGAGTCCCAAACACGGCGCTAGAGGCTCAAGAACTAAGAGGAGACCTACGGAACCTCATCACGCAGGTCCGCGCCACCCTCGCCACGGCCCAACGACAGTACAAGCGGAGCTTCAATAAGTGGGTCCGGCCCGTCAACAAGATCGGTGCTTTAGTCTTCGTGGACGCACACGACACGGAAAGACGCATGTTGGACCACAAGGTGGTCGGTCGGTTTGAAATTGTCTGTACGGATGGCCACACCTACACGGTCTTCGTGGACGGGCTGCAGGACACGGCGAGCAGCGACCACATGACGTGGGCGCCTCCCCCGACGGAACAAGAACCGAACGGGGACGGATGGATGGTCCCAGATGCACACCTCCCGGACGGACATGGGCCAGACGGTAAAGTGTTCGTTTGGGGCCCCTTCCTCACCCATCAGGTGGACGACGACGGAGACCTCTAGCTCAAGCTTCGTTTGTGGGGCTTTGGGCTGTCGGAGGACACCTGTGAGCGTGCGCGCAAGTTCTATCTACGCAAGGTCAGCCAGTACTGCCGGCACAAGCGTCTCCCTGACCCTAGTGGACTGGCGGCATTCCTGAATTGGTGATCCGTCCGAAACCCCCGCGGCTCAGTCCCAGTGCGGCCCCTTCGTGCCCAAGATCGTTCATCTTCGACTGATCCGCCGAGCTTCTGTCTGCGGCCCATTCATTAGTCTCCCTTCGCCGGCTGGAGGCGGTCGGATCCTGTCAATTCCATCCTGTACGGCGCCCATCGGCTGGGAACACGCAAGTCTAGTGACAGAAGAACCGGGCGTAACGGTCGGCCGTTACATGTAACGGGCCTCTCGAGACTTACATGCTTGGGGGTCGAGACCCCGCTCAGTCTTAAGAAAGACGCCTTCAACGAGTACGGAGTGGAAGTGCCAGCACGCAGGACGGTTTCATGACTACGGGAAAAAGATCCAACGAAAGACATACCCTCGATACACGACGAACACCCCGGTCAACACCACGGACCGTCTGCCACCAATACGGGCGCCTGGCTTGGTTACGCTGCGCCGGCTTACCCTGATTCGCCGGCGTCCCTTCCTCTCTCCAGCGCACCTATCCACGAGCGGACGCATCCCAGGTAAAACCGCGGCCTGTTGTGACACGCATGTTCAAGGTACGGCGGGGACAGCACGAAGAACTCCCGCGCCGGCGCCATGTAGGACGACGCAGTCATCTGCACCCGACGTTGGCCGTAGGTCCGCATGCTGCAGATCTTGAAGGGACGCCGGACTACCGTCGTGGCGTCCGACAAACGGTCCACCACTGGCACCGATGTGTCCGAAAAGAGCCGCATCTGCTCGAGGAAGGCGTTCCCGGGGGTCCCCCCATCAAGGTCCCGGAAGAGGGTGTGGGCCCGCATTCGCTGGGTGCATTCGCACACCTCCTCCCGTGTCCACGCAGCCGCCCATCCCGCCACGTCGGACACATTTTAGATCTCCCCGACATTGGTCCTGTACCGCTGGGTCTTTTCGAGATCGGCCGCCATTGCGGTGGACCAGAGGGCCGCGACAACCCGACGCCTGGCGGCCAGCAGGCCCACGCCACGGATGGGGCTGCCGGACGACCCACGGCGGAAGGGGGAGGGGCAACGGACTAAGTCCAACAAGCGGCGGATTCCGGCGGGCGACGGACGACGCTGGTTACCGAGGCGGACAACACCAGCCGGGATCCCGCTGATGTACTCGTGGTCGCGTCCCCCCCAGTGGACCGGCGATGCGGCGCTCCGCTCTAGCCCCGCGTACCGAGGACCTGCAGGCCTTGCCCTGCACCGCCTGGTGGCGCCTACCCACTCGGTCCTCCGGCCTCTCCTCCCAACCGCGCTGCCACTGTGCGCAAGGGCGGGCGGGCACGCTCGGCCTTGATGTAGGGGACGTGTGGGGGTTGGCGCCCTTCGGTGGCGGGCCGGCCCGGGCGGTGGTGTACAAGGCCGGCGGATCGGCCGTGCCGGAAGATGGACGGCTTTCGTGGGCGCAACGTTGGGCTCGCCCGGCGGACGGATCGTGGCTGTGATGTCGCCGTCTGATTGGCCCACGTGCGCTTGAATGTCTTGGCCGCTGCTCGTGGCGGTTGTCGGACTTGATATTTCGTTGATTGTATGTCGCATTGTTTGGAGGGACTTGATTTTCGCATTACAGATGGCCTGCATTGGCTGGCTCCGATTGGAGGCCGAGCCACCGGCTCCCGAGGGTCGCTTTCTTCCACATATTTCCGCGGGTTGGGACCGAATCGCGGCCACTCAGTGAAGGTGCCTCGTTTTCCCACTAGGGGCCGGGGTGCTGGCGTGTGTTGGTCCGCTGTGCCTCCGCTAGGGGGTCGTCGTAGGGGCTGTTCAGGAGATGTCTCGGCCTCCTCCTGGTGTCCAGAAGAAAAACCAACCGTGCCTTGGGGCTCTTTCTCCCGGGGGTTTGTGCCGTAATGCCTTTGTCGCCTCTTCGGAGCGGGCGTGGACTGCAATTTTCCCTTTCCGGTTCCTTCTGGGCCTCCCTCCGTTGGGCCGCAGCGGTTGTTGACTTCGTATCGGGACAGAAGAGAGAAAACCGTACAGGCAGCATCGACAACAGGCTCCATCGACCCCGGCGCACGGATTTGGGTGGCACGACCATCCGGCTCAACAGCCCGTCGCGGGCGCCGTGCTACGGACACCGTGGTCTATACGTGCTCCCGGGGTCGCTATTATCAGCGAAGGGGGGGATGCGGTAGGCTTAGGTCGGACGAGGATACCCCTCGACTCCTTCATGGCGGCTTTTCCCCGAGAGCAGGTGAAGTCGACTACGGAGCCGACGTCGGCCAAGTTGGTATCTCAGCACGTACGCCCTACCTCTGCGGGAGAAATACGAACGTGTTTTAGTATCCTGATCCTCGGCTCGGGCTTCCAGTTAGGGTCTTGTGCCGACCTATGGGCAACAGCTCCAAGGTCGAAGCACATGCCTGCTCCCGCCTTCAGCGCACGCACGGGCATGGCATGTATCGCCACCGCTTCGAAACTATGTGGTCGGCGCCGAGATCTAGCCGGAAACTGACTGGCGGCCCGTCCACCGACGACGCAAGCGGCGAGCGCTACCGCTGGGCGCTGATAAAAGATTTTATCCTCTCCATCGCAAACCACACGGCGGCGCACGTGACCCCGGGCGACACCACCTGTGTCGACGAATCCATAGTCCAGTGGTACGGTCTCGGGTGAACATGGAGCTCTCTTGGGCTCCCCATGTACGTTTACATTGACCGTGAGCCGGAAAACGGCTGAGAGATTCAGAACGCCGCATGTGGACGGAGCGGCATCATGCTCTGACTGCAACTCATGACTACCGCCGCGGACCAAAACGCTCTCCTGGCGGCCGATGAAAGCCGTCTTCTTCACGGGAACGCCGTTTTACACCGTCTGGCTGGACCCTGAGCCGGAACTGGGCGCACTGTCTGTGCTGTGGCAGCATGGCCACACGGAGGCCATCTGGACTTGACAGCTGATGGGGCCAATAAGTGGAGGGCCCACAAGCGGACGCGCCGTTGGAGCGGGTCTATCCCGGAGCTCGCCTAAGTAAGGCTGAGATTCCTGTTTATGGGGATTACCTAGACAAAGCAAATTCCTACCGATCACGAGACCCATTCTGTGCGATCGGATCGTGGTTGGGATGATCAACTTGTGATTCCCGGAAATACCACTCTACGGTCTTCTGAGTTATGACCGTATCCTTGATTTGTTCTTTTCGTTGTGAGGAGTCATATTCGATGTTCTTAGTGCATCTCACCCTCGCCTCGGGGATTTTGTTGGCATGTTTTGATTGGGTCTTGGGCACATCCCCGGCGGCGGGTGTGGCCCGCGTTTGACCCCTGTTTTTGGCCCACTTGCGAGGGTCCCTCTGAGAGTTGAGGAAAGGGGACCGGTGGGTATACCTGAGCGGGACAGCAGAGCAGTCCCGGACCCCCCCGAGGGAGGCCAGTAAGCGTTGAGCCTCACATCGCTGTGTCGTGTGTGCCTCTTGTCCTTTCCGCCCACACCAGTTGTGTCTGTGCGTCTTGGCGCTTGCTTGCGGGGTCTTTGACGAGACTACCGGGTGCCCGGTCGGGAAGGCCGCCCGTGTGGGGTCGGCCTGACTGTGGTGCCGCATTTGGTGGAGCAGCAGCGGAAGCAGCACACTTTGCTACTATCGTGATCGCGACGCGAGGGGATCGAGTTGGCCTTCTTCCCCTAGCGATCTCTATTTCTCCGTTGCAACCCCGCAATGTTTGATTGGTGAGCCTAATCGGTTACCGGATGTCAGGAGGGGAGGGGGGAAACCCCTCCGCACACTCTGATGGGGCAAATGAGAGGGGGAGCACGGCTTCACTCCCCCCTGGACCCACACCACCAGTAGGTGGACGTTTCGTCACATGTAGCCAGGGTGGCGGAGATGTGGGCGGAGCCGGACGTGGCTCCTTGTTTCTTCCCCCGGCCTTCTCCGTCGGACCGGGTGGAGTTCACCCTCCGGCTGGGGCGACCACGGTTCGAAGTGACACCGTGGAGCCCCCGTCGGATGCCAACACTCCCTTCGGCACGAGACTGCCCTACGTAGCTGGGAGGACGGATCGTACGTCCCGAGTTGCGGTCGGTGAATCGGTGCCCCGGCTTGGAGACGAGCCCGCGGGTGGGAGCTCTAGTCCTGCTCCCCGCGGCTTGCTGGGTAGAATATTCAGCGTGGGTCCTGAGTTGCATGACGCCATCGCTGAGGCGGTACGGTCCGAGACTGCCCGTTCACTACCGGTTACGCCCGGTTTGGTCGGGAGCCCTATGGCGCGTCCCGACCCTCGACGAAGTGGACACACTCAGTCCCGCCGACGACTGCATTACGCGTCGCAATTGTCTGATGGCGAATATTCCGGCGGCGATTCTCCGCGCGGTGGCAGCCAACGGCGAACGCCACGGGTTACTCCCCGGCCCCGCCCGGTGCACGCATCTGGTTCGGGTCGGAGAGTTCCAGTGCCGTGGCGTGATCGCTCAGAGGAGCGCCCAACAGGGCTGGAAGGAGTTGGACCAAACAAGATCACTGTCAACAATCCCCACTATCAGGATTTGTTTGATTGCAAGATGTACGCGCTGGGGAATAAATAGGTCTCCTACACGCGGGCGCACGCCCATACTATGGGGCAGCTCAACAAGGATGTCATGCACTCCTTTGGTGACCGCTCAGAATGGAACGGTGACCCGCCGCATAAAGTCTTTCAGTTGTTGCGCAAGTTTTGCAAGGCGTGCGACGACAATGACGTCTCGGAAGGAGAGGCCTTCTATATGTTACAAGATTTTACCTTGGAGCTACTTCGCTCCGAGGTAATTGCCGTCATGCCAACTCGACGTGGCAGCAACCCAGGAGAGGTCAGCTCTTAATTGGATCTGGTCAACTGGATCATCCGTAAGCACGCGGATGAATCAACCGTGGCCGGCCTCGTGGAACAGTTCCACCAGGCGCGGCAAGAAGAGAAAGAAGATGAGATGTCATATGCAGAACGTCTCAGAGTATTGAACACCTCATGCGGGTTCCTCCACTTGACAGGAGCCCTCAAGGGACGCTTTGTCGAAGGCGTTCACCCTGTGGTTCGTGCTGCCTTACGCGAACGGAATAAACCAGGGATGACCTCGGCGGAGCTGTCCCGCATCGCCCAAACTCGAGGCGATGAGTACCGCTGGATGCAAGCGGCACAACAGAAAGAGCGAGCCGAGGAGGCCGCTAAGCTCGCGGAGGCAACTCACCTCCGTCGACAAGCACGGGCTCTAGTATCACCCCGGTACCTGGTCCGTCCAAAAACAACTCGCTCGGAATCAGTCGAGCACAGCATGGCCACAACGACCCCGCCCCAAGTAGGCGGGAGTGGAAAGGCTGACAGCTTCACGTGCTGGCAGTGTAACCAGACGGGCCACTGGGCGGAAGAGTGTCCCAAGTTGGACCCGCGTCTCCGTGCGCGACTAGCACAGAACAGTCGATGGGCCAAGGAGAAGTCTCGTCCTGCCCGATTCCGAAAGAGTACGAGGCCGACTGGGCCTCCCGTTGTCGCAACAGCCGGCGACAACGAGTCCTTGAGTGGGAGTGAGTCACCCCTTGAGAAGGGGAAACCGAATCCCCAGGCAGGCAAGCCCGCGGCATCCTCCTCGGAGTCGGATGAGGGAAACGCGTAGCCGCTGGGATGGATGAATCCCCGACGTCCCCAGTGGGTAATCAAGGGACGCGACGCCAGAGCAAAGTCAAGCTCCTGCGACGTCCTAAGGGGATACATCCTCGGGACATGCCAATCCCGAAGGGCGTGGACCGCAGTAAAGTTGTGGCGATCCTGACAGGAAGCAACTATCAAGTTGCAACCAGAGTATGGATGCAGGACGAGCACCTCTTGGCAACCCGGGCCATAGTCGACACCGGGTCTGGCGTGTCCTTGATTCGGGAAGACTTACTCCCGAAGGAGGTGCTGGTTTGTCCACTTGAAAAGTCCGCACCCAACATGTTCGATGTGAATGGGAATATCCTTCCCATCACGGGTCTTGTTACTCTACATGTGCGCATCGGTACGTATGAGACGACGCACTCGCTGGTCGTCGTTCAGGGCATGTCGGTGCCCTTACTCTTGGGTACCCCGTACTCGGATGCCCATGTCCTAATCATTTCGGGACCTCGGAACTTCATCCAACTAAAGGATGGGTGCCGTGTTCCCATCCTCCGTCGGGGTAAGAGTGTTGCCCCGGTGGCGACGTCAACTGCGACGCCGTGCGACTGTTCCTCTAAAGGGAAAGCAAAGGTGCAAATGTCACAGCACACAATCATAGAGCCCAAGTCAAAAGGCTACGTGAAAACTGCCTTCCAAGGAAACGGCCTGTTTACTCAGAGGCAGCGGGTGTTTAAACGATATAGACTACATGTCGCTCCGGGCAACATGACTTGTAAGACGGGTGAGCCTTGGTGGCTAGAGATAATCCACACCGGGACGAACAAACTCCGTCTTCCCAAGAGTATGTCTCTTGGCACAATCGAGGCGTACGAAGGTAACATCACCGTCGTGACGCCGGGGCAGTGGGGAAAGGTCCTCTACGAAGACGCCCCGACAGGACCGGTGGCGTCGTCAAAAACAGTGGGGAACCGGGAGAATGATATACCTATTGCCGAAGATAACGTCCCGGAATCTCTTCTCGGACGTCTCAAGGCGCTGATTGACCGACACCACGGGTTGTGGGATGGATCCCTTGGCACCATCAAGGCGACCGAACACCGGATGAGACTAAAGCCTGGTGCCAAACCCGTGCGGCTACATCCATACCGCATGGGTCTCCGAACCCGACAACTCGTCGGCGAGCAAGTAGACAATATGCATAGGCTGGACGTGATTGAACCCAGCACTAGCGAGTGGGCCAGTCCGGTTGTTCTTGTGACGAAGCCGGATGGGTCCACACGCTTTTTCATCGACTATCGTCAACTCAACGATAGAACGGTGCGTGATACGTATCTGCTCCGAAGGATGGATGACTGTCTGGACTCCTTGGGAGACGCCAAGTTTTTCTCGACGTTGGACTGCAACGCGGGATACTGGCAGATACCCGTCGCCGGGGAGGATAAGCACTTGACCTCCTTCACGACTCATGATGGGACGTACCAGTGTACACGTCTCCCCTTTGGACTTTGCAATGCGCCATCCACTTTCCAGCGCGCTATTGGCATGATACTGGGCGGAGTAAAATGGAAGTATGTCCTCGTCTACTTAGACGACATCGTCGTTTACTCCGCTGATGCGGAGTCACACCTCTCCCACTTGGAGAAGGTGTTTACCTTGTTGGGTGAGAACGGTGTCACCCTCAAGGCAAAGAAGTGTCACCTCTTTAGTAATGAGGTGGAGTACCTCGGTCATGTCATACGACCGGGGCGCATCAGTGTGAATGAGAAAAACCTGAAGGCTATCAGGAAGGTCATATACCCGAAGACACAAACGCAACTGCGCAGCTTCCTGGGTATGTGTAACGTATATCGACGTTTCACGGCTGACTTCGCTAGGGTCGCGAAGCCCCTGAATAAGTTGGTGAGCTCCTCGCTACCCAAGAAACTCTGCCCTCCGACTATGGAGGAGCAGGCCGCGTTCGACCGACTCCGCGAACAACTGTGTAACCCTCCCATCTTGGCACTACCCCGAAGGGAGGGGAAGTATATCATCGACGTTGACGCGAGCTACGACTAACTTGGTTGTGCTCTGCTGCAGGAGCAGCCCGCGGGGGGGTACCACCCCGTCGGCTACTTCAGCCGGGGACTAGAACCCGCTGAGCAGAACTACACCGTGAACGAAAATGAAGGTCTTGGCGCTGTGTGGGCGATAACGTCACTGCGCCCATACATCGAGAGTACCCGGTTCTTAGTCCGGTGTGACCAGAAGTCGCTGAAGTGGATACTCACCACCACAGCATGTACTAACAACCGCCTGAATCGATGGCGGATACGCCTAGCCGAATTTGACTATGACGTTGAGTACAAGCCTGGGCGACAACATGCCATCGCGGATGCACTCGCCCGCATGCCGACGGAGGGGTTGGATACTACACCAGTCCCCGGAGATATCCCCGTGGTCGGGGTGACTACGCGGTCGGGAGCCGTGCTGGACCCCCGCCGACCAGAGAGCAAGGGACAAGTACCCATCTCTATGCCTGAGTTGGCCAAAGAGCAACTGGCCGATAGTTTCTGCCAAGAGATCCGTAAGGATGTGGACGCCACGGACCGAACTCGGTGCTATGAGAATGGCGACGGCATACTCTGCTGTCATGGCCAACAAGAGGGAACACAACAAGTGGTTGCGCCCCGCTCCCTCGTGGCTGACGTACTTGAGAGGGAACACTCTTCCCCCTTAGGCGGTCACCCGGGGGAGACCAAGATGTATCGGACCCTACGACGAAGGTACTACTGGACTTCGCTCGCCTCCAATGTGCTCGGTTGGGTCGCGGCTTGCGCCACTTGCGCAAAGAACCAGTTGATGGAGGTCCGAAGTTCCTCCGCTATGAGGTTGTTCCCGGCTATGGAACCCTTCGAGGCAGTAGCCATCGACCTCCTTGGTCCTCTCCCCCGAACTCCAGAGGGATATGAGTACCTCTTGGTCATGTGTGACCGCTTCTCGAAGTTGACTAGGGTAGGACCCCTTCGAGATGTGACGGCACTAGATGTTCTCAGTGCGTTCATTGATGTTTGGATTGCCAGTTCTGGCATCCCTGACTCGACTTTGTCAGATAACGGACCGCAATTTGCAACCGTACTTTACCAAAGAGTCTTGCAAATGCTTGGCGTAAGTACTAAATACGCCACGCCTTACCATCCACAGACAAATGGTCAAGTGCAACGCTTCAACAAGACGGTAGTACAGCAACTCAGGCATTATGTAAGTAAACATGTCGTAACCTGGGCCAGGTATGTGAGCCTACTGGTCACCGCCTACAACTCTCAAGTGCATAGTAGCACAGGGGAAGCGCCCTTCTCCTTTGTGTGCCCCCGGAAACCCAGCCCGGTGGCTATCGAGCGCCTTCCCCAAGGCACGGGTGAAGAGGCCCCTCCCTCGACACCCCGACAAGCGCGTGAGAATTTCTGCAAGCGCTTGGATGAGATGATCCCTCTTGTCCAGAAGTCAATGGATAAGGCACAGGCCCGCTATAAACGGAACTTTGACAAACGAGTCAAGTGCCGGCGAGAAGCTCTCCGAGTCGGAGACTGGGTTTTCGTGAAGTCAGACGCAAACCAGGGAGGTAAACTCCTCTTCAAGACGAAGGGGCCGTATCAGATACTCACGACTGATGGCCGTCGTCTCACCATCGAAAGAACCGATGGGATCCGTACCATAAACGGTAACCACGCCACACTGGCGCCGGAGCCGCCAGAGGGTGATCCGACGTGGGAACGCGCCCTTAAGGCATGGCGTGGACCTCCCCTCCTGTCTTCGAGTGAGAAGACGATGGAGGCTGTCTTCGACCAGTTTGTCGGACAAGGGTATGATAACAACGGGCGCCTTATGCTCAAGGTCCGCTGGTTCGGGTATGGACCAAGGGAAGACACATAGGAGCATGTCGAGGACCTTCCGACTGAGAACGTCCGGTAGTACTGCCAACGGCATCAACTATCTGTGAGGCAAAGACGTGGCGTAGACGAACTCTCGTCGACTCCACAGTGAAACAAGCCCCACTATAAGGTCTCAACGCCAGGCAGGGGTGGGACTCAAGAAAGACATAAGTTGGTCTGGATGTAGCATGATGGTAAACTATGACTATCAACAAGCAAGAAACCCCACCCAATCATGTACGAATAAAAGCATGAGACCCCAAGGCCCTCCCTTACCTGGCCTTGATCCACCCACCTCCTCTCAAGACTGCATGTCGGGGCGGTTATCATTATTGTGGCCGCCCCCCAGATGCGAGTCGTTATCAGCGGGACCACCCCGAGTAAGAGGGCTCTCGGGGTGGTACAGCGGCCCGTTGGGGTAGTATGGCACCGGCGGGGCGTACATCCCGCCCGCAGGGGGGCCGGCATAGTGGCCGTACCCCCCGGCCGGCCCATAGTTCTGCGGCGGAGGCGCCGGCGCTCGCCCATAGTTGGGAGCGCTGTGCCACTTCTGCCCGGACGCAGGGGCGACCCCACTACTTGGGTTCTGGCCGCCTGGCGAGGGGGGGGTCGAGACCGAGTGAGGTGCAGACCCACACACCGACCCATACGTTGGCAGCTGCGACAGAGTAGTCGACAGCTGGACCCGCAGTTGGTCCCCGAGAGCCCGCCCCCACAAGTCGTTAATGAGGCGTTTGGCAAAAGCCGGCTGCCCCGCTTGGTGGACGTCAACCGCCATGGTAGATGCCCGACGACTGACCCTCGCCAAGACTTCGGCGAGGGCGATCACGGCCACGACGGGCGAGGTATCCCAGATGTCCGCCCCGACCGGGGGGAACATAAGCAGCAACCCCCGGCAGCACTGCTCCGGAAAAATGCTGCCACGACAAAAATTCGCCCGCAAGTTAGCGGCGGGGAAGGGGTCGGCAAAAGCCGGCGGCGCCAGCGGCGTGACAACCCCAGCGGCCGCCGTAGTCGGTGAGCCCCGGTGGATAACCTGGGGCGGCGGCAGAGTAGCCGCCGCCGGAGCGTAAAGGTCGACGTAGGCCGCCGCCCGTACTTGGGATGGCCCGGCTCGGGAAGGGCCCGCTTGGCTGCTTGGCCCGTGGCCACGTAAGTTCCGCTTGGAACGCGGTGAGTAAGTCACCCGTCGCTCTGTCTTCTTGGGGGGCGCATGGCGCTTCCCTGACACCACCCAGCCACTCGCCGGCGGCGGCGACTGTGCGCCAATGCCGGGGCCGTAGGGGTAAGAGTCTAACCCCATGCCTTCTCGGAGGAGCAACTTGCCCTTCGAGAGCCCACAAAAGCAATGGACGAAGCCGCGCGTCGTAGCTTCCGCCCCCCCCTCGGTCGCAGTCCGACGGAGGAAGGGTTGGATCGACAACCAATCCAACGAGTTGTGGAAGATGATCATCTCCTCGAGGAGTTCGGCATCGTTGCCGTCCCGCCCATCCCCCAGGCGAGCAGGGGTGAGAGAGCACATCCCATCGACCAAGGCATTAGAAAGATGCCACAGGTAGCCCTTTGACTTGTGGGACGCCACCCACACGGACGCCACATCGACGACCCACTGCGTCGCGAGGCTGGCATAAAGTCTATGCCCCTCTTCATTCGGCGGCATCCGCGACGGGTAGTACGCGAGGAAGCGGGGGAGCATCGCCGGGAAGCCCATCGGGACCTCCACGTCCTTCCACCACTTGGGCAGGACGACATAAATGCCGCAACGGTTGTCCCGTGCGCGGGGGAACTCGATTTGAAGAACCGAGACGAGGTGGTGCTCGTCACGCCGCCAGACGTTCTCATGCCGGGCGGCTGGGTGGTTAGCGTGCGGGTCCCCCGTCGCTAAGTAGGGTGGGGCCTTGCAACACCCACGCCAATCGACCACTGGCTGGTCCTCCGCCACCTCGTCTGCTCCCGTACTCTGGGAGAGGCACCGGCGTACGCGGTCGACTTGACCCCAATCCTCCCGTTCGAGTAAGGCGGGAAGATCCACCAGCCACCCAGCAGGTAGAGCCACTCGACGGGGGAAGCGCGCGAGTCGGCAGTTCCACGCCGTCACCTTCTCCGAGTCGGGGAAGGCTCGGTAGATCGAGAGGAGGTGACCCCCCTCACCCATAGCGGTCGGGTGGGTGGGGGGGGGACTCACCAGTCGAGGTCTTCCGGTCGCCCGGACTCAACGACCATCGGCGTCGCCGCTGGACTTGGCGATGCCGACGCCGCGCCATCTTGAGTAGCACCCGACTCGGGTGGCGCCAGAGGAGGGGGCGCCGGAGGAGTAGACCCGACTGCCCCACCCGTGACGGAAAGCAAAGCCGACTGCAGCGCCATCGGCGGCGCCCCGGCCGCCGCCCCGTCAATCTCCATCTAGGGGAGTGGCTCCTCGACGAGTAGGTCGGGCGCAGGCGGGGTCGCCGCCGACATCACCCGTCCCGCCCGAGTAAGGGGGGGACAAAGGGGAAGCGCACCCGAGTAATGGGGCTAAGGGGAGTGGGGATAAGAAGAACGCCGCGCGCGCGCACGCACACTACGCGTGGTAGTCGATGAGCGGCAGCCCGACTGAGGCTGACGCCGCGAGGTGACCACTAAATAGGGTCGCTGGGTGGGTGCGTGGACGGTACGCACACCCACCCCACCCTTCTCACGTCCCAGGAGACGGCACAGGGGAAGAGTGTCCCCTGCGCCACACGATGGCGGGGCCACCACCACGCCGCAGGCACACGGGAAGAGTGTTCCCTTCGCCTCCAACGTCAACTGGGCCGGCAACGACCCCGCCCTCTCAACCCCCTCAACGTAGGGGGGGCATGACACTGCTGTCATATCCCGGCGCCACGCGACTTGCGTGCTCCTGAGAAGACCCCATCAAATCAAAGGGGGTCGCGTCACGCCCACTTGGAGCGGACCACTCGTCCGTTCCCGGTCAGCCGGGACGGCTGACCCTTGAGGAGGGGGAAATGTGGCAGCATGGCCACACGGAGGCCATCTGGACTTGGCTGCTGATGGGGCCATTACGTGGAGGGCCCACAGGCGGACACGCCTTTGGGGCGGGTCTTGCCCGGAGCTCGCCTAAGTAAGGCTGAGATTCCTGTTTATTGGGAATAGCTAGACTAAGCAAATTCCTACCGATCACGAGACCCATTCTGTGCGATCGGATCGTGGTTGGGACGATCAACTTGTGATTCCCGGAAATACCACTCTACGGTCTTCTGAGTTATGCCCGTATCCTTGATTTGTTCTTTTCGTTGTGAGGAGTCATATCTGATGTTCTCAGTGCATCTCAACCTCGCCTCGGGGATTTTGTTGGCATGTTTTGATTGGGTCTTGGGCACACCCCCGGCGGCGGGTGTGGCCCGCGTTTGACCCCTGTTTTTGGCCCACACAGCACCCGCACTTCGGATCGCCACGATCAATTTGTATACGTTCGAGCCCGAACGTACCGCACACGGACAGATGAGTACCCGCTGACCGTATCCGTCACATACGTTTGTGCCACGTGAAGCACGTGGCAGTAATATATATGGTTGCGGCGCCCAATTCAATCCTTTGCAGTAGGCAGCGTCGTGTCCGTTGGGTCGGGGATGGGATAAGCCTGCTGGCGGCGCTAGGCCGGCCACGCAACCGACCACTTGAGAACGACCGCCGACCATCGCTACTACAACGTCTTTGCACCACCATGTGCAGTGGCACAAGCCTGGAAACAGTGTAACAAAGGAGCGGGGGGGGAGAAGAGGCATGCAGCGAGCGACGTTGAGGGCCAACCACCGCGACGAGCCGAACAGCTGGTACTGTTCCAGGGATGGGCAGGCTGCGACTGATGGTTTCCATGCGCACAGCGCTTTAGAGAGAGAGACGAAGGTCGTTTACACTGCAAGGGTGCCGTAGGAAAATTTGTCCAACAGGGAAGCAGCGTCCAAGCCGTCACACTCCAACAAGGCAATAGGAACACTCAACACGAGCGTTCCGGCCTCCATGGCACTGCTCGTGCTACCACCTCCCATGCGTAGGCCTTCGCGCCACACCAGAGCTGCCGGATATCGCTCACACGCCCCAATCAGGTCTGCCGCTTTCACCCTCTTCTTTTCTAGGGGATACAAAAAGTCGGCACCTCGCTCACTCAGCTGTTCGCTCTCGCGTACGGCCACAGTCAACTCCCGGGTCAGAAGATGGCGGTCCAGTATGTACCACACTCTCCCGCTCTCATCGCGCATCTCCTCCAACATCAACCTGGTCAACACTGCCCCCGTGCGACTCGTAAAGCGACATACCTTGGCAGACGCCAAGTCGGAGGGCGTCATGCTCAGCGCCGACGCTAGCGCCGATAAACTGGACGGCTGCACCACACAGGAGACGGGGCCGCCGACCTTGCGCCGCGTCACGACCGACACCAGCTTGGTCATGCAAATCAACTCCTCCATCGCCTTGCGGGTGCAGTCGATATCGACGCTGAGAATCCCTGCGCGACCAACGCGGGAGCGCTGAGGGCGCGACCGCGTGGGGCGTGCGTGTACCTTCTTGAGAAGGCGGGAAACAGCGCAGGCAGCCAGCGCCTTGCCCAAAACGCGGGCCTCGCGGACGACAATAGCGCGCAGGGCGGACAAGCCCGACCGGGCTGCCACGGCCTCATCCCAGCGACCCTCTAAAGCCTCAATTCTGTCCAGGAGAGCGCTAAGCTCGTGGGAGGGTGCAAAAGTGGTACCTTGCGCGGCACTAGCTCCAGCGGCATGGGAACCTGCTGGAGTCCCGGCGGCCAACGGCATGTTCAACGGCGAGGTGCCGTCAGGGGGAGTGTCATGGGCGATGTTGCCGCCGCCAAGAGAGTGAGGGTCTCCGGGGTGGGGGGTGTTGACGGAAGAAACTTCACCAGCGTGCGGCACAGTAGGGAACATTCCGGCAGAAGTGCTTACCGAGAGGGGGTGGGTTCCAGCACAACTGGAAAGACCGATAACGTCAGAGATGTGGGTGCAAGTCGCGGGGAGGGTGCGAGCAAGTCGGGGGCGTGGCTGCAGTGGGAGAAAAGTGGGCGGCGGTGGATACGGGGGTGGAAGTGGTGAGCAGGATGCAAGTGGCCGCGGATAAGACGCTGCCAGCCGGCTCAGGAATCGACGTACTTCGGCAGGCCACTTAATTCCAACGATCTTGGAATTCACCGCTGTTTCTGCTTCGACATCGCTCCCGACCGCGCTCCACCGCGGTGGCCCACCAGCCCCTCGGCGGAAAGTGCGCTTCCCGATTGACTCTCTGTCTTTCTACGTGCGACTTCCGCCCTACTCCCACCATCCCGCATTGCAGAGCCGCCGTCTCCGCCGTTGCCGTCTTTCCTACCTTAGCAGGTGCCGCCCACCTAGCGTTAGCCGGCGGCTGTTCGGTGCGCGCCTACGAAGCGCGCCTGCTGTCTTCTTTGAACGCGACGAGCAGCACTTGGAACCAGGTACCGCACGAGTGAGAGCGGGCGGTGTACAAGGGGCTGGTGGCGGTGGCGCGGGGTGCTGCCGTCGCGAGTGCGGGGGGGCGCCCCAGGGGGGTCTCCCCGCGGCGGGGCGGTCGTGAGTCCTCCACCGTTCGAGGGGCAGCGATATGGGTGGCGGGGCGGCCGGAATGAGCCGAGCGGGTTGTTTCTTTGTCCCATTCTGGCTGTTTGGGGAACAACAGGTGACTGTGCTCAGGGGGGGTGATTGTGGAGGTGGAACGGTAGCCAGTGCAGCTGCGGCTGGGTGGTGCCGTCGGCAACCGGTGTCGGGTGCCAGGGCCGGCTACAAAAGCAAGTGGCCGTACTGGTGTGACTCGTACACGTGGGGCGGGGTGTGGAGCAAATGTGTCGCATGCCCCCGGCGGGCACCCTACTTGGGCGTCGCCTTTGAGGCATCAGCTTCCCCACGGGCGCCGGCCCCGGCGCCGGCGCCGCCACAACCGCCGCGGCCGCAGCTGCCGCCGCCCTCGCCGCCGCCGCCACCGGCACTCCCAGAGGTCGTCGCTGCCGGATCTCCCGTCGCACCTGCATCGTTTCCATCTTCCTCAGCTCCCCCCCCCCCCCCCCCGCGGCGCCGCCGCTCAACTACCCCCCTTCACAACCGTCAACCACCCTGGAGACGACGGCGACCACCTCTCGCCCCTCCGCGTGCACGCATGTGCTCCCCCGCTGTCGGCGTAAAAACGGCCATGTACCCCCCCGGCGTCTGGCGCAGGAACATGACCGACGGGATTGCTACCCCCCTCGATCTCATTAATAAATACAGGAGGGTCCGGCTGCCGCACCCCGCTGGCGAGGCGCAGCATGTGCGGCCGGCGGTGCACCCGATGTTGCCGTCTCGTTGGGGGGTGCTTGGTCCGGGGCGGCAACGCCGGGTGAGACGGGCGGGGGGGGCGACTGGGGAAGGGGTGTGCCCCCCCCGCCACCCCTTCGTCGCTGTCGATACAGCCAGCCGGCGTTGCCACCCCACGGCCTCACCCTCCCGCCACCCGGGCGCCACGGGCGTGACGGGCCGGGCTGCGGCGCCACCCCCGACGGCGCGCGGGCGCCTTAAAACAACCCCCTCAGACGATGGAAAGCCAATCGCCACGGCCGCCCCTCCGCCTCTCTGCTCTTTGTCGCCCCCACCCGCCGCATCCCCCCGGCCTCCACCCGCCGCACCCGGGCGCGCCACTCAGGTAAAAGGCATCCGTGGCCGTGGTGGCAGCCGCAGCCACCGCCTCCTCCGCCGTAACGTGTGCCAGGAAGCCCATGGCGCCGGGCGGACGCGTCTGAATGCCGGGGTTGACCGGCGGGTGCGGAGCACGCGCGGGGGAACCACCCCCCACCCCCCTCCCCACCTCTCAGCCGCGGGGTGGGACGGTGGGCGGCGCGCACGCGGCGGGGGGGACGACGGTGGCGCTCCAGTTGGTCGCGGGCTGCGAGTCGGCGCGGCGACCGGGCGGGGGGGGGCGCCGGGCGGATGGTGCGGACCACATCGTCACCATGCCCAAAGACTGGGAGCCCGCCCGAGTCATCCCGTGCGCCAGAAAGCGCCGCTTCTACTTTGGTAGTTCTCGCAGAGACACCCAGGCGAGACGGGGGGAGGGGCGAAGATGGGCTCGTGGCGGTGCCGGCTTCGTCTGTAATGCAACCGGCACATAAGCAAACGACAATTGTCTAAGTATCCAGTGCCCGCACTGCCTCCAATACTGCAACCGTTCTTGCAGAGGTGCGCGCCAGGCCGGCGTCTGCGGAGGACCCACTACCTCCGTACTGTACGCCCGAGCCACCAGGCTTGTGGTACGCACACAGTGAGCACGGGGCCACGCCGTTGTGGCCCCGCAGGTGGCTGGACTTCGACACCTGCAAGTAGTCCCCAATAAAAAAGCACACGTCGAGAAAGACGCGCATGCTGTTGCCGTCTGGGTCGGCGACAACCCAGCCGGTCGTTGTGCCTTCCACCATGTCGGCTTCAAGCAGCCGTAACACCGCGTCCCCGTCCGCGCCAGGCGGGGTCACCGCCAGCAAACGGGCAGCGTGTCGGATGACGCGGTCCCCCACCATCCATCCGCTCCAAAACACGCACCAGCTCTCCACCGAGGTATTGCGTCCCTCGCGGTTGCGAAAGCCATCGCCATAGAACGACGCGCATGCCGTGACCGTCGGGATGCCGTCCGCCCCCATGCCCCTGACCGCTCGACGAGGGCTTGCCGACAGAGATGGGTACGGCGCCCCGCCCCGCCCAGTGCCGTTGCCGTCGTAGGCGGCCGTCGAGACTGCTACCACCACACTTGCGTGGATGGCCTTGACTCTTACGGGACCGCCCGCTGAAGAGGAAATCCACACCATGGCGTCGAGTCCCACCGGCCGCCAGTGTCGGCACACCAGGCTTCCAAACGCCGCGCCGGTGGTGTCGTTGCACTTGATTACCAGATCGCCGGCATGCACCCCGTTGTCCCTGCCAACACCGTGCCCGGCGCCGGCATAGCAGGCCTCGGTGACGCACGCCTGGTGCACCACGACGTGGCCAACGAGGCAACGTTCACAAACGCGCCCAGCCACAAGTCAAGTCCGTCGAGGCAGAAGTGGGTCAGCTGCGGGCAGGACATGAGCACGCGCCGGCGGTCCTGGAAAAAGGAGGTGACTTCAAACTCTGGCTCGCGCTCACGGAGCAGCTCGTCACGGTCCTCGACGCAGAAGAAGTTGTCATAAGTGGCCCGAAACGCAAAATCCCGCCTCGCGTGGACGCTCGGAAGGATGTAGGAAAACTCTCCGACTGGGGCGAGGGAGCGCGTCAGCCCAAAGTGCTGCAGTGCACGTGGAAGGATGCGCGTACGCACGGTCGTAACGTGCGGTAGGTGGGCGTCAGCGGGTCGCCCGGTGTTGTAGAATGCTCGCACAATGCTGTAGCCGCTCTCTGTGAAGCCCGCCTGGCTGCACAGCATCAGTGCCGCGTACAACTCCTCCCGCGTGCGGAACGGCCTCGTATCACTTCCAATTTCGTCGTCGTAATCGTCACCTGTGCTGGGTGCCGCTCAGATTCCGATCTCTCCGTCATCATCCGACGAGGCGGGCGTCGTAGACCGCGGGGAGCCAAAGGGTGTGTCCGTGGATGAGTCATCACCATCCTCATCTTCATCGAAGTTCTCGTTGAACAGCAACCCGGAAGGGGCATCGCCGCCGACGGCACCAGCCCCGACGCCCTCGGGCGCAATGCGCCGTGCACCACCCTCAAGCGTTACGTGACCGCCAGTTGACCCGATGTCGCCACCAGTCGAGCGAAAGTGTCGGGCTGGTCGCGAGGTAGAAGACTCTGCTCGCGTCTCCCTGTCAGAGAAGACGATCGAGCGGCCCATAGCTTGTAGTAGAGCGTGCCAGCGACCAGTGCAGCGGGAAGCACGGGGGAGTGGGGAGCGGAATTGGATAGAGAAAAGGACAACGAGGGATCAGGAAGACACCGGTGTGAGACAAGTCGAAAGCAGTCGGCCCCCCCCCGAGGCACCTCATGCCCGGCCACCTAGAACACAAGTCGGTGGGGTGACAGATGGGCGCGTGCCGTCGAGCATGCAGTCGCTGCTGTCATGCCCAGCTCAGGCACGCAATTAGGCTGTCAAATTGATATTTGAACGAGTCTTGGGGTATATGAAAATGTACTAAAGGAGTACCCTTGACGACGGCCTGTGGCCGACTGGGAGAATGTCTCGATGGGATCGATCGCAAACGCGTTCGAATCTTTGTGGAAATTTTTGCCGAACGGCAAAAGTGTACTTAGTTCAACTCCGACGCGTTCAAGGGTGGCAAGGTCAAGTAAGAGGAATTCGAAAGAAGGACGGTTCGATCAAACCGAACCAACCTTGTGTGCGCTGTGCCAAGAGACGCTCCGCACTGTTCAAGGACGGGCAGTGTAGATACATTCCGACAGACTGCGAATGTATTTCGAGGGCGGGTGATTCTTGAGCATTCGTACATAATAGAAACTTACCTACAACGTCATCTTCAGCATACAGGTTGAGCTGCCACAGATGAGACGGAAGTCCCTTCCACGCGTTGTCGTCTATTGTTTTTTCTCCGTCGCTGCCGAGCCTTCGCCTCCTGTCTCCCTCCACCGAAGTGCCTACCATCTGCCTCCATCTCCCTATCCATTTGCTCTGCCACCGCCTGCTCTCCCCGCCAGTCCTCCGCCGCAACGAGCCCGCCCCCGCGACATTGTGCTCCCGCTGCATGCGCAAACGACGCTGTGGCCCATGTGAGACAGGTCAAGTTGGACAGCGGTTGAGTACTTTTTTAGAATGGTCATCTACCCGGGTGCCTCAAGAGCAGCTGGAGCATCACGCGGCTCGACCGGGAATGCCCTGGCGCCTGCCTAACAAGGTTCAGGAGTTCCTCGCACCATGGACCACACCCGCCATCGATATGACACACTCACTGTCACACTGATGCATCACCACAGCCCGTCTCACGTTGACATGCAGCTTGAGGAAGAGCAGCCGGGTTGAAAGCAGCATGTAGCCGCCCCCATGCGGGGCCCGCTGGAACGGCTGAACGACGGCGCACGGCACGTCTTGGCGACCCTTAAATATGGCCGCCACACGGTAAAAGGCAGACACGCTCTCATTGTCCTGCCGGTCATCCGCCACGTCGACGCACCTGCCGCGGTCCGCACCCCTCACTAGAACAGCCACCGCGCCTCCAACGTACAGGATGTCCCCGCGACCGCGACTCGCCCGGCTGTACCAAGCCGTGTGAAAGCCCGCTGGCACAAAGAACCGAGCGAGGCTACGGGCCGCTTCGGGTGCAACCGCTGCGTTAATCACACCGCCGTGGACTGACCACCCTCGTGCCGTCCCGCTCCACAGCTGCAGCGACGAGGCCAGCGCGAGCCGGGCTCCGGTGTGGAGCAACCAGTGTGCGGGGACGCCAAAGTGAGCAGGGTCGAGGGCGAGGCGGGAGATTAACTCCGACTCGCACATGCGCTCTACCGCCCGGGCGGCGTCTTCCCACCCGTTGCTCTGCTTGATCGCCTTCTTGGCTGGCTGGTGGATGCCTTTAACCCATAGCTCCCAAAAGTGCCGAACGTGTCCCATTGATGACGCGAGGACCTCTCTCACCTCTCGCACACGGTGCACGTTGGGAGCGTCCAGAGCGGCGGCGAGGACAACGCAATCGGGCCGCCGAGACACGCGCGCCACGTCTTGCATGAACTTGTCGATCAAGCCCGTTAACAACGTCACCCCCCCGGATGCACAAGCTGGAACGCCATCCAGTTTCGCCCGAGGAAAGAAGTACATCTCCCCGACCATCTGAGACAGCTGCGAAAGAAGCTCCAGCCCCAACGCGAGTAGTACAGCCAGCGGCACGACTCCCGCAGTGAGCACGCGGGTGAATGTGGACAGAGCGACAGCCACAATGGTCGCCCACTCGGTGATCGTCAGGGTGTTGACGCGCTCCGTCTTGAAGTTCCACGCACGAGTGCGTCACAGGTTGCAGGCTAGTAAACCGTCGCGTAGCGATATCTCAACGGCTGCCCTCTGGCTAGGTGACATGATGGCAAAGAGCGCAGAAACAAGCTTGCGCGTGAGGCCGTGAAGAAACAGGTGGTCAGGCCCGGGAAGGACCGAGCGGTGAGCGTCGAACGCCCCAACTGGAAACGCGCCGGCCCAGGAGTGGAAGGGGCTCGAGTCGGTGTCCTTGTATAGCCCCAACGACTTCAAGCCGCGCTCAATGTGAGCTTGCATGACTGCAACTCCTCTCTGGTTGCACCGCGGGCAGGAGGCTGCTGCCGCCAGAGGTCAGGACCGTCTGGGGCACACCACCCACGCAGCCCCAAGGATGTACCGTGACACGAGGAGGTGGACAAGGACACGGGGTTTGCCGTCGAGGGTCAACAACGGACGGAGCAAGTGAGGGGGTGATAGACCTGACGGACTGGTTCGATTGAGCAGCGAGTTGCTGCCGTGCGTGTCGTTGGAAGTGGATGAATGAAAAGGGTCAATTGAAACGACCACCTGCAGGGATTAAAAAGAACAGATGAACCGTCAATCAGGATCATCAGGACAAGTACGATTCCATGCAGGTCTGAGAGGAGATGGATTTAAAAAAGTACCCACACGGGCCAGCCTGCCCTACGTGGGGCCGATCACTGCACCAACGCCTTCGGCTTGACAAGGGAGCCGCCCGTGCCCCGCCACCGCATCGGCCGGAACCACTCCGTCGGGGTGCTGCGTATCGGCCGCCCATCTCCGCCTTGAGCCCCATGGCAGGTAACAAGCGCGGCCGTGAGGATGGCGCTGGTGGGTGTGCTGCTGGCACACGTCGCGGACAACCACCCCCCGGCCGCAACCTCACCGACGCAGATATCCTGGCCGTCGTGGCTGCACTGGTCCCAGGCTCGCGCGTCGGCCGCACGCTGACGGACGCGGACGTGGAAGAAATCGCCATGCGGACGGCGTCCGCCTTCTTCAACGACGAGCGCGTCCAGACAGTACTCTTCGGACCTGTGGCCTCCGCCTTCGACGTCGCGGGAGCCATGGACGATGCGTTAAAGGCTGGGGAGGAGCGCAAGCCGTCGCTGGCGGAAGCCTCCTCGGCGATGGCCGACGCTTTGATGCCTGAGATGGAAACGTGCCTGGCTGCAGCCCGAGGTGGGGCCGGCACTTACGATACGTGGAGCACAAACCGCCTTCGCACTGAGATCAACCAACACATGCCCACCAGGACGATGCGGGCAGTGGACGCCGAGTCCTTCATGGAGCGGGTGCGGATCGTGTCGTTGGACGAGCGGTACGGCGGGGACCTGTGGACCTTTTTGGTGGCACCATCGCGTGCCACAGAAGACAGCAACGCGTTTCCAAGACTGGGCGCTGACCGTTTGGTGTACGCGGCCATCAAGAACTTCCTGCTGCGGCTGGCCGGTCGGAAGGAGACCGTGCCCGAGGTCTTCCGAGATTGGGTGACTGTCAACGTCAGCGACCCGTCGCCTCGCCATCATTGCGTTATTGCTCATGTCCGCAACGGGCAACACGACGGCCGTTCCGACGGGCGTCGCCTGCTCTACAAGCTGCTGCTGTACTTCATGCTGCCCGTAGGAGAGAATGGCGTCTCCTTCAAGATGTTGCACCCGAGCACCGAAGCGCCTCAACATGCGCAGGCCGCTGGCCACAGCTTTTTTTCCTGTGAGAAGACGCTTTTGACGTGTCCGTCGGGCAACCTCACAGCCATAGACGAGAGGAAACATGTGCTCGTGACCTGTGGCTGTTTGGTTAAGGACGCAGTCGCCATTGCAGCCGCGTTTTTGCGTGTGGGAACGAAGCTGGGCAGCGCCATCGATGCAGCTGTAGTTACTTCCCTCAAGACCATCGTGACGGATGACACCTTCAACTGGAAGGGAGGCGGCCACCCTGATCACGTAGGGGCGCGTCAATAGGGCCCGGGTTGCTGGCAGCTGTTGCTGCCGCGACTGGACACCCGGGCGGGCATCGACAAGGAGGTGCAGAAGCTGTCTGAGCAGCTGATGGACATTTACGAGGCGGCCGCCGCCGCGGCGTTGGCGGACGTTGT
>Ga0209186_1000559_pt1 | contig 29711 bp, 23 predicted proteins | sample SidtaG_FD_187426 | JGI IMG/M metagenome (GOLD analysis project Ga0209186, IMG submission 187426) | Marine algal microbial communities from Sidmouth, United Kingdom - Sidmouth_Male2 metaG (SPAdes) (version 2) | ecosystem: Host-associated > Algae > Red algae > Unclassified | place: Sidmouth...
GGGAACCACCGGAATTCATTGGGAAATAATATGAAGCGCTGGAAGCGCGGTCGGAATAGAAACCAATATGGGCGATGCCTTTCAAAAAAGCAGAGGTCAACTGATGCGTGCTCAGAATACGATTTTTGGCTTATCCAAGTGCCATTGGTGTCAGACTTCAATGGCACTTTTGGGTGGGAATCGCCGAAGGCCAAGGAGCGGCGGTTTCCAACCGCCGACGGATGGAAAGGGTCGGGTTAGAGAGAAGGCTCGATGGGCGGGATCCTGCGCCTCGTTTCGATTTGCTAGCGGAAATTCAGACGTTTAAAGGCGCGTAGCGCTGACCCATTGATAGCCATGGTTGACGAACGAAGTGAGGAGGCCGTGGTCCCGGCGGATTTTTCCTCTAAGCCGCGTAGCGGCGACACCCTAGCGGATGAAAAGCGTATGATAAACGATTCCTGGTAATCTGGGGGGGGGTAGTGTATTTCGGGCACAGCAGGATGCAAACTCCGCGTGGCTGAGTCCTGCGCCTCGGTTCGCGTTCTCTTGCAAGATAGCGCTTACCCCTCGTTGCTTCATACGTATGCACGGAACCCGGCGCTGCGGCCGCTTCGCGGCCTTGCACACGGGCTACCATATCCCGCCCACTTTGGGGCGGATTCCCACAGTGTCACATGTCGCCGAAAATAGGCTGGACCGCTTATCTAAGCGCCATTGGAGTCTGACCCCTTCCTTTTCCCCTTCCTTTTCCGGGAACCGCGTTGAATCCCAGCAACGAGCCATTGACCCTATCTAGCACAGCCGCTCGCCGCTCTATCAACCCGGCGCAGATCATAGGCTCTTGGCTTAACCCCGTTTGATTTGTGGTCAAAACTCCAAACCCGAGCGAGCAATTATCCTTCTGCCTTCCTGAAAAGAGAGCAGCGCATTTAGGTTGTTCTCCGATCGCGCTTCCAGCGCTCGAGAGTTATTTTTGCAATTGTTTCCGGTGGTTCCCTTCGGTCACCGACCGGCTAATTGCCTTCAAGCCTCCGGCTTTCTTTTCAGGGTAGAGCGAACTCTTTTCCATGCAAAACGGCTTAACTAAGTGCCATTGGTGTCAGACTCATTTTTAATGCATCCCTGCATCAGGGCACAAAAAAGCCGAACAGCATAAGCGGTTCGGCTTTGTTTCTCGCGAAGCGGTTTCGCGGAAGCATTCGAGTCGCATTAAAGCCTAGCTCAACGCTTTTTTCGCGGTTTCAACCAAGCTAGTGAAGCCTTCTTCGTCGTAAATTGCGATTTCAGAAAGCATTTTGCGGTTGAGGTCGATTTGTGAGGCTTTGAGGCCTTCGATGAAGCGACTGTAGGTCATGCCTTGCATGCGACAAGCGGCCGAGATGCGAGCAATCCAAAGACGACGGTAGTTCCGTTTCTTTTGCTTCCGGTGAATGAAGCTCATGCGCATGGCACGATCGACAGATTCGGTTGCTGTGCGGAAGCAGCGATGACGTGCTCCGTAGAAGCCACGCGCCAATTTTAGGCGGCGACGACGGCGCTTGCGGGATGCGGGTGCATTAGTTGCGCGTACCATGTGAAATCTCCAGTAAAGTAATGAAAGTGGTTTAGAATTCGAAAGTGGTTTAGAATTCGTTTATTAAGCGACGTGCATCGCCACGAGTAGCGATCTTTGCTTTGCCGAGGCGACGCTTCTGCTTTGCGCTCTTGCTTCCAGCAAGGTGGCGCTTTCCAGGGGAATGAAACTTCAACTTCCCAGTTGCGGTTTTTTTGAAGCGTTTTGCAACGCATTTGCGTGTTTTTCCAGATTTTGCCATGATTAACTCAAGGTTTGCGTGTATTAACGAGCGGTGAGTCGTACCGGTGCCGTTCTTGTAAGTCAACCCCTACTTGAATGAAAATGTCTCGAATTCCAAGTTGCTGAATCCGCTTCCGTTCAAGCGAGGTATAGGCTATGTAAGCGCCACAAAAATGGTAATGAGAATATTTAGCCGCATCATTCGATCTTTAACTGCGCCAGGGGGCCGTTTTTTTATGTCGTTTCCCAACAGAACCGGCCGTGCATGCCGCTTTTTTGGCTGTATACGTCGCTTTTTCGGTCGTGCACATCGCCTCTGTGCCGCTGCATGGCTCTTGAGTGGTCTTTTTGGAGCTGCCCCGACTCTACATGCGCAGTTTATTCAGGATCTCGACACGGCTCGTTCGCAAATCCAGGCGCTTCATCTGAGTAAAAAGCGGATGTTGAACCGGATTGAAGAGCTGCAAACCGAACTCGATCAAACCCAGACGGTGCTGAAAACGAAAGAACGGATGCTGGCGGCCCAGACCCGAGATCCGACCAATCAGCTAACTGCGTTGAAAGAAAACTTGAATACCGCAAGTGCACGACTCCGCGCCACCGAGCTTCAGCATCGCCAAGCCTTGCAGGCTGAAAAGGATAAGGCCCGGTCGACCATCAAGCAAATTGAGACCTATGAAAAGCAACTCGCGGACTACCAGACTAAGTTTAACTCTCTAAGTGAGCGAAATGCTTCGCTCGAACAGCGGTTTGCCGCGGTCGAAACCAATCTCCCATCCGAAGCGGCGATCTCCGAGAAATTGATGCCATGGAAAATTGGTACTGGGGTGGGAGCTGGGTTCGCGGTTCTCTTTTTCCTGCTCTGGATCGCTAAAAAGCCGCGCTCCTAAGTCGTTTTTAGGCAAAGTGCTCGTGGAGCATTTTCTCTCGGTGGGCAAAGATTCGCGCGACCTCCTTGCGAATGTAAAGTGGCGACATGACCGCATGCAGCGGGGATCTGAAGTGCACGATGTCGCGCATGAGAACCCCTTCATCTGTTTCTTCAAAGGTATGGCGATGGTGCCAAATTTGATATGGGCCTTTAATCTGCATGTCGACAAACTGAAGCGGTGGTTCCCAGGCCAAAATCACCGTTTTCCACGTCACGGGGATGCCATGGATGCGAATTTTATAGTCAATCCGGGCCCCTTCTCGCATTTCGATGGGCAGCGGGCTCAGAATCTTAAAATGAAGGCTCGGTGGGGTAATTTTTTCAAGATTTTCGGCTGAGCTGAAAAACTCAAAAACCTCGGCTAGAGGGCGCTGGATCAGGGTGGTTGTCTCAAAGCATTCGGCTCGAGATAAATCGATGCCATGATTTGGGGCACCTGAGGGAGTCGAGTCGTTATCTGTCGGCGTTTGAATTGGTGTCATCTGATATTTTTCGATTTTTTGAAACTTTTCTTACCGAGATTCGATCTTTATATAATCTGGATGGCATACCGACATCCACGTATCAGCGTAATATAGTGAGCTTCTGGCGAGAAATTGCTGGATTCCCTCACTAGAAAACGGCTAGATTTGATAAAGTTTTACCCCTTAATAGATGCCCTCGCACATCTTACTACAGAGCCCGAGGCCTTAGACACGTACAGGAGCAGTTACACATGGCAGAACAACCTAAAACCGAAGGCGCTTCGCCTGACGCAATGGACATAAAGCGACCGATTATGCCGAAGCCCTCTCAAGGAGCAATTGATAAAGCGGCCAAAGCATGGGCCCCACTTCCAAAGCGAGCTTGGGACCTCGATAAAGCGATTCACTTGCTGCGGCGTATCGGGTTTGCTGCCACACCTGCTATGGTCCGTGATCTCAAAGGGAAATCCGCTGAAGAATCGGTTGAGTTCCTCCTGAGCCGCGGTGAAAGCTTCCCCATGCCTGCCGATGTTCAGAATCCTGAACGGGTGAAAGCCATGATCCAAGCGTCGTTGGATGAGGCAGATGCCAAGTATAGTGAGCTCGATACAATGCTCGATGCCCGCGAAGCCAAAAACATGATGGCGAAACCGGAAGATCTAAAATTGCGTCGCTACTATGAGAAGTTGAGTCGGCAATACACCCAAGAGCTCGCTAATTACGAGGGCGCGGTATTCGATTATTACAGTCACGATTGGCTCAACTTTGCTGCGAAGCCAGAAAATGTTGCCCAAGAGAAACTCGTGATGTTTATGCACAATGTCTTGGTGGTTAATTGCCAAGATGGCGTCAAAGGCGATCTCAAGGTGATTTATCATTATCAGAAGCTGTTGCGCGATGGCCTCAAAGGCAACTTCATCGACTTGTGCAAAAAGATGTCCAAGTCAGCTGCGATGATGAATATGCTCGATCTAACGGTCAACACCAAGCTGAAGCCGAACGAAAACTTCTCACGAGAGCTCATGGAGCTCTTTATCTTGGGTCGTGATCAAGGCTACGTTGAGCACGACATCAAGGAGGCAGCGCGTGCTTTTACCGGATACAAATTCCGTCCAGGTAGCTTCGAGTTCTATCTCGAACAAAGCGAAGTCGACAACACCGACAAAACGATTTTCGGCCAAACGAAAAATTTCAATGGTGACCAAGTCATTGACTTGATTTTCGAGCAAGACGGAGCCGCGACGCATTTGGTTCGTGAGTTGTGTGGGTTCTATCTCAATAGTGAACCGATCCCTGAGCCGTTTATTCATGCGCTGGGCCAGCAGTGGCGCGAGCAAGGCTTTGATCTGCCATGGCTCTTCAAAGCGTTCTTCTCAAGTGGGATGTTCTACCACTCGCTTAACCGTGGGAAATTGGTGAAAAGCCCGATTGATTTGATGATCGGCTTGTCGCTCAACCTTGAGGTTGGGATGAATCCATTCCCTCGTCGGAACGCGCAGTTCCTTCGGATGATGGGCCAAGAGTTTATGAATCCACCAGATGTCGAAGGTTGGCAGGGTGGCAACGAATGGATCAACAACGCGACGGTACAGGTTCGCCGGGTGTTAATCGAGTCGTTCTTCCTGCCAGTGAAACAAAACGTTCTCACCGACGAAGAGAAGAAAGTATACAAGAAGATGACCTATGATGGGGAGCGTAGCTTCCACGTCGACAAGGCTCGCTTAGATACTTTCTCCCAGAAGGAAAACACCGAGCTCGTGGATCATTTGATCAAGTTCTTCCTTCCGGTCGAGCCTGACTTCAAATTCCGCCGTGTCTTGATCAGTCATATGAGTAAAATGGGGGATGTCCCTCGGGAAACCCGAATCAAGCAGGTGCTTCTCGCCCTCTTGCAATCCCCATTTTATCAACTGGCCTAAGTCAGCCCCTTAACCTCTTTTAAAATAAATTTATAGATTGGAAATCCAATGAGCAAACAACGTAAACCCGAGGCCCGTACCCGCCGTGAATTCATGTCTAGCTCCGTCAAAGGTGCGAGTCTGCTTTCTATGGCAAGTTACGCCCCGTCCTTCCTGCAACAAACCGTTAACGCGCAGAACCTGGCTCCTAGTTCAGACCAAAAAATTCTCGTCATCGTTCAGATGGCGGGTGGTAATGACGGACTGAATACCGTGATCCCTTTTGAGGATGATGCCTACTATTCGCGTCGCCCAAACCTCGCCCAGAAAAAGTACCACCAACTTGGTGACTACACCGGTCTCAACCTCGCGTGCCCTGAAATGCACAAGATGTACGAGAACGATGAGATGGCGGTCATCCAGAATGTCGGTTACCCAAATCCAAATCGCAGTCACTTCCGTGCCACGGACATCTACGAGATGGGAAGTCTCAAAGGTCGTACCGGTTGGGTCGGACGTTACCTCGATGCAGCCTGCCCGAATACCGCGAGCCAAAAGCAACCGGTTGCTGTAAACATGGGCAAAAGCATTCCAATGACCTTTTGGTCTATGCGTACCCACAACGTCTATAGCAAAATTAGTGCAGACGATACGCTCATGGAAACCGCTGCCGTCGACAAAAACATGCTCGGTGACAAAGAGACGCTCGGTCTCTTGAAAGACAGTATCAAATTGTCCTCTAAAATGGATCACTCCACTGCGGCTTACCTTAGCTCTTCCTTTATGGATGCCTTGGTCTCCAAAGAAAAAATGGATGCGATCTTCGACTCCTATCGTCCCGGTAAGGCATACAAGGGTGGCGGCTTCGGCAAGTCACTCGAGCATGTGGCAGCGTTGATCGCTAAAGGCCTACCAACCCGTGTCTACTACACCAAAATTGGTGGATTTGACACGCACGCGGATCAGGCACAACGCCACGGTAAATTGCTTGCCCACATGTCTGGTGCGATTGGATCCTTCTACGATGATCTCAAATCCAAAGGCTTGGACAAACAAGTGACCACCATGGCCTTTTCTGAGTTCGGGCGTCGTATCGACGAGAACGGAAGTAACGGAACCGATCACGGAACCGTCGCACCGATGTTTGTCTTTGGACCAAACGTCAATGGCGGTGTTTATGGTGGCGGCAACATTAAACTCGCAGACTGCGGTGGTGACTTGCCATTCAACCAAGAGGTCGGCACCGACTTCCGTCAAGTGTACACCACGGTGCTGGAAAACTGGATGGGGGCAAACTCTTCCAAAATGTTCGATAAGAAATACGAAGCCATGAGTTTTATTTAAAAACCCACGCTTCAGATTTTACGTCTGAATCTCAAAAGCGGATCCAATTGGATCCGCTTTTTCTTTGCCCTGTTAGAATGAGCCTGCCTGCGTCAGCCCCTGCTGTCCTAAATCCCTCCTCTTTATATGAAACCTCACACGCGACTCGCCGAAGCCATTGCTCCTGATGGAGACCGGATTTACCTCTACGAACACGATGGCGCCTTCACCATTCGAGTGAACAACATGGTGCTGATGGATTCCATGGCCGGTGACTCGGAATTACGGTTGGGCGAATTGGGCATGGAGCATTGCTTGGCCGCCTGTCCCGCGAACCGCCCGGCTCGCATTTTCATCGGTGGTCTTGGTCTGGGCTTCACCCTCGCCAAGGTGCTTAAACTCGCGCGAGACCATGACGTGGTTGAGCTGCTTGAACTGATGCCCGAAGTCATTGAGTGGAATCGGAGCTTCCTTCGTGAGCTCAATGGCAAGCACCTGGATGATCCGAGAGTGGAGCTACTGCAAAAAGACGCGGCGAAGCAGATCCGCTCCGCCGCAGCTGGAACCTACGATCTCATTTTGCTGGACGTCGACAATGGCCCCGCCGCCTTAGTCGCCAAAGGCAATGCCTCGTTGTATTCCAACGCCGGCTTGAACGCGATTCAGAATGCCTTGAGCGCTAAGGGCCGCGTCATCTTTTGGTCGGCTGAATCCGATGCCCGCTTCGAAGGCCGCTTGCGGAAAATGGGTTTTCAGGCCAAAACGGTTTCGGCCAAAGTGCATAAAAAGTCGAAGCGCGAAGCCTATGCGCTGATCATTGCGGATCAAACCTAAGGCTCGGAACCGCCGACAGAGAGAGGCGTCGCATTATAAATGGTGTCAAAGGAATGAATGGCAAAGGAATGTACGAGCCCGAGGAGCCTGACGCGTTACTTCGATATCTCCTTCTCCTGAGGCGAGATGCCTCAGCCACTATATTTTGCCACGTCCATAATTTCATAGAAGCCGTGATTCTCGCCGAAGGCCAAGGAGCGGCAGTTTCCAACCGCCGGCAGAGAGACATCTCTTTTAAAATGGTGACAAAGGAATCGAAGGGGTCGAGAATTTTTGTCGCCAGCCATTCCGCTGCTAAAAATCCGTAGGCATGAGACTCTGCTACCAAAGGCAGCTCCACCGCGAAGGCATGGATCGGTCTGTCTTTGGTTGAAAACCGAGCTTATTTCGAACCGTATAGCACTTTTCCAGGCAGGCTCTTTGGGTTTACGCGGTTAGAGGTAGAGTTGGAGTTATAGGTAGAGGTAAGAGTTAGAGGTAGTGGTAAGAGGTAGTGGTAAGAGGTAGAGTTGGAGTTATAGGTAGAGGTAAGAGGTAGAGGTAGTGGTAAGAGGTAGTGGTAAGAGGTAGAGTTGGAGTTATAGGTAGAGGTAAGAGGTAGAGTTAGAGGGGGAGGTAGGGGGCTTGGAAGCAGGGGGGATAGGCGCTTGTGCCATGGCCTGATTCGAAAAGTCACATACAGCGGATGCAAGAACCGCGAGCAAAAAAAAAGCGCGGAGCCCGCAGGCCCGCGCTGATAGCTTGCGGTTAGTTTTCATCTACATGAAGGTAGGCGATTTTACCTTCGCTGACCGAAGCCAGGCCAGCTTTCAAAAACTCGAACGCCTTTGCTTCCGCTTCCGAGAGGCCGCTGACCGGGTGAGTGGTCAGGTTGTGCAGGGCGGCGTGGGCGTGGCTCGCATCAAATACTTGGTCAATCGCGAGCTGGTTGAGGGCTTCTTTGAGGCGTTTCGTGTGTTCGGGATGACCGTTCTTCAAAACTTCGACCGCGTGTTCTGTTTTGTACCGAGATGCGAGCTCGTGCAATGCGGTCGCGTCGCCATCTAGGGTCGTGCTACTCGCGTATTTCTGTAAAAAGCCCGTAAGCGGGAAGGCCGATTCGGTGACTTCGCGTTTCCAGAAATACATGAAGCGTACTTCCTGCTTTTCATGAATCGGTTTGGCGGCGGTGATCAGGGTTTCAAGCTGATCGGAGTCAATAAGGTGGAAGCTAGCAACACTCATACGGTTTGTTTCCTTTCGATTTCGGTTCCCGCTTCCGCGCGCCCGGCAAGGAGAATTTCTCGGGTGGCAAAGTGGCGGTTGATACAATTGATGTAGGCTTTGGCGCCGGCCTCAACGATGTCGGTGCTGGATCCTTTGCCGGTGATGGTGCGGCCTTCGATTTCCACTTGGAGGCTCACTTCGCCAACCGCATCTTTGCCGCGAGTAATCGCTTGCAAGGTGAAGTCGAGAACCTTGGCGCGAATCCCGACGATGCGTTCGATACATTTCAAGGCGGCGTCGACTGGACCGTCTCCGGTGGCGGCGTCTTCGTGCGACTCTCCGCCTTTATTGACGCGAACGGTTGCGGTTGGAGTGACCGTATTGCCTGTGGTGACTTGGATGTAATCCAATGAATAGGCCGCAGATGTTCCTTGGTTGGATTGGTCCTGCATAATCGAGACCAAGTCATCGTCATAAATATGCTTTTTCTTATCCGCGAGAGCAATGAATGCGTCGTAGGATTTCTGCAAGGCGTCGCCTTCGAGCGTGAAGCCGAGCTGTTCCATGTGGTCTTTAAATGCGTGGCGCCCGGAATGTTTTCCGAGAACCAGCTCGTTTGAGGTGATGCCGACATCTTCGGCCCGCATGATCTCGTAGGTGTCGCGATTTTTTAAAATCCCGTCTTGGTGAATTCCCGCTTCGTGGGCAAACGCGTTGGCCCCCACGATGGCTTTGTTGCGTTGCACGATCATGCCGGTGAGCTGGGTGACCAGACGGCTGGCGCGATACAACTCTGTGGTCTTGATGTCGGTGTCGATGCTGTAGAAGTCCGCTCGGGTCTTCATCGCCATGACCACTTCTTCGAGCGAGCAGTTACCGGCGCGCTCGCCGATGCCATTAATGGTGCACTCGATGCCGCGGGCACCCGCTTCGCAAGCCGCGAGGGAATTCGAGACCGCGAGGCCCAAGTCATTGTGGCAATGCACGTGGATGCAGACATCGTCGATGCCTTTGACATTCTTTTTGAGATAGCGAATGCACTCGGCAAATTCGTGGGGGACGGCGTAGCCGACCGTATCTGGAATGTTTATCGTGGTGGCCCCGGCCTCAATCACAGCGGTGCAGACTTCCGCGAGGAAATCCAATTCGGTCCGCGATGCGTCTTCGGGAGAAAACTGAATGTCATTGCAATAACTTTTTGCAAGGGTGACGCTTTCCACCGCGGCGCGGATGATTTCTTCTTTCGCCTTTTTGAGTTTGAATTCGCGATGAATCGCCGAGGTGGCGAGGAAGACGTGGATTCGCCCTCGGTCACCGGCTGGTTTGACCGCTTCGCCGGCGCTGATGATGTCTTTCTCAACACAACGCGCCAAGCCTGCAATTTGCGGGCCAACGACGGTGCTAGCGATCGCCTGTACCGCGTCAAAATCACCCGGAGACGCAATTGGGAAGCCGGCTTCAATGATGTCCACATTTAGACGAGCAAGCTGTTCCGCAACCTGTAGCTTTTCGCCAAGGTTCATCGATGCGCCGGGGCATTGTTCGCCATCGCGGAGCGTGGTATCAAAGATCTTTACTTTATCTTTTTGCGGTTTTGCGTCTGTGGTCATGGTTTGTCCGTTCGATCTGTTGATCGGTTGATTGAAACTGGGTCGTGTCGCGAAATTGGGTCCTGTATCGAAATTGAGTCGTGTAACTTAAGGTACCTAGTTGCAGGGGGTAGAGTTGGATTCTGTGCTGAGCGCATACAGGTGAAAGGTGTAGATACAAAAAAACCGCCGACTGTTGATGGTTGGTGGCGGGATCTTGATCAAAAAAAATCGTTTGGTTTAATCCAGGATTTCCACCGTATTTGCCAGGCCTGATAGCCCACTCAGTAGGTCCGTTCCCAGATCAGCCAGATCAGCCAACATATAAGCGGTAGGCAGGTAAGATGTTGCCAGCCGCACTTCTTTAATTTGGTAATCGGAGATCATATTGGCGGTAGCCTAAGATGGCCTGTCTTTCTGTCAAGCCCAAGTCCTACCTTTTCAGGTGCGCCAGGCAATGTCGCGGAATGGTGCCGGAATCGGATGCCAGCTCGGAACGATAGCGGGTTTTTAGCAGCACGGCTAGATCCCGATGAGAAAGCATATCAGAAGATGCTGCGTGGAGGTTCGGTCATCACCCGGCTCGAAAAGGCGACCCAGTTTAATCGAAGTACAGCACGACTCGATTTACGCGGGAGCAATATTGGCTTCAGGCTTATCATGCGCTCTGATGATTTCCGGACCGCCTAAGATTAGGCCAAACCTAAATTGGAATCCGACTTATCTTGTCATCAACTTTCAGCTTTCAATTTTCAATTTTCTGGTTGCTGGATCACTTCGTTATTACCTGCCGCAGTTTATAATGCACTTGCGCGGTTTTGCCCATGTAGTGATCCTGCTTATACTCCTCAGCCGCCCGTTTCATATCCGCCAGTGACTGCTCGGCATTGCGGTTGATTTCTTCGAAGAGCCCGAGGTAAAGATAGGCATAACAAAGACTATTGTTTTGCTGGCGCTTTGAGCTGCTTTTTTTTGCTACGGCCAAGACCGCTTCGCGGCTTCCGGTACCCTTAAAGAGGGCGTGGATTTCCTCCATGGGAACCCGCGAGTCACCGGCGAAAGGATACATGTTTGCTTGTGCTTCAGCCAGGCTACTTCCGTTTTTTACCATGCAAGCAACATGCCACACCGCGTTTTCGACATCCGTACCGTTGACGATTTGGTGCTTCTCAAACTGCGCCACGCCCTTGGCGAATTCACCTGCGTAGTACTGTGAAAGCCCGCGTTGCCAATGGTGCGGTTCGCGCTCAGGCACGTGTTTTAGAAAAGCGTCAAAATGCGTTACCGAAGCCTTTGCATTTCCGGCGTAAAACGCTTTCACCCCTTGCTCTTGGTGTGCCTGGGCCACGATTTGTTTTAAGCCTGCGTCGTCTGGGTTTTCTTTAAGGCCTGCTTCGCCAGCGGCGATAGCGGCGAGGTAGTTTCCGGCCCGAAGCTGTTCAAGTGCTTGGTCGATCGCTTGCGCGAATCCAGCTGTGCCAATGCTACTTATCAAAAGGAAGGTTGTGGCAAAAAGAATGTGAACAGCAGCTGTGAATGGCCGAGAGCTCGGAGGGAGTGTTTGGGGATGTCGCATGCTTATTTGTGACAGAGCCAACGGATTTTTCGCAACTCTATTTCATCTCAGATGCATGTAAGAGCATGCATCGACCTGTAGGTTCTGCGGTTGTGTTAAGGCAGCCGCTTGTAAATGTCTCGTAATTTACTGATTTCCAAAAGTGATTCGCCGAAGGCCAAGGAACGGCTGCTTCAAACCGCCGACAGTGTGATACATCCGTTACGACATACGCGGAATGAATGTCGGGCATCCATATTCCTTACGCATCGAGAGGATCGCCCTTACGCCACGCGCTTCCTTTCCTCCGGAGGTATCTTGTCATTTCCTGTGGCTTCGCGAGTTGGCAGCTCAGTCTAATTCATTGAAGTAATTTAACAAAACCAGCTCATAACTCTCTAGGAGACGAACATGTCAGTAGCAAAAGTAATTGAAATTATCGCCGAAGGAAAATCTGTCGAAGACGCCATCAAAGATGGTGTGAAAGAAGCATCTAAAAGCGTCCGTGACATCAAGCATGTCTACGTGGACGGTATTCAAGCGATCATTGACGACAACAAAGTCGACAAGTTTCGCGTGAACCTCAAAGTCACTTTTGTGATCGGCGACTAGTCGGATTCACATCACGGATAACAGAACCTTTGTTATCTGAATGCAACGGCGAGTCGCATGGCTCGCCGTTTTCTTTAGTAGTTCGTCCCCCTTCATGTTCTGATGTTTGCCATTGAGTGGCAGAGCCGATAAGAACGTCTGCCATTGAGTGGCAGAAGCATGGATGACGCGAAACCGGACGCGAAACCGGACGAGAAGCCGGACGAGGAGCCTGGGAGCGCCGACGTCCCCGTCGGCATCTTACATCGCGGGTGAGTGAGATGTGCCTTTACGGTTCTTGGGAGATTTTTACATGAGCCGCTATTTCAGATCGATGCGATAGAAGTGTTGTTGGTCGAATCCGTCTGCCCATGGATCACGCCAATGCTCGGCGAGGCCAAATTTCGGATGCCATGTAGCGAAGCCAGCGAGGAAGCGACATGCCGTTGCGGTCGATGGCATACGCGGTTCCCTATATCAGCGAGAACGAGCTCGATAGGCTGTGGTGCTTCAAAAGGTGCTCGGCTAAGACCTGTACCCCAAGGCAAGTTGGAGGCCAACTGCGGTCAGAGTAAGGAGAAGTCTATTGAGCATGGTTGTATCTTTCAAGGTTGTGAAGCGCTTCAAGAAGATGGCGATCTTTGTCGCCCAGCTGCTTCTTGAATACCAAGCATGAACCGGTTGGGCCTTGGGGTGGTATGTTCTACATTTTTGTAGTTTCAGGCTAGGGTTTAGGTTGCTGTTTTCATTTTTCCTTTAAAATCTCGTTGCAGTACGGCCTATCTCGGTGCAATGAACGGTATGGAAACCCCGCTAGATGCACTAAATCGCTTGGCTCGGCAAAACGCGCCAACGCATGCCCGTCTCTCTGAGACGGATGCGGTGAATTGTCGTTCTTTTTTTACTGCAGCCGGCAATCCATCTATGAATGGGTTAGAGGAAATCGCTGCCGCGGCTACTGCAGCCCAGCGCTCCATTGGTCAGCAATTTTTACTGCACGAAAATGAAACAGAAGTGTTGGTACCTCGTGGATTAGATCCCATTCCATATGTGATCGGATCTCAAGAATGGGAGTGGATTGCGTCTGGTCTCCGTCAGCGGGGGGCGTTGTTCGACCGGATTCTTGCCGACCTTTTAGGCCCGCAGGAGCTTTTGCGCTCTGGGATGTTACCAGATGAGCTGGTTTTGCGTCACCCCGACTTTCTACGGGCGGTCGTTCGCAAGGATGGGCAACCGGTTTCTTCGTTGTCCATGTACGGTGCGCATCTCAGTCGAGGGCCGGATGGGCGGGTGCAAATTCTATCGGATCTAATCCAACGACCAGATGGTCTTGGTTCGCTTATCCAAGGTCGAACGATATTAACCAATCTTTTCCCGAGTGTAATCAAACAGCTCGGGCTCACGGGCTTGGCACCAGAGTTTCGTTCCTTTCGCGCTAGCTTGGTTGCAGGGGTGAACACCCATGGTATGCACCCGCCTCGGGTAGTGGTGCAAACGCCCGGCATCAATAGTCCGGGATATTTTGAACATGCCTATCTGGCCATGTATTTGGGGTATACCTTGGTTCAGGGTCAGGACCTTTTGGTTCAGGATGGCCGGGTTTGGGTCAAAGGCCTCGATGGACTTCAGGCGGTGGACGTCGTCTTGCGTTTCGTGAAAGATATTTGGAGCGATCCGCTGGAGCTTCGTGAGGAGTCGACGGTTGGACTCGCCGGCATCGTTGAAGTGGCACGCCAAGGCAGGGTCAGCATCGTTAATCCGATCGGCAGTACCATTCTCGAAAATCGAGGTTTGCTTGCCTACTTGCCCGCGATCTGTCGGTCTCTCTTGGGGGAAGAACTCCTCCTGCCGCAACTTGAGACCTGGTGGTGTGGCGAGCCAAAGGCATGTGCATCTGTTCTCGCGCGCTTGCACGAATTGACCCTTCGAACGGTTGACGAAAGCCCGCTGCAAATTGCGGGAAAAAGTTTTCCTTCGCCGATTTTGTTTCCGGATCAAGTGCTTGGGCTCCCCGCTGCGATTCAGGCGGAACCGTGGCGCTTCGTGGCCCAGGCACGAGTCTCTCCGGGACTGATGCCCGTGATGGACGGGAAGGGGATGGCGCTGCGTCCTTGTTCGTTCCGTACCTTTAGCTTTAAAGATGAAGATGGATTCCATGCGATTCCGGGTGGCATCGCTGAGACACATCCAGATGGGGCGAGCGACCAATCAGGCAGCTCTGACTACCACTTTGTAAAGGATGTCTGGGTCTGCGATGCGAAAAAAAGTATTCCGCCTCAAAATCAGCTTCAAAACCAGTTTCAAAACCAGTCGCAAGGGCAGTTGCCAGGACATTTGCAAGGTCAGTTGCCGGGGCAGTTGCAAGGACAGTTGCCGGGGCATTTGCAAGGGCAGTTGCCGGGGCATTTGTCAGGACAGTTGCAGCAGCAGCAGTCTCAAGGCCAACTTAAACGTCTTTGTCAACACGGGTCCTCCGATAAGCGGCAAGATGCGGTGGCGGGACTCTTTACGAGTCGCTCGGTTGAAAATCTCTATTGGTGTGGGCGCTATGGGGAGCGAGTGGCGAGCTTAACCCGAAGTCTTCGTGTTGCGGTGCTTCACGATGATGATCTCGACCCCATGCATGAGGCGTTTACCTGCGACCCCTCATTGTGGCGGGGTCTTCTCGCGCAAACCGGGCTTCCGACAGCGCAATTATCTACGCCTCCGAGCATTGCCCAGGCCATCGCCATGGTGGGTGACCCCGCTTTTGCTGGGGGGCTACAGCAGGCGCTTCAAGCCTTCTATTACAATGCGCAATCTGTTCGCGAGCATTGGGGGCAAGACACTTGGCAGATTATCTGTCAGCTCCAAATCGAAACCCTTCCCGATCTCAGCTGGCGCGATCCCGAAGCGTTGCAGGTTGGATTGGAAGGATATCTGCGCCGAATCTCCCGGCTTTTTCAGGCTTTTGCAGGCCAATGTCACGAGGGGATGAGCCGATCTCCTGGTTGGTACTTTCTCGACCTCGGGCGCAATCTGGAGCGGGGAGTTATGATGGCGGATCTCCTAGCCGGGCTGCTGATGAAGCCGGAAGTGAATCCCTCTTTCGCCTCAGATATCCTCGATGCTCTTTTGAAGATCCACGAGAATCTGATTAGTTATCGACGGACGTATCGAACCGAGCCTGAGTTGCCTACGGTGATGCATCAACTGCTGGCCGAGCCGACCAATCCTCGTTCTTTATTGGCGACCTTAAACCGCTTGATCCTCGATATCGACCACATCCAGGGGCTCATTGCGTCCCAAGAGTCCGAAACGTTTTCCACGAAACTTCGGACGCATGTGGGGGCTCTAGAAGGGATGGCGGATCGCGAACTAGAGTGGCATCCTGATCCTCTGCTCCAACGAATTCGTTCCATCCACGAGAGTCTTACCGCAACCCATAACGATGTAGATCAGCACTGCTTCAAGCATACAAAGCAGGCACAGAAACGTTCTCGGTTGGTTCCTTTGATTCAGCAGCAACAGCCGCAACAACAACAGCAGCAACAGCAGCAACAGCAGGAGCAGCAACAAGTGGACACAGAACACGACGCTGGAGGCCTTGACGTATGAGCCTTCGATTCCGAGTTCGCCACGAGACAACGTACAGCTACATGACTCCGGTGGTGCTGGCTCAGAACGAAGCGCGTATGCAACTGCGTGACTGCCGGTGGCAAGAGACGGTTTGGGAATCGGTTAGCCTCGATCCAGACGCAGGCGACCGAGCGGAACGCCTCGACTTTTTTGGCAATCGCGCCCTGTATTTTTCGGTGCAAAAAGCGCATAGCGAATTTTCCATTACGGTGGAGAGCGAAATTTTACTCCATCCGTCGCGCCGTAGCGATGTGTCGCGTGCGATAATGGGACGGGCTGAGCTATCTACATGGTTGGCTGGAGGTCACGCTAATGCTCGTCAAGCCAACCGCTGGATATGGGAGTCACCGCGATTGCCTCATCTATCGGTTATCACCCAATGGGCTCGTCAGGTCTGCGACCAGCATACCGATCTCCTAGAGACCTGTAGCGCTTTGATGAATGCGATTCACAGCGATTTTCGATATGACACCCAGAGCACAGCTGCCGACACACCGGTATATGAATCGTTTCGAAAGCGCGCTGGTGTATGCCAAGATTTTGCCCACGTCATGATTTGTGGGCTCCGTGGCCTCGGTATTCCTTGTCGCTATGTCAGTGGCTATCTTGAAACTCGACCACCACCTGGGCAAGTCAAGCTCTTGGGGGCTGATGCGAGTCACGCTTGGGTGAGTGTTTTTTTTCCGCATATCGGATGGATCGATTTTGACCCGACCAACAATTGCCTTCCTTCCGACCGTCACCTTACCCTGGCTTGGGGGCGTGATGTCTCCGATGTGGTTCCCGTCAAAGGGGTTATGTTGGGGGGCGAACAGCACCGAATTGGGGTCAAGGTGGACGTCAATTTAATTCCTGCGCAATAGTACATAAATGTAGAATTGAACGCTGTATTATTACAATTATGTACCTTCCGTTTCGAGGGCACGTATTCTATTTGCTCTAAACTCAGTGAAAAACGCTGTTTTACAACATTATTGGCAATTTGGCATGATTCGTGCATCAGAATACGGTATTAAAACGAATCAAACTCATTATCCTTTATCTGATTCAACACAGAAATGTTAGACATGCTATCGAGCCCTTACCAAACCGAGTCTTTCCATGATGAGATGTACTTGCCTGATGGCACGCCGCATCCCTGGGCTGGTCAACTACATCAAGCCTTGGCGGCTATGCCGAAGAGCGAACTTGCCGCCCGCCAGCTTCGAGCTGAGCGAGCTCTTTTCGACATGGGAATCACCTTCAATGTCTATGACAATGATGAGGCCACCGAGAAAATTTTCCCGATTGATCTGATTCCGCGCTTAGTGGATGGGGTTGAGTGGGATGAAACAGAGCTCGGGTTGAAGCAGCGGATTCGAGCTTTGAATCTTTTTATTGATGATGTGTATCATGAGCAGCGGATTATCAAAGAAGGGATCGTTCCAGCCGAGATCGTTGAGACGGCGGAAGGCTATTATTCAGCCTGTAAGGGGCTGAAGCCACCTGGAGGGATTTGGTGTCACATCACCGGGACCGATTTGGTGCGCGATGATAGTGGCCAGCTTACCGTGCTCGAGGACAACCTCCGCTGCCCCTCTGGTGTTTCATATGCCCTCGCCAATCGAGATCAAATGAAGCGGACCTTCCCGCAATTGTTTTCATCTAGTGGGGTCCGGCCAATTTCGAATTATCCCAGCCTGTTGTTGGATACACTCAACCAAATGGCTCGAACCGGGGTCCTACGGCCAAACGTAGCTATCCTTACTCCCGGGCGATATAATTCGGCTTATTTTGAGCACAGCTTTCTTGCCCAAGAGATGGGCTGCAACTTAATCGAAGGGAGCGACCTCGTGGTGCAGGACGGATTCGTCTGGATGCGTACTACTCGTGGGCTCGAAAAGGTGGACGTGATTTATCGGCGCATTAATGACGACTACCTTGATCCAAAAGTCTTTCACCCTGATTCCGTACTCGGGGTACCTGGTCTAATGAGTGTCTTTGCCAAGGGCAATGTGAGTCTTGTCAATGCGCCTGGAACCGGGGTGGCAGATGACAAAGTCATTTATGCCTATGTTCCAGACATGATTCGCTTTTATCTTTCTGAAGAACCGATCTTACCCAACGTCGAAACCTATCTTTGTTGGCGAGATGCTGACCGGCAACATGTTCTAGAAAATCTCGATAAGTTGGTGGTTAAAGCGGCCAACGAGGCAGGCGGATATGGTATGTTGATCGGTCCGCATTCGACGCGTAAAGAGCAAGAGAAGTTTGCGGGGTTGATCACTGCAAAGCCTCGTAATTACATTGCGCAACCCACTCTAAAATTGTCTCGGGCACCGGTGCTCGTGGGAGAAGAATTGGAAGGGCGACACCTCGATCTTCGGCCATTTATTTTGCATGGACGTGAAGAGATCAATGTCATGTCGGGGGGACTCACCCGCGTTGCGTTGACCAAAGGGAGCTTGGTGGTTAATTCATCGCAGGGCGGTGGTAGCAAAGATACCTGGGTCGTAGATTCTGGAGGTGCGTCATGTTAAGTCGAGTTGCGGAATCCATCTATTGGATGAGCCGATATTTAGAACGAGCGCAAAACATTGCGCGACTCATCGATGTACATGGGCAATTGGTCCTCGACCAACCTAGGGTGAATCCACAAGATCACTGGGCCGCTCTGTTGCACGCCTCCTGCAACTACGATGCTTTTCTTGAGAGCCATCCAACCCCAGGCCCCGAATCGGCATTCCACTTTCTCGCATTCGATTCAGAGCACACCGGCTCTATGTTGAATTGCATCAGTTATGCCCGTGAAAATGCACGGGGGGTTCGGGAGATTTTGTCCGGCGAGTTTTGGGAGCAAATCAATGCGCTCTATCACGAAGTAAACGATGCCTCCACTAAGGATGCGAGTAGCGCCCAGCTACAACACGAATGCTTCTTTAGTCGTGTGAAAGCCTTGGGGCTTTCATTCGAAGGGATCGTCAATGGAACGATGTCACAGCAGGAGGAAGCCCTATGGTTTCGGATTGGTCAGTTGCTTGAGCGGGCCGATCAAACCTCGCGTATTCTTGATGTGAAATACTTTGTTCTCCTACCAAGCTCCGAAGATGTAGGCACTCCCTTGGATCAAATCCAGTGGTCCGGCCTGCTGCGTTCCATCAGTGCATTGCAAGTTTATCGTAGCGAATATGGTGCCATCACTCCCGCCAATGTCGTAGAGCTTTTAGTTCTAGGGCGACGTTTCCCGAGAGCAATTTTGTACTGCGTGACCGAGGCTGATGCAGCCTTGCGCCAAATCTTGGGGACTCAAGCAGGTTTTTTCCGAAACGAAGCCGAACAACTTCTCGGACAACTAACCTCTGAATTAAACTACCAAACCGTAGACAACGTGTTAGCCAATGGCTTGCACGAGTATATCGACCGTTTTCAAAACCTTCTCACCGATGTTGGCGAAGCGGTTCACAGCACCTATTTCACGCACTAAGAATTCTATCATGGCTATCCGAGTTGCCCTTCATCATAAAACCCGTTACGACTATGATTGCTTAGTCACCCTCGGGCCTCAAATTATTCGCCTCCGACCTGCGCCTCACACTCCTGTCCCCATCGTCGGGTACTCCCTTAAGGTTGAACCTGAAGACCACTTTGTGAATTGGCAGCAGGACCCGAATAGTAATTACTTGGCCCGGCTAGCGTTTCATCAGCCGACCCGTTTCCTTGAGATCACGGTAGATCTCGTGATCGACCTCGCTCCGATCAATCCCTTCGACTTTTTTCTCGATGAAGCTGCGGAAGAGATTCCTTTCACCTACGAGCCGGGCCTGCGGCGCACGCTGCAACCCTTTCTGCAAAAACCTCGGTTGAGTCCGCTGTTCAAAGCCTTTGTTGAGTCGGTTGATCTCACACCAAGGCGAACCATCGACTTTTTAGTCGATGTGAACAGCATGGTGAATAATGCCCTTGAATATTCGCTGCGAATGGATCCCGGTATCTACACCCCCGAGCAAACCCTCAAACGCGGAGTGGGGAGCTGCCGTGATTTCGCCTGGCTTCTCGTGCAGGTGCTACGTCGACTTGGTATCGCGGCGCGTTTTGTTTCGGGGTATTCGATTCAGATTCAACCCGACGAAAAACCGATTGATCCCAATGCGCCCGCTGGGGTTACGGAGGATATCTGCGATTTGCACGCGTGGTGTGAAGCATACTTACCGGGCGCAGGCTGGGTGGGCATGGATCCAACCAGCGGGCTCTTCTGTGGCGAGGGTCATATCCCGCTAGCAACCTCCGCCTCCGCCCAGCAGGCCGCCCCCATCGAAGGGGGGCTGTCTCCCTGTAAAACCGCCTTTGATGTCACCATGTCGGTCACTCGAGTGCATGAAGACCCCCGCGTGACCCTCCCTCTTACCGAAGGGCAGTGGACTTCGGTTCTCCAACTCGGTGATCAGGTGGATGAAGAACTCGCCGCCAATGATGTCCGCCTCAGCATGGGCGGCGAGCCGACCTTTGTCAGCATGGCAGATCAGGCCGGTGACGAATGGAACACCGAAGCGGTTGGACCCACTAAGAAACCACTTTCCGACAAACTGATCCGCAGTTTACGAACCCGCATGGCCCCTGGAGGCCTGCTCCATTTTGGCCAAGGAAAATGGTACCCTGGTGAGCCGCTTCCCCGCTGGGCTCTTGGTTTGTATTGGCGCAAAGATGGGGTTCCCATTTGGGGCCAAGATAAATATTTGGGAAGCGAAGATGCTCCCGGAGAGGCCAGCAGCGAAGATGCTGAACGCCTTGCCGTCGCGATCGCCGAACAACTCGTCGTGGATCCAAACTATGTGCAAGCCGCCTTCGAAGACCCCGTCTACTATTCTTTGCGCGAACGAAATTTACCGATCAATCTCGACCCCTTCGAAAATCGATTGGACGATCCCGAAGAACGGAGCCGTCTGCTCACGGTATTTGAGCGCGGGCTCGACACCCCCACAGGATTTATCCTGCCGGTCAAACGGACCTGGTACGATGATGGTCCTGCATGGCAAAGTGGCATGTGGATGTTGCGCGGCCGAATTTTTCTTGCGCCCGGCGACTCTCCGGTTGGCCTGCGCCTCCCGCTGAAAAAGCTACCTTGGATGGATGAAGAGGATTCGTGCCCCTATACGTACCCTTCGGATCCGACGCAAATCGACCACGCCTTGCCGCCACGTCGCATGCGGATCATCAGCCAAGAAGGCCCAAAAGTAGGGATCTCTGAACCTGGTAGCGCCCGCTTTGCAGATCCCGACTCAATAGAAGAAGTCGGAAAAGCCGAAGAAACCGTTGCGCCACAAGATCGTATCCCCGAGCTTGGGGAGTCAGCCCCTTGGGTAATCCGAACCGCTCTTTGCGTTGAAGTTCGCGAAGGCCGTCTCTACGTCTTTCTCCCGCCGGTTGACAAGGTGGAGGACTTCCTCGAGCTTATCGCCGCCGTCGAATACGCGGCGGAATCAATCGATATTCCGGTGCTCATTGAAGGGTACCCACCCCCCACAGACCCGCGCATCGAATTCATGAAAGTGACGCCTGATCCTGGAGTCATCGAGGTGAATATCCATCCATCTCATAGCTGGCGCGATCTTGTGGGTAATACCGAGATGCTCTACCAAGAGGCGCGCAAGCTTTATCTCGGTACCGACAAGTATCAGCTCGATGGTCGGCACACAGGAACCGGCGGTGGGAACCACATGGTCCTCGGCGGAGCAACCCCTGTCGACTCACCGTTTTTGCGCCGCCCAGATCTTCTCAAGTCAGTGATCGGATTTTGGCTCAACCACCCCTCGCTGAGCTACCTGTTTAGCGGGCTGTTCATTGGCCCTACCTCGCAGGCTCCTCGCCTTGACGAAGGGCGCATCGACGCCAGCCGTGAGATGGAACTCGCATTCCGTCAGGTTCCCCGGGCCGACGAAAAGAAAATTCCCCTCTGGCTCGTGGACCGAATTTTCCGTCATCTGTTGACCGATCTAACGGGTAACACGCACCGCGCGGAAATCTGTATCGACAAGTTATACTCACCCGACGGCCCCACGGGTCGACTCGGCTTGGTGGAATTTCGTGGCTTTGAGATGCCACCTCATCCTCGTATGAGCCTGACCCAGCAGCTGCTGCTCCGGAGTCTTGTAGCCCATTTCTGGCAGAATCCTTACGAAGCGCCGCTTGAACATTTGGGTCTCAAGCTGCACGACCAATACCTCCTGCCTCATTTTGTGGTGCAAGATTTTAAGCAAGTTATCGATCGGCTCAATCGAGCTGGCTACGCCTTTCAAACCGACTGGTTTCGTTCGCAGATCGAATTCCGGTTCCCTGTGGTCGGCACAGTTAAAGTGGACGACATTCACATCGAAGTCCGGCAAGCCATCGAACCTTGGTTGGTACTCGGCGAAGAAGCTGGTGCAAGCGGCACCGCTCGGTATGTTGATTCTTCATTGGAGCGGGTACAGGTCAAAGTCACCGGTCTCGATCCGTCACGGCATGTCCTCACGGTCAATTGCATTGAAATTCCTCTGACGCCAACTGGCGAACCAAACACCTGGGTTGCCGGCGTCCGATTCCGAGCCTGGCAACCACCGAACTGTTTGCACCCAACCATCCCGGTGCACAGTCCGCTCATCTTTGATGTGGTGGACCGTAGCGCGGCTCGTTCTATTGGCGGTTGCTCCTATTACATCAGCCATCCCGGTGGACGTTCACATGAAAACTTCCCCGTCAATGCGCTCGAAGCCGAGACGCGTCGCGCCGAACGGTTCCTCTCTTTCGGACATACCCCCGGGCCGCTGGTCACCCGACCCGCAACCTTCCACCCTGCGGGAGATGTCACCTTGGACCTTCGTCGGCATTCCTAATCGTCGAGCCCGATCACACCCTATCACATCGCTAAACATTTCATCGGTGGGAAGCTCGCCCGACGCATCCACCGGTAGCTTACGCCTTTGTTCACTGCGTCCGGAGCAAACCCACTGCGTCCCGGAGGCGGCGCAGGACTCGTTTCCCACGTCACGCAGGTGTTCATATCAAACCGGTTTCTCACCGCCTCGGAAGGCGGTGGCACAAACACGCCCTTGGAAGGGCATGGTACGTTTCAGTTCTCCTGAAATACATGCCATCCGATTGTAGGCTTGAGTCACGCGGTTGGTTCTGCACGTCGCTTTAACCACGCTACCTTATACCGTCTCTTCCAAGACCCTTGCCTCGTCTTTACAAGCTGAGTTTTCCATGAGCGCATGGCTTAACGATTCACCAGGGCAAAAAAAAAAATCCCGCCGAACCGGAGGCCGGTGCGGCGGGGGATTTGATTCTCCTTCGAGGCTGCGTGACGGGGTTAAATCCGTGTCGGCGGCCTGAAGACGGAATCTGAATCAAGGTTTAATCAACTAGGTCGATTAGTTCACTCACGGCGTCGCGTGGAGTGATTTTTTCTTTGGGCTTCTTCGCGGCCGATTTGGATGCAGATCTTTTCTTACTGCTTCCGCCTGGCTTGTGCTCATCGCCGCCTTTCGATTTGCGAGGGGGACGACCCGAGCGCTTCCGTTTTCCGGAAGAATTCGAGTTGGACCCTCCATCGAAAGCCTTGCGAAACGTGGTCGCGCGCATGGTTTGCGTACCCGCGGCTTTTGCACGTTTTTCGAGGTCTTTGTCCGAGGTGACAATCGTCACGGATTTGGGTCTCTGTTTGCGTGAGAGATCCATGACGAGGTCGAGAAAATGATCCGCGGACGGAGCGAAGTGAACCGTAAGGTCGTCAAACTTCCCTCCGTTTTCCACTTTGCGCAACGGCTCGCCTTCAAATATGGCGATGGTTGGGATTTTCTCGGCTTTGTTCATCTTGGACAGGCGTTGAAGGCCGCTGATCTGTTCACGATGTCCTAGTCGCTGGTTCGTTTTACTGAACACAGAGGGACCGTCGATAATGAAGACTTGGCTATCCGGTGATGGTGCAGAGGCACCGCTCGCCGAAGAACCTGAGAATAGCTTCGTTAGCAGACTCATGGCTTGTCCTTTGGGGTTATGGTTACACCCGTCAATCGCCGTTTTTCGGGCGAAGCGGGAAAGAGTTCTCTTTTCCCTTGCAGATCGCGGTCGGCAAACACAAGTGAAAAATATGACCAGCGCACTCTACTATACAATCAAATGCCCTCAATGCCAAGTGGTTCAAGAGGTTCAGCTCCACGAAACCGTCAATAGCACGACGCAACCCGAGCTGAAAGCGGAGCTGATGAAGAACGAGTTGAACCTCGTTTCATGCGAAAAATGCGACTTAAGCTTCGTGGTGGATAAGAATCTCTTCTACACCGACCCTGAGCGGCGAATCTTCATTTTTTACATGCCCAGCACCGTAGCCGAGCTCCATCAGGTCGAAGTCGAATTCGAAGAACGCAACCATGCCATCCAAAAAATTGTTCCCGGCGATATCGATGCCCCGGAAATTCATTTGGTGATCGAGCGGGCTCAGCTCACGGAATTGATCTTCATGTTCGAAGAGGAAATGAACCATCGTATCATCGAATACATCAAGTATCAGATGTACGTGCGCAACATGGAACAGTTAGATCCCATGGTGCATTCCCTCCTTTTCAACGCCCAGGATTCGACGGATGAAGTCTTGATTTTCCTCGTGCGGAATTACAGCACTGGCCAGTTCGAAGGCGTGCTGGAATACCCGCGTGATGCCTACAATACGCTTTATATGTCACTCGGCGATCAGAACGACGATCAAGCGGCGATGTTGGTGGAGATGTTCCCCGGGCCGCACGTCAGCGCTCGGGTGCTCATGATCGAAGAAGATCAAGTCGAAGATGTTTAGAGGCTGTTGAATCGCTTTAGACTCTGATGGCAATACGGTTTAGGTTAGAGTCTGTCCTGAAAACGCAACCCTTAGATGTTGAGCACCAACGGTGCGGATTTAAGCTAGCCCAGGGCAGCGCCCTGGGTTCTGTTCCCAGTGAATCGTAGAGCACTGAACGTGCGGGTTTAATTGATCATTCAGGTTGAATCGCGCTTTCAGCGCTACCATGTTTTGCCCCCTCAAACCCAGGGCGTTGCCCCGGGCTATGTTGACTGAGCCCTTCAGGCTCGATGTGTCCTCCGCACAATACCAAAATTGGATTTTAGGACAGGGCTCTATCTAGTACAGTTGCTCTAAACGAGGCGCAGATCTTTAGCCACTTGGCGTAATCCCAATTCATTTGCGGCCAAACCTCCAAATCCGAGCGGGCAATTATTCTTCCGCCTTCCTGAAAAGAGAGCGCAGCGTGTAGTTTGCATTCCGACCGCACCTCCAGCGCTCGAGAGTTATTTTCGATTGTTTCCGGTGGTTCCCTTCGGTCACCGACCGGCTAATTGCCTTCAAGCCTCCGGCTTTCATTACTGGAGGAAGCAGGCAAACCTTGCTGGAGGAAGCAGGCTAAAACAGCGGGCCATCTTGGATGGAACGTTTTTCCAGCGGCTTGACCGTCGTTACAAACTTTCCGCGACTGCGAAGTCGTTGACGTATAAGATCGCGCGCCAGCTCCGAGCGGTTTCGGCTCCAGGCGGAATGGTCATGCGCCAGGTGGCGCTACCGCCCTCGATCCCAACCTGAACCGGCTGAGTCGCATTCGCGAGTTCGCCGCGTACGCTACTAAATTTCACTTCGCTGCCCGGAATACTGCGTCCAATGCCATTGAGCGCGACCGCGACGACTCGGATTTCGCCCATCTGACCCGGTGGCAACGACCAGGTGCCTTGAATGGTGCCGTTCTCCGCACGATCCACCATAACGGTGGTTTCGGTTTCAAAGGTTCTTTCCGGATTGTTTCGCCCTAACTCTGCGAGGCGAATCCGCTTTTCGTTGATCGCATCCTTCACCACGTAGGTTTCTTTGGCCACGATGTTGAACAAGCTGTAGTCGATCCAGCCATAGCCGTCGTCCGCCCAATCCTTGCCCCAAGAATTCAGCACATTAAACGCCGACTTGCTGTCGTCATAACCAACGATCAAGATCGCGTGACCGTAACCGGGGGAGGGCGGGGGACCGCTCCAAATTTGCCCTTTACGTAACTTCATAAGGCGCTCGTCCACCAGGGCCGCCAGCGGAATCGGAAAGCCGGAGGCCAGATGCGCTTTGAGCTCATTCGTTTTGCTCGGGTCGACGCGACGGTAGGCGTCGATTATATAAAAGCCCCCATTGGCCACGGCCGAACGCGACGGTTCGGCGAAGGGCGCGTTCGGAGCGAAGGGCATCAAGGTCCATTTGCAAACCCCGTGCTCAAGCATGCGCTGCAGGCCGTCCGGGTATTTGGCCCCAAGGTCTTTGCCGCCATTGATCGGGTTGTAGATGAAGCCTGGACTGAAGTGATTCTTGCGGGAAGAACGCCCGAGCAAGCCGCTAAGCGACCAGCGTTCTTCGACTCGTTCCTGATATGTTTTCAGGCCATAGCCAAGTGTGAACCCAAGGCAGGACATTTGCGGACGTTGGTCTTCTGGTGGTGGGCAGTTCACCGAGAGGTCAATGCGCGAGGGAAGGGCGCGGCCAAGCCAAGGAGGGGTCGCTTCTTGAATCGCTTCAAATTCGTCGGCTGAACTGAGTTGTGCACCAAAGCCTCCACCCAGTGGGCGACCTTGGTTTGGCGGTTGAGCCTGAGCGGAAGCTTGGTTTGGCGCAGGCGCAGATTGTTGCGGGGCAGAATTGACCGGGCGGTTTGCGCCTTTGCTCGCATTATCTTCTCCGTTCACCGGAGGACCTTCGCCAGGTGGAGCCGCTTCGACTCGCAGGAGGTTTACCTGCGAGTCGCCAAAGCGTTCGGGATCGCGTTGGAGCAGTTCTTTGCGGATGTCATCCCAATGCGCGTAGGCTCGTTCTCCTTGGGCCGGGGATTCAAAGGGGCCGATGAAATAGGTAAGGCGAGCGTGTTGATAGTAGAGGTACAGCGCGGTTTCGCCGAGTTCGGCTGGGTTTCCGATCTGGCGTGGTTTGTATTTGCTGAACAGATCCGCGCGCTTCAGCTTGTCCATTTCAAAGGCCGCCTCGGCGGGAAAGACGTAGATTTGCCCCCAAGCGCAACTGGCCGAGATGCTGATGCCGAGGCCGATCAGTGCCCGTAAGCAGAGCGGAAGCCAGTTGATTAAGAGGAGACAGGAGGACGTTCTTGAGGGTTTCATACTCATTTTCGAGCTAATCTAAACAAAAGGAAGCCGAGGCGTCGATATCGTTTCGACAGTGGATCCTTTCGAGCGAGGCCGTTGGTGCTCAATATCGAAGGGTTGCGGATTCAGGACAGGCTCTACTCCGTACGCCGCTTTTTTCTGCCTACGAATGAGTTTGCCAATTCCATCCTATTTCTTCTACGACTTCTCCTCAATGGGCCCAGCCAAGCACATCCAAAAAGGAAGAGGAGATCTCCAAGATCTCTCAACCCAGCTGACATCACGTCGACGCGTTGCTGCCGTGGTGTGCCTCTCGACCTTTGCCATCGCGATCCACCTCCACCTGATCCTGATTCAGTTTCTCGGTTGGGGGAATATGATCATGCAGCACGTCAGCACCGAGGGCATGGGCTCCTTGCAGGCCATCGATCAAACCTTTAGCCCCGACGCGAGCTGTGGTTTTTGCGATTTGGTTCAGACCCTTCAACAGGCCGAGCTAGCGCAATCAGCAGACGGGTCTGATTCGGAGCCACCGCCATTGCAATCCGTTGCCGTTCCCGATTGGGTCGCAACCCCCACCCAAGATATCGATATTCCGTTACCTCGCGTGACGAACCTCACCTATGCCGTTTTGGCCCGCGCGGCCACGCATGGATTTCCCTTCGAGTTGATACAGCCTCCCGGCTAATTCCTCGTCCCCAAATCCATCTTAATCTAAAAACGCATTCCTTTGCGGGCCGCTAGCACTCACAATATTTTGAGCAGAGTCGGTCCGCGCCCTTTCGCTGTGATGACGTTGCTCGCCAAATTGGTGACCACCGTACATCCACGCATATTTTTAACTTTATATCGTATCATGAACATCTCATTTACTTCTTTGACCGTCGCCATCGCGATGCTCCTCTCCGTTTCCGCGTCCCTATTTGCTCCACTCCAAGCTTGCGAATCCTGTGCCTTGTACAGCCCGGCTGGCTGGGACTTATACATCGACCAAGTCGACATGATTGACGGCTACAAAAACTCTCCTGAACAAGAGATTGCCAACGCACCGAACCCAACCTGCTGGCGCTTCAACTTTTTTACTCGCCATGCGGAACTGGATCAACGGATCGACGGAACCCGTAAGTCCGACAACATGGGCGAAGAGCTCGATAGCTTTATTCACCAACTCTCTCTGAGCTATGCGCCGTCGAGCCGCTTTTCGCTTCACCTCAACCTCCCGTACTACGATCGCGAATACACCCGCCTCGAGTCCGGTAGCCTGACTCGCGACAAAGAAAGTGGTTTTGGTGACCTCAGCGCCTATGTACGCTTGCCGGTCTTTCGCTCGTCAAACCGCGACCGTCGGTTTAAGGTTACTGCCATTGTAGGGGTGAAGGCGCCCACAGGGAACACCGACCGTCTCCGCGAGGATCACGACCATGGAGGCCATAGTAGGTCGTCGAGCCATGATAGCCATGACAGCGATGCGGGTCATAATAGCCATGATGAAGATACCCACATGGAAGGGGAGCATGAAGATGGCGATTCCCATTCGGATGCCGAACCCAGCTCTCACGATCATGACGAACACAGGACGCACGACGCGGACGAACATAGCACTCATTCCGACGAGCACAGTAGCTCCAAAGAAATGACACACAGCGGCCATATGGATACCGCCGCCGAATCCAGTGGTCATGCCCATTCTGACGAGTCAGCCATTCATGCGCACCAGCTCGCGCTTGGCAGTGGCAGTTGGGATGCCATCGTAGGCCTTCGCGCTGATTACGAGCAGGGACTTTGGTTTGCCGACGCCATGGCGCTGGGCTACATCCGTACCGAAGGCGATCACGATTATCACTACGCCGACGACCTTTACCTCTCGAGCCATGTCGGACGGGTCCTGCATCGGACTCCCGTCAGCGAACTCCGTCTGCGCGGAGGGATCTTAGGCGAGTTCCGCGATGCGGATGAACAAGGGGGCGTGTCGATTGATCACTCTGAATTCACCGCCTACTACGCGCAGGGCACCCTGATTTATTCCGCCGGCGCGCTCAGCGGTGAGCTTGGGATTGACCTTCCTATCGAGCAGGAGTCTGGCGCGCCTTCGCTCGTTCCTGAGTCACGTATCCGCGCATCCTTCGGGGTTAATTTCTAGGGGCGGGCATCCAAAAGCCTTTTCGTCGGTTCCCGACGAAACGCTAGCTGCAACACGTTCACTTTTTTACATAATCTGGCCTGAAACTTCATGACAACGTTTCAACACGGTTTGAACCGCCAAGCGAAGCGCGGGAGGAGGCGCCACTGTGTAAAGAGGTTGATGACGGAGGCTCGTCGGGAACCGACAGTTTAAATATAGGCGGGGGTTTTAACCCCCGTAAAGACGGACGATATATCCACGTCGGGAACCGACGGCTTATCATGAAAGGGCTTTAGCCCGCCTCAGGTATTCGAGGCCCCAAAATTATAGCTTTTTACAATAAAGCACGTCTATTACGACCCTTTGGACGCTTCCACTTATAATACGGATTACGGGCTAAAGCCCTCTTTTGCTAAACCGTCAGTTCCTGACGACGATGGTTTGCACGTTTTAACGGGGGTTGAAACCCCCGCCTATGATAAGCCGTCGGTTCCCGACGAAACTCCAGCTGCAACACGTTCATTTTTTTACATAATCTGGCCTGAAACTTCATGACAACGTTTCAACACGGTTTGAACCGCCAAGCGAAGCGCGGGAGGAGGCGCCACTGTGTAAAGAGGTTGATGACGGAGGCTCGTCGGGAACCGACAGTTTAAATATAGGCGGGGGTTTTAAC
>Ga0209186_1000560_pt1 | contig 29519 bp, 20 predicted proteins | sample SidtaG_FD_187426 | JGI IMG/M metagenome (GOLD analysis project Ga0209186, IMG submission 187426) | Marine algal microbial communities from Sidmouth, United Kingdom - Sidmouth_Male2 metaG (SPAdes) (version 2) | ecosystem: Host-associated > Algae > Red algae > Unclassified | place: Sidmouth...
GGCGCATACATCGTATCCTCCCCAAAACGCAAGCCCACAATAAAGTCCGTCTCAAACTGCTCTCTCGGTGCCAATTCAATGACCTCAAAAATCTCCTCTTCCTTTTCACCCATCTTTACCTTAAAAGGATAAAGTAAACTGGCACTCATATAATCATACCAAGCATCCACCATCTGATCCTGATCCATCTGATCCTGAAATACATTTTCTAAAATTCGTTGTTCTCTTTCTAAATCTATTGTCTCCATACTGGTTTATGTCGTTTAAGTAGTTTATGTGGTTTTTGTAGTTTGAGTTGTTTTGTAATTTAAGTCATTTGAATTGTTTTTTTACTCTTAGCGAACCTTGCGTTAAAAGGAAAATGAACCGAAAAAAGATGCTATCGCCCAACTCCAAATCTCACTCGTCACCCGTTCCTTGTCACCCGTCACTCACCCTAATTCCCCAAAGAAACCAAATTCGCAAACAAACGATAGGCTCCAGCCACCCCCGCAGGCAATTCCCTAAAAAACGAATAGCCCGTATAGACAAAATGTCCATCGCCATATTCCGCTACCAAAAGTCCACCATCTTTAGGGTCTTCCTCTGGATCATTCGCCGACAAAATAGGGGTAAACTTAGCATCCCATTCATTCGGAAAATACAACCCTCGTTCTTGCACCCAACCCTCAAAATCTGCTTCGGTAATTTTGTTTGGTTCATTCAAAACTGCATGGTCAGGAGCTAAAAAACGCACTTCCGCTTCTTCCACCGTTACCCGATCCCTTGAAATTGTAAGTGGATAAGGCGCAATCTCCTCTGTCAGCAAACTATACGTCGTATTATACTGAGCAACCACCGTTCCGCCATTTTTGACGTAATCCATCAAAATAGGTACATGAAACTTCATTCGTTCTCTTTTATTAAAAACCCGTACACCCAATACAACGGCATCGTATCCTTTTAAGTTTCCTTTTGTCACTTGGTCGTCGCTCAATTCATCGACTTGATAGCCAATTTGACGAAGACTTTCAGGAATCACATCACCAGCCCCTTTAATGTACGCAATACGCTCTCCTTTCTTCTGTATATCCAATTTTACCACCTTCGCCTTCGCCTTTGGAAACAGCGTTTGTGTTGGAATATGGTCGTAACTAATATCCACCAAAGCATGGTCATAGGTCTTGCCATCACTGGTCACCATCGCCTTAATATCGCCCGTACTTTGGCTATCAGGCGGATACAACTCAAAACGCACCAATTCCTCAGCCCCTTTTTCCGCCATTTCTATAGCAATACGCTTGGGTTTTACCGTCCATTTATCGGGAACAGCCAATTCCACATAACCATTCAAATCGTCTTTTCCTGCTTTGACCAAAACCTGAATTTCTTGAGGTTCTTCATCCGCAAAAACGACCACTTTCTCTGCAATATTGGCAAAAACAGGCGGTGTAATTGAAAAAGGACGATACAATTCCCCTGCTTGGTCATCCGTCCACTTATAGACGATAGGTTTCTGAAAAGTAAACGATTCTCCTGCTATTTTTAGTTTAAAATCTACAAACAAAGGCGCATCATTTTCAGGCATGCCAATTTTGAGTTGCTGATCGACTGCAAACATACCCAAAGTTCCCTCTTTTTCCAACCAATAAGGCTGTGTATATGTCAAATTTCCAAAGACTTTTCTTTGTGTTTTAAATTTAAGACTCTTGTTATTCTCTAACGTTTGGTTTAGCGTTGTATCCGTCTTATCGCTCGAAAACTCCACCTTCAACAATTCCACTTTCACATCAGAACGATTAATCACTTCCACTTCAAGGTTAATATCCTCCAAAAAAGTTGCAGAATAATCATCTGCCACCGCTTCCAAATACAAGCCCATACAGCCATAAATTAACTCATTCAATTCCGCCAATTTCGTGATTTGCCAAGCACTTGGCTCTAACAATTCCAACGCCTTTTTAGCCTCAATCAACTGTGGCACAATCCCCGAAGGATTCAACACATCAAAATTAATCGCTGCATCCTCCAATAACTTGCCAACAACCGCACCGCCTTCCAAACGAGACCAAGTCGTATTAATCCCATCAAAAACCGCCTTATTTGAGCCTTTTCCCTGCAAAGGCAACAAATACTCAATACGTTCCCCCCTCGTTCCAGCCGTTCCCATCGCCTGACACTTATGTTGACTACGGCTTGTCGCTGCTATTTCTGAATAAGACAGCCCCAACAAAGGATTAAACTTCCCAGCATCGACCTGAATCATCTTTTCCTTATCAGGACTCTCCGCAAAAGCCTCCCGACTCCCATAAAACCACCAAGATGTATTAAACAACAAGCGTTTCGCCTGCCACACATCCACATACTGCAACTGCTCCCGAAACCGCTTTGGATCAGCAGCAGCAGCATAGGCCTCTTCCGCCAAAATAGACGAAGCCGTATGGTGCCCATGCGTCGTACCAGGTTCCGTAGAAAATCGAGTAATCAGCACATCAGGACGAAAAGACCGAATCACCCAAACCACATCCGCCAAAACCTGTTCCCGATCCCAAATAGTAAACGTCTCATCAGGATGTTTAGAATACCCAAAATCATTCGCCCGTGAAAAAAACTGCTTCCCCCCATCAATCCGACGAGCCGCCAACAACTCCTGCGTCCGAATAATCCCCAATTCCTCCCGAATTTCCGACCCAATCAAATTCTGTCCACCATCGCCCCTTGTCAGCGACAAATACGCCGTATTCATCAACTCCTCATTCGTCAAATACGAAATCAAACGAGTATTCTCATCATCAGGATGCGCCGCAATATACAACGCACTCCCCAACACATTCAGCTTATTCAGCGCATGTTGCAACTCCGCCGCATTCGGCTTTTTCGGCACCTGCCCAAACAAATTCACCCCCACAAACCCCAAAATCCCCACAAGAAACCATATTTTCCATTTCATAAAAGTCAATTTAGATAGCGAAATTACATAAAATCTTTTTAGTGCCGTAGTTTTTTTAGTACTGTAGTGCCGTAGTTCTTTCATATTGTAGTTACAGTTTCCCTTAACCACAGCACAACAACACTAATTAACTACAGCACTAAATAAAATAAGGAGAGAACGGTAAAGCCCTCCGTCGTCACGCACGGTCCCGCTGTCCGCTACTATGGCTAACCAAGAACCAAAAATCACGTAAGAACCGAACCACAGCACTACAGCACCAAGAACCACAGCACTTGGTTAGCCATAACACTACCATCGGGTCTATCTTAAAAGGACAGAACCCCAAAAAAAGAAGAAAAAAACCACCAAACCCAAAAATCCCCTCTAAAAAGAGGGGACGATTAGCTTCAAGCTAATCAGGGGTGTGTCAAACCCACCAAAAACAAAAAAACCAAATCGAATAAAAAAACAAAAAACAAAATATTACATCCTGTCCATCCAAAATAGACCCGATGGTAGCGTTATGGTGGCAGCGTTGGCTTGTAGGGGCAGACCCATGTGTCTGCCCAAAGTGAAGGCAAGCCACCATAGTAGCGGACAGCGGGCCCACACGTCACGACGAAGCAAAAAAACGTTCTCTCCAAAAAAAATAAAATTTAAAAAGAATAGCGTAAATTTGCATTGTTAAAAAAAAGATATGAAAAAATATAGCCTTCTTTTTTATTTGTTAATTTGCCTACAAGCATGCAGTTACCTACCTGAAAAACTAGAGCCGAATGAGGCGGTGACTTTGACGGAAAATCGGAATTATATCGCCATTGAACCGACAGATGGAACGTATGCATCAACGGGCTTGATGTTTTATATCGGAGGTTTGGTCGATCCACATGCCTATGTGAATTGGGCATCTGAATTTGCCGTAGAGGGAGACGGACACAAGGTCGTGATTGTCAAAATGCCTGCGAATTTGGCGGTTTTGGCAGCAAATAAAGGCAAGGGATTGACGGAAGAATTTGAGGAAATAGAGCGTTGGGTTGTCGGTGGACATTCATTGGGTGGAGCGATGGCATGTACGTTGGTAGATGACAATCGCTCTTTGTTTGAAGGACTTGTTTTGATGGCTGCCTATCCTGCAAGTTCTGTGGATTTGAGCGATTGGTCGGGAACGGTCTTGTCAATTTCTGCCTCTAATGATGGCTATACAACGGAGGAGGAAATCGAAAATTCTAAGGCACAATTGCCTACGGAAATGGTAGTGAATTCCATAAATGATATAATCGAAATCACAGAAAACAGAAGCCTTTTTTATGAAATTGAAGGCGGCATTCATTCCTATTTTGGGGATTATGGATTGCAAGAGGGAGACGGAACACCGACAATTACACAGGAGGAACAACAGACAATTATCGTCGATTGGTTACAGGCTTTCTTTGAAGCAAATGGATGGAACTAAGGCAGTGCAAATATGAAAAATATTATGAAAATAAAAACAATATTCTACTTTTTTATGTTTGTCTGTTCGATTTCTGCGACAGCACAAAACCTAAATTTTGAGATAGATTTGTTTCCGTCTTTAAGTTATGGAAGCGATTTTGATGCAGGCTATAACGGCACAGGTTTTTCGATAGAATACCAACATCCTTTGACTGAAAAGTGGAACGCTTTGGGCGGCATCGAATACGGTTTTGTAGGGTGGGGGAATCAAGGATTGGTGGAATTAGGCGTCGCTCGAAAACTGGTGGAAAAAGAAAAAATGAGCTTGCAAGGAGAATTTATTTTGTTGAATGGGTTGGCGTGGTTTCGCCCAAAATCTTTGTATGTCTGGGGTGGAGAAGTCAATGTTGTTTCTGTCTTTCCCATCCGCAAAAAAAGCTCCATTTCTTTGAGTCTTGGACTAAGATATTCACAGTGTCCTGCCTATAAAGATTATGGAATGATCAATTCTTATTTGGATATTCCTGTCAAGATTGGGTGGCGCATCGGAAACATATAAGTTGTTTAAGCTGGTTGAAGTACATGTGAGTTTTTTCTCTGCTCTACCAAAAAAAAAGGGAACAACAAAGCCTAAACTTCATTATTCCCTTGTGATAAATTTTTTAAAAAAGTGTCTTTTATTGTACAACAACCTTCCCCGTATAAGTCTGATTGCCAATTAAGTGATAGAGATAAACGCCACTGTCCAAATCACCTCGCTCAATCGTAATATCCATAGGATTGTTAATCTTTTCTGTACGAACCAATTTTCCTGTCAAATCATATAAATGAACTGCGTTTATACTATTATCAGGCGTCGATAAAACAATAGTCGCGCGTTCATTGAATGGATTTGGATTTGCACTAATCAGGGTGTTGTCATTGATGACATTTAAACCTAAAGGCAATTCTTCGACCAAAGTATTTTCAACCGTATTGGTCACAACTGCATCATTGAAATCAAAGAAAATATAACCTGTGTTCTCTACAGTTGTACCTATTTCCAAATTCTCTTTAGGAGAAATGATATACTTAATAAAACCATTACTTCCTGCTGGATTACTTGTACTATCAGGCAAGAAAATATTGTTAAAACGGAAAACAACACTATAATCATCTTTCAGTTCCACCGAATAAGGCATATGGCTCGCACCAATAACTTCAAGCGTCGAAATGTCTAAATTACTATCAATTGGGTCTTCAATATAAATATTAATGGCAGGCGCATTTCCTGTATTTTGGAAACGAATTGTATAGACCAAATCATCCTCCAACAAAATCAAATCACCTAATGTTTCCCCTGTCGAAGCGACCAATTTATCATTTGGGTCATAAGAAGCCAAAAGCTCTTCGCTCAAAATTTCTTTATTATTCAAAGGCGTTGCATCCTCTGCATCCAAAGGAATGACTTCTGCTTCACAATTCAATGGCGTCCCAAAAATTGCCACATCAACTGTCACATAAATAGCAATCATCATTTCTTCATTCGGCGCCAATTCTGCCAAATTCCAACTTAGCGTTTGTCCATCTTCCTCATTTGGAGCGACAGACGCACTTTCATACATCAGCAAATCATCCAAAGTAACTTCAATATTGCCACCAACAGTAGTTGTTCCAACATTCTGCACATTCACCCAATACGTATTAGGCAATCCAGCCGTCGCTTGTCCACCCGTCAAAGAAATTCTCAAATCATTGACCGATTCCGAAGCAATCAAGGCAAAATCCACTTGCGAAACAGACTGCCCTTCTTCCGTAATCGTAATCGTTTCCGTTGGGAAAGGCGTATTATAATAGTTCGGTGGAATCGCCGTCAAAGTATATTCACCAGGCCCAATATCCAATACATAATCGCCATTATTGTCCGTTGCAATAAAATAATCACCAGGCATCACATGGACTTTTGCACCAGACCAACCCGTTTCTCCATCATTCAAATTATACTCATTGTTGGTATTTTCATCCACATAAACCGACCCACTAATTTGATTGCCACAATTCACCGTAAAACTCGATTCTTTGAGTAGCTCAATATAAGTTTGCTGCGTGGCATGAGTTCTATATACGCCACATTCCGCATCAAAAGGAATGGTAAAAGTAGCCTCAATCGTCTCATTATCAACCACAACGGTCTGAGACGGATAAATAGAACTTGAAGAACCTTGCGTAAACCAAACGGCAGAACTTCCTTGATCAAAAAGCGTATTCTCCCCAAAAATCGTTATATCCAACGTTTCCCCTTTACTCGCTTGATTGGGAATAATCGTATCAATTTTTGATTCTAAAATTGTAAAAGCATTCGTTTGTAGGTACACAGGGAAACCTTGTGTATCGTTCACAAACAGATCATAATTTCCAGCTTGAGCAAAGAAAGGAATCGGCAATTCCGTCACAATTTCTGTATCAGAAACTACCTCGCTCCAATACGTATACAGCAAATCACTCCCTTGCTCAAAATAAATCAAAACATTGCTTCCTTGAGCAAGATTCGTGAATTGAGTCCCCTCACCCATAATCGTAATCGGCAATTCCTGCCCCGTAAAACCCTCATTTGGGTCTACCGTCAAGGTTTGCGCCCAAAGTCCTTGAGCCATTAATCCAAAAAATAAAAATGTAAAAAGTTGTCTCATAGGGAAAATAGTTTATTGCGTGATATAAAATTTTGTTCGTATAGTAAAGGAACGAACATCTATCAAAAATCGTTGCCTTTTAACTTTTTTTGAATTTTTTTTTGGAGAGAACGGAAAAAGCTTCGTCGTGGCGCAGGGTCTCGCTATACGCTACTATAGCTATGGTAAGAACCAGAAAACACAAAAGAACCGAACCAAGAACTACAGCACTAAGAACTACAGAACCAAGCAAAGCTATAACGCTACTATCGAGTCTATTTTGGATGGACAGAACCTCATATGAACGGCTTATATGAACTTAAATAACTTATATGGTAAAAAAAAAATCACAAAGAAAACAAACAATTATCCAAAATAACCTTCCCAATACTATCCGTCTTTTTATCATAAAAATCTTCATGAATCCGCTTTTGCCACTCAACATCTCGCTCCAATTCCTCCAATTTTTCAAGCACCAAAGGGTTCGTTTCTTGCGCCTTAACACGCTGTATCGCAAACGGCATAATTTTCGACAAAAACAAAGAATAACGACTATTTTGGGTCTGAGGAGAACACTGTAAAAGATAGTGCAACGCCTTCTCTTGTTCATTCTTATTAAAGTACAAAGCCGCCATATTTAAATTGCTTTCGTCAAAATGCGGGGCAATTTCTAACGCTCTTTCATAGTATTCCACCGCCCTTTCTGGAGCATCAGCAGCATAAGCCGTACTCGCCAAATTATTCAAGACATTGACTTGATAAGGGTGTTGTTTTAGAGCCTTCTCAAAAAAGGAATTGGCGTAAGTCCATTTTTTTCTTTTGTAGAAAAGCTCCCCAATATACCAATCAATCGGAATAGCGGTAGGATCTAATTGATAAAAAGGACTTTTAGCCGTTTCAAACAGATACAAAGCCTCTTCAGCTTCATCCTTACTTCGAGCAATCAAGCCATCCCGTAAATAAAATTCACTATAAACACGATAGCCCATCAACCACAACGCCCCCATATTTAAGATCAAAAAACCCAAGATAAGCAAGCGATTTTTTGCCGCAATAGCAGGTGGAGGCGTATCATTATCCAAGTAAACAACCGTCGGCACCATCAATAAAATGGCTAGATAAAACAGATGCAAACACCGTTCATAAGGAAAGTCAAAAAATGAAATAATGCCATAACCCAACAAACCCAACAACGACACAAAAACCAAAAGCTGTTCCTGTTCCGATTTCGTCGTCAAAAGCACCCGAATACCCATATACCCCACGCAAACAAAGATGCCCAACCACAACAACAAGCCAAACAGTCCTTTTTCACACCAAATCCCCAAAAAATCATTGTGTGGACGCTGAAAATGCACCAATCCCTGTTCCGCCCGCAATCCCTCTAATCCCTTAGACGGAAAATAAACCTTCCAATTCCCTGCTCCAACGCCTTTTAAGGGCTGATCTTTGATAAGTTGCCACGTATTGCCCCACAAATAAAGCCGTTCATTAATCGTCTCCGTATGTTCGTTTTTCACACTTTTGTACTGAAACATCGCAGCGACCCTATTTTTCAGCGTATTCGACTGATTGAGCTTAGAAAAATACGTGTATTGCAGCAAAAACCAACCGCTTATACCCAAGAAAAGCAGTCCACCAAAAGCCCCCACAATTTTACGAGTAGCCACCTTTTGTTTGCCCATCGCCATCCCAATACCTAAGCCCAAAAGCCCCACTAAAAAAGCTCCCACAATCGCCAACCAAACCGCCCGACTTTGCACCACAATAATCAGCAAACCCCCCATAAAAGTCACAACCAAGCCCACATACCGCCAAAGCTTCTTCGTCGCAAAAACAAAGTAAAAACAAGCAGGCAAACCCATAAACAAAGCCGACGCCATCAAATTTTTGTGCGCCATCACCGAGCGAATCCCATAAAGCGACTTATCCGCCCGTAATTGCCCCTGTTGTTGCCACAAATCCCACAGTCCCAACACGCCAATCACGCCCACCGAAACCACGACGCCCTTCAAAAGCCACTCCACAAAAGAACGCTGCCCTCGCCCCAACGAAACCAATAAAAAAAACATAGAAATAAAAAAAGCAGTCCGCCCCAATTCCATCCAAACCTCCGCCACATTCAACGCAAAAAAGAAACTCAAACTCGTAATCAGCCCATATCCCAACAAACATAAATACAACGGTCTAAGTTTTGAAATCCAGTCCGTTGAAAATCGAACAGAAGGCAACAAACTTAGCCCAAAACAAAGCACCATCACCAGAAAAGCCACCACAAAACGAGGCAACAAAACAGGATCAATCACCTGCGTTGAATAAACAAGCGGCAAAAGCACCAAACCAAGAACCAATAGAAAATGAGGCAACTTATTCTTCAAAATTTTTATAGATTTGTAGTGAATATATGGGACATAGGAACGAGGGGCGAAAGGGAAGTTGAGAATTTTCTTTCTACCTCCTTAGCGTACTTTATATGAAAATACCCCTTAATTTCCCTAGCAAGGAGGACAGTTGTAATTTATCCCCCTTTGGAGGGGGCGAAGGGGGAGGAATCACATAACACATCGTATTTAGCCCTTTAGAACCATTGTTGATTGGCACGGTTTTAGGAAACAGCACATATCGTATTAACCGCAAGGCTCGCAAAGGTTGCGCAAGGTTCGCAAGGTGGTTTTTTGTTAATTCTTTGCGCTCTTTGCGTAAAATCATTGCGCCCTTTGCGGTAAAAGGAATAATGTAGAGAAAAAAATGCTTCTTCAATAATCATATCAGTCAACAATGCCTTAGAACCAAAAATCAAACTAAACTAAACCGTTTTCCATTCAAAAAAAAAACACACAATGAAAAAATGGACACCTTTAATGTGGATTTACCTAGTATTTGCCATTGCAGGACTGATCGTTCCCTGGTATTTCAACCTACAATTTATGTGGTATGGCGATGAGCCGTTTTCAGTGAGACGGTTTTTAGCCGATGGTATGGCGACACCTTTATCGTCTTCCATTACAACGGACTTTCTCATTGGTGCAACGCCCGTTTTTATCTGGATGATGGTCGAAGGTCGTCGAAAAAAAATGAAGCACCTTTGGCTTTATTTTGTTGGTACTTTTTTGATAGCTTTTGCTTTTGCCTGCCCGCTCTTTCTCTTTATGCGTGAACGGAAACATATAAGTTCTTTGAGTTAGTTGGAGTGTATATAAGTTTTTTCTTTTCTTTTCTTTTCTCTAAACCATATAAGTTATTTAAGGGCATATAAGTTTTTTTGCTTTGAACCATATAAGTCCATATAAGTTTTTTGATAGGGATAGAGACCATGAAAAATAGCCCTGATAGGAGTGGTATCGTTTTTTGTGTAGGGGCAATCCCTTGTGGTTGCTCTGCCCGCAGCATGGCAAAACGATAAGAACGGATAGCAGGCCTTTCCATGACGACGAAGCACCAGACAGTTCGCTCCAAAAAAAACATGCCCACTCACAACTACAAAAACTAATAACTACAAAAACCACAAAAACTACTTGACCATATACTTCCCCTTCTTACTCCCTCGATACATCTCATATTTATGGTATTTGCAGGGGAGCGAGCCATTGAAGAGAGCGATTTTGCGAGAAGGACGCAAACCGACGGACTTCATGGCGTCTTTGTTCGCTGAGAGAATCCAGGCATCACAACCCTGAAAATCTTGTTTGAGTTTGTCGCCCATCATCGTATAAAAATCCTCTATATCGTCTTTGTCCATACGCATGCCGTAAGGAGGATTTATAACGATAGTAGCTTCTGTAGAAGTATTCTCGAAATCCTCAAAAGGTTTGTGCTTTAATTGGATAAGGTCTTTAAATCCGATGTGTTCGATGTTGTCCCAAGCGGAGCGAATGACTTTCTTGTTGACATCACAGCCGATAAGCTGATGGGGAAATTCTTTGCGTTGGTCGTAGGAAGCTTGACGAATGGATTCCCACAAATCAGCATCAAAGTCTCGCCAATACTCAAAACCAAAACTTTCTCTTAGTAAATTGGGCGGAATATTTTGGGCAATCATCGCTGCCTCAATCAGAAGTGTGGCAGAACCACTCATTGGATTGATAAAGTCGCATTGTCCATGCCAACCTGTCAACAAAATCATACCAGCCGCTAAAACTTCATTTAAGGGGGCTTGGTGATGATTGAGGCGATAGGAGCGTTTGTGCAATGACTGACCTGAACTGTCTAAAGAAAGCGTGCATTGGTCTTGGTGAATGTGTAAATTGATGCGCAAAGAGGGGTCCTCTGTATCAACAGAAGGACGCAAACCCGTTTTGTCTCGAAACTGATCGACAATGGCATCTTTGCTTTTAAGACTCGTATAGTAGTCGTTGTTGAAAAAATCAGAGTGGGCAGCCGTAGAATCTATCGCTATGGTGTCTTTGACAGAGGTATAAGCGGACCAATCGACTTCTTGAACACCTTTGTAGAGTTGGTCTTCGTTGGTTGCTGTAAACTTGTGAATGGGCTTTAGGATACGCAAAGCGGTACGAAGATGCAAATTGGCTCGGTAAAGAAGGGCTTGATCGCCTTCAAAAGACACAACCCTTGAGCCTTTTTGGATATTTTGGGCGTTTAATTGCGTAAGTTCCTCAACAAGAATATCTTCTAAGCCTGGTAAGGTTTTGACGGTTAGTGGAAAAGTGGTGGTATTGGGCATAAAAAAAGAATCAACTCCAAGTGAAATAATATTTTACTTGTTGTTTTATAAAAAACAACCTACAAATATCACTATTTTTTTGGAATTGATTCTTTTGTGCTAATGAAGAATTGAGATTTTTCCTCATTATTGCTGAAAATAGATAATAAACAAAAAATGTATTATGTATGTAATGAAGCTAAACTCATTACAATTTGTACTAAATGTATTTCTTTTACGATAGTTATATTTTTGATTAATAAGCTACTTATATATCCGTCCGAGTTTCTAAAATACCCTGCAACAACTGTTTTGCTCTGTGTAATTGAGCTTTGATTGTTCCAATCGGTGCTTCCATTTCCTCTGCAATTTCATTGTAAGAAAACTCTCTAAAGAAACGCAACTCTATTAGCTGACGATACTTAGGACTTAATTGATCCATCAACTCATGAATAACATCTTTGCGTTGTGCTCTTTCATACGTTTGTTCTGGATCAAGATGATTACTTGGGATATTGGGTGTAATGTTGTCCCCTTTGTTATCCTTAATAGGCTCATCAATTGAAAGTGTTTGAAGACGTTTCTTACGTTTAAAGTCAATTGCATTGTTCCAAGCAACTCGGTACAACCAAGTACTAAAGGCAAAATCAGGACGATAAATGTGCAATTTGTCAAATGCTTTTCCAAATGCTTCTATCGTTAAGTCTTCTGCATCTTCAGGTTTACGCACATATTTTAACATATGAAAATAAACACCATTGTAGTAACGCTCCAATAACTGACCATAAGATTTTTGATCGCCATTTTTCGCTTTCTCAATCAATTCAAAGTCTGTAACATCTGTTTTGACCTTTCTTTTGATTAAGGTAATATCCAAAGCATCTGTATCTTTCGTATCAACTTGTTTGTTGATCGTTTCATAGCCATTGAGCGAAAAAGTCAATAACTCTTCAGACGCATTGGTCGGAATAGAAAAAGTTCCATTCTTTTTAGTCATCTGTCCTTTCAAATCATTGTAAGAGCTAATCTTTACATCTTTGAGTGGACGACCTGTGTGGTAGTCTCTAATTCTACCTTTGATTTTAAGCTGTTTTACTGCCATAGTTGTAAGCAATTAATTGTGATACAATAAAAAAATTGTACAATCAATCACCTTTCAAAAAGGAAGGAATATATATAAGAAAACCAGTTATCATTTATACAAATGATAAAATAGTTGCTTTGAAAAAGTACACACCTTACTTTTTAGTACAATGAATGATTGCAACTAAGCAATAGTGAATATTAAATTAAAAGGGAGATAGGTATACTTCTGCTAGAGCAAAAGTAAGAAGTATGAGTAGTAGTGCTTTGTGTTTCTTCCTTTTAGTTGTCATATTTACTATTTAGAACAGTAAATGTTTGAGAAATCAGGGTTGAGTTTGATTTCTATGAACATCCCTGTGAAGGATGTTTTAATAATTAGTTGAGTTCGTTAGTATTTTTATTCAAACAAATTTTACACCAAGTTTTTCAATCTCTGTGTTTTTCATACACTTAGAAAAAAAACATAATTGTTATTATTTTAATTAAAAAGAATTCGAGTTTTTTAAGACATTGTGTAGCAATTGTTTAGCTCTAAACAATTGAGCCTTAACTGTTCCAATAGGCAAATCCATTTTTTCTGCAATTTCTATGTAAGATAACTCCGAAAAAAAGCGAAGCTCAATTAGTGTACGGTATTTTGGACTCAATTTTTCTGTAATTTCACGCATAAGCACTCTTCTTTGCTCTCGTATATAGTTTTCTTCTGGATCCAACGAATTGTCCGTTATATCTGGATTGATGCTCTCGCCACTTTCTGTACTAATAGGCTGATCAATAGATAAAGTCTCCAGTCTTTTCTTACGCATAAAGTCAATCGCATTGTTAATGGCAATACGGAACAACCAAGTACTAAAAGCATATTCAGGACTAAATTTTTCCAATTTGTTAAATGCCTTTCCAAATGCCTCTATTGTCAAATCTTCTGCATCATCTGGGCTACTAACCATTTTTAGGATGACATAATAAACAGAATCTTTATATCGCTTCATCAATTTTGAAAAAGCAAACTGACTGCCTTTTAGTGCCTTTTGTATTAAGGTATTGTCATCTAATTCTTCCTTTACCTTATTCTTAATCATCGTGATGTCTAACTGAGGCGATGCAGGCGAAACTTTCTTACTGACAGGCTTATAGTTAGGATGTGTAAATTTTATTGTTGGAATTGTAGTCTCCAATTCTACGGCTATTGTGAATTTACCTTTATTGGTTGAAAATTTTCCTTGCAAATTGTTAGTTGTACTTATTTTTACACCTTGTAATGGCAAACCTGTTTTAGCATCTTTTATATATCCTTTTACTTTTAGTTGTCTTACTTCCATAGTATAGATTTCTTTATAGTTGTTAATCCCAAGATTGGATGGTACAGACTAAATGCAAGATCTATGAGGAAAAACTGATAAAGTCTGAGAGGTGAGCAGAATAATTGAATTATTTTGAGGACTGTCACCGCTTGTACCAAGAATTTAAAGAACACTAAGGAAAGGGCAAAAACTGAACCAATGCCAACTGTCATATAGAATAAAATGCTGATGTAGAAAAAGAAATGGGATATAGAAAACAAGCCTAAAGAAAGTTTGTGTACCCATTTATAATGCCATCCTGTAGAGAGGTGTCGTTGCTTCTGTCGATACCAAGAACGCCAATTTTTAGGCGGTTCTGAGTAGCAAAATGTATTGGGCGCAAGTATGGCAGTAGTATTGGAAGCACTCGCAATTTTACTCACAAAAAGATCGTCATCACCAGACAAAATATGTCCAATATTTTCAAACCCTTTTGCTTGAAAAAAGATATTCTTTGAGTAGGCTAAGTTCCTTCCAATTCCCATATATGGAAAATTCCACCAGAAATGAGAAAAATACTGCACTGCCGTCATCAGCGTTTCATACTGAACACAATGATTTAATGCCGTATTATCTGCATAATATGGTCCATACCCTAATACAATTTGGAGGTCTTGCTGAAATGGTGCAGTCATGTTTTGTAGCCAATAGTCTGAGGTTGGGCTACAATCTGCATCTGTAAGTAGTAAATAGTCAAAGGAGGCTGATAAAATGCCTTGTTGTAAGGCATGTTTTTTTCCTTTGAGGGTTATCGGAGTATTTAAGTCAATTGTTACTATTTTTATATACGAATAATCTTGTTGGTAGGTTTCAAGTATTTCCGCACTTTCATCCGTAGAACGGTCATTTACCACGATAATCTCAAAATCGCCCCCATACTGTTGCCCCACAATCGAAGGCAAATTTTTTCGCAAATTCTCCGCCTCATTCCTCGCACAAATCACCACCGAAATCGACGGCAAATCTTTATCATCCACAGATACATACGCCCCAAAAGCCTTCTCTTTGGGAAAAAACGCCAATCGCCCAAAAAACACACCATAATACAACAACTGCACCGCCGCCGAAACCACCAACACATACGTAACAATAATACCCATATAGTTTAAATTCTAATCTCTAAATTTTTTGGAGAGAACGTTTAGTCGCTTCGTCGTCACGCAGGGTCTCGCTATCCGCTAATATGGCTAAGCAAGAGCCTATTTATCAAGGTCAAGCAACCACACAAACTACAAAAACCACTTAAACCACATAAACTAAAAAGAGCCATTCCGCTACTATCGAGTCTATTTTGTACTGTCAGAACCTCTGAAAAAAAGGCGATACAGGAAAAAAGTGTAGGTGAAAGAAAAATCTCACAGAGTTTTTCGCAAAGGCTGTTAAGAAATTGGTTTCTGTTGAGCTTTGCGCTTCTTTGCGTGAAATAATTTTGTACCCATAGTTTTCCTATAATACTGAAAAAGAAGCCCATAAAAGTACAAAAAACCCTTACAAGGTCAAAAAACCAAGTAAGGGCAAACTAAAAAAATATCTATTGTTTATAAAAGGGACGAGGGGCGAAGGGACAGGGGACGAAGGGAAAATACCAGTAACCAACACACTCGTCACCAGTCACTCGTCACTCGTCACTCGTCACCAATCACTCGTCACTCGTCACCAGTCACCAGTCACTCGTCACCAGTCACTCGTCACCCAAACCCCGCTTATTCTTCTGATTTACAAACCAAGTAGGTTCCGTTTTAGAAACAGCAGGTTCTAAATGACCTGTACGTATTTGATCCCAATCAATCTTACGAGAAAAATACATCGTGGAGGCTAAAATCATAAACAAGCCCAAACTACCCATCAACAAAGCATAATCCTGTACCTGTATCGTCGTAAAAATAAAACCATACAAAATTACCAAAGTCGATAACATCAAGCCCGATAATTTCTTATTCTTAAAAATACTCTGCGTATACAACGCCACCAAAGCAATCGTCATAAAAGCAGCAATCAAATAAGCAATATTAAAATTCAGATATTCCGAAATAGACAGTAATAAAGAATAAAACAAGACCAAAGCCAATCCAATCAAAATATACTGTAAAGGATGTACTGACTTATGGTACAATACCTCAATAAAGAAGAAAACCAAGAATGTCAGTCCAATAAACAAAATTGCATATTTAATAGAGCGAGTCGTTTTTTGATACCCATCTATCGGCATCAATAAATTTACCCCAAAAGCTGATGGATACAAACCCTTTTTCTCCCCCAGCCAAGATTGCGGAAAATTTCGATTGAGGTGCAGAACATTCCAATTTGCAGTAAAGCCTTCGTTGGTAATTTCGTGATGGTCAGGTAAAAAATCGCCATTAAAACTGGGGTTCGTCCAAGTCGAAGCAAGCTGCGTTTCCGTTTCCTTTCCAACAGGAACAAAGAATAAATTTTGAGAGCCTTTCAAATAAAGATCACATGAGAATTTATATGTATTTTTTTTGATTTCAGGATTTTCAGCGTTTTTAGGATTTATGGCGATAGGCGTATGAATCCCCGTTTTCAAAACTTCCGCCACAGGAATCCCCGCATTAAACAAAAATGTATCATCATTCCATTGCATATTCAACTGCTTCTCAACACCTCGTAAATCGCTAATACCCAAACTAATAAATGCTTCATCATATAAGACATCTTCTTCTGCAATATTTAGGACATCAAAATCAATAGAAGAAAAATCACCAGAAATGTTTAATTGAGAATTGTAGAGAACTACCTCAAAAATACTGCGGTGTCGATGTTCTGGGTAAACCTGTCCATTTACAACTAAATCGTCAGGAAGGAAATGAGCATAGCGTTTCGTTTTGTTTTTTGGACGATCACCTGATGTGACAGATGTAGCATGATGGTGGTAATACGGTACAGTAACAATAGGACCACAAATAGTTTGTTGGCTGCCCCACTTTGCACTAATTTCTTGGATAACTTGTTGGTGGCGACTCTCTCGTTCCCAAATCAATGCACTAATCATGCTCATTGGAATCATTAAGATAAAAACCAAGGTTGCAATAACAGCGGCTTTGAATAAGAGCGCATTCTTTTTAAAAAAACTAACGACAGGTGGCGTTAAAGGTTTGTTCATGGCAAGGAGTTTGAAGTTTATAAATAAAATGGGTTGGTTGGTTTCTTTTTAAGTATATTCATTTATACTATATGCGTTGTACTTTGAAAGAAACACTCTTCAAACGTTGCCCACAAAAATTTTAGTCTTTCAACAGACAGATATTGTGCTTTTTTAGGAAGAATTAAGCTTTTTTAGTTTTTGGAAAAAAAGATGCTCTACCAAAATAATCGTTCTGACCATGCAAAATAGCCTCGATAGCAGCGTTATAGCTTTGCTTGGTTGTGTAGTTCTTAGTGCTGTAGTTCTTGGATTGGTTCTTTTGTGTTTTCTGGTTCTTACCATAGCTATAGTAGCGTATAGCGAGACCCTGCGCCACGACGAAGCAACTGACCTTTCGCTCCTTATTTAGTTTAAGTAGTTTTTGTAGTTTAAGTGGTTGTGAGTGAGCCTGTTTTTTTTGAGAAGGTGCAAGGTGAAATGTCGTTCTAATTCTTTGCGAGCTTTGCGTGACCTTTGTGCCTTTGCGTTTAAAGGAATATTGGAGAGGAAAGAATGCAGAAGAAACTAATTCATCAATCAACTTAAAGAGTTGAAACTTAGAATTTAAACTATGTGTGAATTGTCACAAAAAGGTCCCAGTTTTGTCAGCTTACAATTACAAAGTTTGGCATTGCCCGTTTTCTTGGCAGTGAATAGGAGGGGTTTGTGTTTGGTGCCATGATGGGAGCCATCACAAAAAGGCTGATTTTTACTCAACCCACATTGACACCAAAGATATTTTTTGTCTTTCTCTAAATGAATGAGCGTTGGTTCGAGTGTAGTGGTGGGCGTTTTTTTGTGCTTGCGGTGTAGCTCACTATCGGGATTGTCGGAAGCAAGGACAGGATAAAAATAGGCAGTCGCCCAATGTTCTTTTTGATCATTTTGTAAACCATAGGCCTTTGGAAATTCTCTGGTAAACTGCGCTGTGCCAAATAGTTGATCCCAAATCGAAAACATATTGCCAAAGTTGCTGTTGGGGTCGCTAATACCATCGGATTTGGATTTGCCATGATGGGCATGATGAAAGGCAGGTGTAATGAAAATGCGCTCCCAAACACTGATAAACGGATGAAACCATTGGTGGCGGTAGAAAAATTTGTCGTAGGATACTCGACTGTGGGAACTGATGATAATCAGTTGTTTTAAAATCAAACCCAATGCCACCGCTTTCGCTCCACCCAAAAAAGTGAAAATGCCAATCCACCAAATATTGGGCATCAAAATGTAGTAGAGAAAAGCATTGCGATAGGAAACAAAAAAGCCCATTTCTTCGGCTTGGTGATGGGAACGGTGAAGTTTCCACAAAAAGGGATATTCGTGGGCAGACCGATGGTACCAATATTGCAAAAAGTCATCAACAAAAAGATAGAAAATTAACAAACCCCAAAAATTATAATGGTGTAAGCTGTATTGAAGATTCGGGAATGAATGCCCGATGTACAAAATAAAAAAAACGATACCTGGCTTTATCAAAAGTCCTAAAATTGCATAAGAGCCAGCTTCTTGTACCCAATCACTAAAACTTCGTTTAGAGTTGTGTAAGTAGCCGCCTATCGTTTCCAAGACAATAAAAAATAGCAGAATACCCAAAACCAGATACACATCTATATCGGGAATCCCCAAAATACTTTCTTCCATAACATTTTTGTTGTTTAAGAGATTTAAGTATTTTCTAAAATACAAAAATCAATCCTAAAACAACTTTTTTCATAGAGTCTTTGCAATTAGAACGACAAAACCAATAATCGCAAAAAGCACTGGTGATTAAGCAGAGTACAAAATGAACACTTCAAAAAAAAACATGCTCACCCACAACTACTTAAACCACAAAAACCACTTAGGCTTCATACTTCCGAACCTTATGAACGCCAGGAACCTTTTCCAATTCATTCATCAACAATTTAAGTTCTTTGGTACTATTGACAAAAACCGTAATATTGCCCTCAAAAACGGTATCAACGGTATCAAATGCAATAGAACGCATATTGACATTCATCTTATCAGAAATAATATTGGTAATACGATTAACCAAACCCACTTCATCAATTCCTGTAATGCGTATACCTGTGAGAAAAGCAACATTTGCACTATCAGAAGTCCACTTTGTTTTGATGATTCGATAAGGAAACTTTGTCTTCATATCCATGGCATTCGGACAAGCCGTTCTATGTATTTTGATGCCATTACTAATAGTGATAAAGCCAAAAACACTGTCTCCTGGTTTGGGTTTACAGCATGGAGAAATCGTATAATCTATCTTGTCAAAACCACCAAATAAGGTTAAATCAATATCGGCATTGACGCCCAAATTCACTTCATGGTCAATCGGTGTTTCTACTTTCTTTTCATGAATATTTTGAATTTTTCCTTTGACAAAAGTGATGTCTTTGAGCTGAGCTAAATCAAATTGTTTGGTAGCAACATTGTAGAAAAAATTGAGTACATCATCTTGTTTAAAGTAGTGAACGAGATTTTCAATCATTTCTTTGGTCGTCGTCGTTTTTAACGAACGCATTTTGCGATCAAACATGGCACGACCATCTTCGGCTACTTTACGTTTTTCATCTTTTAAATGAGATTTGATGCTGGTACGGGCTTTAGAGGTCTTGGCAAAATCAAGCCAATCTTTGTTCGGTTTTTGCTTTTTGGAAGTAATGATTTCTACTTGATCGCCATTATTTAGTTTATGGCTAATCGGATGGAGTTTGTTGTTGATTTTTGCGCCAATACATTGCTTGCCAATGGCCGTATGAATTTCATAGGCAAAATCTAAAACGGTTGCGCCTCCTCTCATTGTTTTTAAATCACCATTTGGTGTAAAAACATACAAATCCTTGTCATAAAGATTGTGTTTGAAGTCATTCATAAAATCAACCGCATCCGAATTGGGATTAGACAATACGTCTCGTACTTTTTCGAGCCATTGGTCCAATGCCCCGCCATTGGATCGTCCACCTTTATATTTCCAGTGTGCCGCCAAGCCTCGTTCTGCTATTTCGTCCATTCGTTTAGAGCGCACTTGTACTTCTACCAAACGCCCATCGGGACCCATCACCGTCGTATGCAAAGATTCATAGCCATTGGATTTGGGATTGGAAACCCAATCACGGAGTCGTTCTACAATGGGGCGATACATGTCGGAAACAATAGAATAAGCCTGCCAACAAACTTCCTTTTCTTTTTCTCTTGGTACATCTACCACCAAACGAATGGCAAAAAGATCATAAATATCTTCAAACTCTACATTTTTCTTGCGAATTTTATTCCAAATAGAGTGAATGGATTTAGAACGTCCATATATTTTGAAATTTTCGATGCCTTTCTCTTTAAAAATCTTTTTTAGTGGATCTATGAACTCCTTTATAAAAGAATCTCTATCTCTTTTTGTTTGCGCCAACTTTTTAGCAATGTCTTGATACACTTCAGGTTTTGTGTATTTCAATCCCAAGTCTTCCAATTCGGTCTTTATAGCGTACAATCCTAAACGATGCGCCAAAGGAGCATAAATCGAAAGTGTTTCTGATGAAATACGGATTCGTTTGTGTGGCGGCATAGATTTGAGCGTGCGCATATTGTGGAGGCGATCGGCTAGTTTGACGAGAATCACTCGCACATCATCGCTCAAGGTTAATAAGATTTTCCGCAAATTTTCGGCTTGTTGCACAATAGGGCTTTTGGACTTATCCGTTAGATTATTGATGTGTTTGATTTTAGTCAGTCCATCAATGATTTTAGCGGCTGTTTTATTAAACATTTTTCCGATGTCATCGAGGGTGATTTCTGTATCTTCGACCACATCATGCAAAAGCGCACAAACCACAGAAGTCGTACCCATACCAATTTCTTCCGCCACAATTTGGGCTACAGCGATTGGATGCAAAATATACGGCTCCCCACTTTTACGGCGCATGCCACTATGCGCTTTATCGGCAACATCAAATGCTTTTTTAATAATCACATCATCTCCTTCACGCATAGAGGACGCACAAAGTTTTTGAAGCTCTCGGAAAGCTCGCAAAATTTCTTTTCTTTCGTTGTCTGTTTGCTCAACGACGTTTTTTACTGAAATGGGATTCATATACAATCATTTTATAGGCTATGAATAGCGGATTGATGAGGAGTTGTTTGTTGTTTTGTTTATTATTTATTAGGAGCGAACTGTCTGGTGCTTCGTCGTTACGTCAAGTCCTGCTATCCGTTAATGGATGGCATCTCTAAGATGCCTTTCATTTTTTCACGTACTGTACCGCTTATGCAAGGCATCTCCAAGATGCCTTGAATGTCCAAATATGAACCGAAAAGGCAGCCAACGCAATCATCCAACCACTACTATCAGGGCTATTTTTCATGGGCTTAACCATTGTTGCCTGATTGATTTTTCTCTGCAATGGTTTTATACAAAGACCACAACGAATTAGAACGAAATTTATCTTTGTATCCCTTGCGGTTAATACGATATGCCGTTCATTGTTTTCATTGAGTGTAGTCGCAATGACCGCTTCCTAAAACCGTGCCACATCGTTCAGGCTGTGCAAAATAGACCCGATAGTAGCGGTATGGTGGCTTTTGTTTTTGGCAACACACGAATATATGTGTGTTTTGTGCGTTGGCTGCCACCATAATAGCGGATAGCGGGAGCATGCTTTGCGACGAAGTAATTTACCGTTGTCTCCTATTCAAAATATGCTCTACTATTAAAAACGCTGTTTGCATTAAAAGGGTTGCAAAGATTGTCTGTTGTGGATTTAGAATAGGCACTTATGTTTAGTTATATACCTTGTCTTATTTAATTAGTTACAAATTAAACAGCAATAAATATGTAAAGTAAGTCAAGTTTGTGATAATTCCAAATTATTTCGGTGCTTTGGGGGTAGAGGCTTTAAGATATTGATAAATTTTCATTTGACTGCGAATTGCTTTGGACGGTTCTTGTTTTTTCTTAGTATGGATTACTTTGGTTTCATTATTTGCTTGTTTGTCTTTATCGGCACCTTTGCTTGTTTCTTGTTTGGCTTTATTACTGGCATTGGCTTTGTCAGCATCTTGTTTCTTTTTAGTATTGATTGTTTTGGCATCCTCCTCTATTTCTCTGTAATATTTATTTTGGAGCTTTGCATCCCAAATACGGTTTTTGACATTATCACTCCACTGTATATTGAGAATATCAATGAGGACTCTCTTGATTTTGGGATCAAGAATGGGACAAATAACTTCAATACGATAATCAAAATTACGCACCATCAAATCCCCCGAACCCATAAATACTTTGGGCTTGCCATTGTTGTGAAACATAAAAACACGGGCATGTTCCAAATAGCGATCTATCAAACCCCTCGCTTGAATGTTTTTGCTAAATTCCTCTTCGGGAACAATCGTACAAATACTTCTTGCTAAGATTTTAATCTTAACGCCTGCTTTACTGGCTTTGTAAAGCTTTTTGATGAGCTTGGGATCATTAAGATTATTGGCTTTGAGCAAAATCATCGCTTCTTTTCCTTCTAAAGCATTGTTTATTTCTTTTTTAATGAGTTTATTAATGCGTTTTCGGTAGTTGAAGGGCGCAATCATTAAAGTATCAAACTGGTTGATAACAATGTGGTTGGCAAAGAAATTGAAAAGTTTTTGGAGTTCTTTTGTGATGTCTTGGTTAGCAGTCATTAAAATATGATCGGCATAGATCCGAGAAGTACTTTCATTAAAATTGCCTGTACTCACACAAGCCACCAAATTCTTTTGCTTCTGCCCCTTTATTTTACGCTCAATCAAAATGATTTTAGAATGAATTTTGACACCCCTTACCCCATAAATTACATTAACACCCTGATCTTTCAATAAATTAGAGAGACGGATATTGGACTGTTCATCAAAACGAGCCATTGGTTCTACGACTGCGGTGACTTTCTTTCCATTTTTAGCCGCATTAATAAGAGCTGCCGCTACACTTGAATTTTTGGCAGCCCGATAAAAAGTCATTTTAATGTGTGTTACATTTGGGTCAATTGCCGCTTCTCGCAATAAATCTAAAAGGTGGTGAAAAGACTGGTAAGGAACAGAAATTAAGACATCTTTTTGGTTGATGACTTCTATCAGACTTTTGGCTTTGATAAAGGCTGGATGTCTCAATGGTTTGATAGGACGATATTGTAAGTCTTTCCGATTGAGGCTGGGAAAATTGATGAAGTCTTTGAAATTGTGGTAACGAGCACCTGAAATGATGGTATCACGCTTTTTAAGTTTCATTTTCTTTATCATAAAATTCTTGAAACCTTCAGGCATTTCTCTATCAAATACCAGCCGAGTAGGTTCGCCTTTAGCCCGTTTTTTTAGCCCACGTTCTAAGGCTTTGAGCAAACTTTCAGATAGGTCATTGTCCAAGCTCAATTCTGATTCTCTGGTCACTTTGATAGTATAAGCCTCTGCGTAGTCAAAATCAAAGATTTGATAAATATCATCTAAATTGTGTCGAATGACATCATCCAATAAAATGATGTGTTTTTTGTCTTTTTTATTGGGTAAAATCAAAAAACGAGAGAGCGTATCCGTAGGAATTTTGATGATAGAATAGCGAGCTTCTTTCTTATCATCAACTTTTTTGACCAAACGAATCGCCAAATAGATAGACAAATCATCTAAGTCAGGAAATTTTTTGGTTTCATCCAACATCACAGGAAAGAGTCTTGGACGAACCTCATCTATAAAATATTGACGGGCAAATTGACTTTGACTGGAAGAAAGTTGTTTTTCATCAATGATAAAAATGCCTTCTTTTTCTAAAAGTGAGCGAAGATTTTGGTAAGTGGCATCAAAGCGGTCTTTTAGTTTTCTGACCATTGCTTTCACTTCATTGAGGGCTTTGGTAGGACTCTCGCCCAACATAGAAGAGGTTGTTTCCTCTAATTGAGAAAGTTTTTTTAAGGCAGCAACCCTAACCCTAAAAAACTCATCTTGGTTGTTGGAATAAATTCCTAAAAACTTAATTCGTTCAATTAATGGTACAGAAGGATCTTCGGCTTCTTGTAGAACCCGTTCATTGAAGGATAACCAACTAATTTCTCTATTCTGATATTTCTTTTTCAAAAGCTCGTATTTTTTGACAAAAATACAATAGACTTGAAAAAAGAAGCATGTTCTGCTGATTATTTTAATATTATTTTCTTAGTATACTGGAAATTAAATTTCTATACATTTTGCTCTATCGAGTCATCAATTGAAAATCAATGGTTTGCGTAATTCAAAAATATATACTTATTTAATTTCCGATGTACTTAGTAATGGTTGAAAAGTAAGATAACGCTTTTAGGTAAAGAGATTTGGGCGAAAAACGTAGGCATAGCAATGCTACGACGAGGCTTTTCAACGAAAAATATCGAATCGGACTGGCGACCAGCTTAAAACGTTAAATTGTTTTTTACCTACACAACTTTTTATATTGTTTCTCGCCAGGGCATCATTTTAGGATAAAGAAATAGTATCTTTTCACCTTTTTGATCTTCAAGATTGAGCCAACTATCTATTTCAAACTGAATGTGTGCAACAGCACAAGTCGGATACTTCATCACAAACTCATCCGTCAACTCCATAAATAGAGAAGCTATATCAGGCATATGCCCAAATAAAAAGACAGTTTCTACCTCATCACTTAACTGTGATAGTAGGTTTAAAGATTGCTCAATTCCTTCAAAATAGAGTCCTTCTTCTTCTTGAATGGTCAAAGCATTATCAAGTATTTCTTCATTGAAGATACGGGCGGTTTGTAAGGCTCTACAGGCAGGACTTGACAAAATTAAACTGGGGGTTAGGTGCTGTTCTAAGAGATGTTTTGCCATATAGGTTGCATCTCGAATACCAGAGTTTTTCAAGGGTCGCTGTCTATCTTCTAAGTCAGGATTGCTCCAACTTGATTTAGCATGGCGAACTAAAACAATATTTTTCATAGCGGATTTTAATTTGGCACTATTAAATATAGCTATAAAAAATGTATTTTTAAAATATATATTAGTTTAATTTAATTGGGTTAAATGGAGCATTTTTTTCATATGATTCCTCATGTTATCTGAAAATGCCTTTTTTCAGACAGTAATGTATATTATTGGCTTTGCATGTTTGTTTAAAAAAATTGTTAGGAATTAGGGAATTAGGGAATTAGGGAATTAGGGAATTAGGGAATTAGGGAATTAGGGAATTAGGGAATTAGGGAATTAGGCTCTACAGCATCAAGAATAAAAACCAAGAACCACGGCACAACAGCACCAAGCACCAATAACTAACGACACTAATCAATCAACTCCAATGCTTTTGCTGCATCTGTGACAGGTAATTTGCAGGCTTTGTTTTGGCAGACATAGATTGTCGTTTGTCCATCAATCATTTTATTTTTTAATAACTCTAAAGAACCTTCGTTTTTTCCGCCCATTAAGAGAACATTGGGCAGGTAATGTTGATCTAAGGCTTTGCGAGTGGCTTTGTAGTCTTCACCAACGATGGCGACTTCATAAGGTTCTTTGACGAAATGATACAGGAGAATGCTCCAATTAGAATAGAATGGACCATTTTTGAGAACATCTTCTTTTACATTATTGAGCATTTGTTTGGAACGAGCGATGTAGTCATCTTTATACAAATAAAGCCCTAAATAATATAAGCCTCTTGCAATAGAAGAATTGGAAGCGGGAATTACGTTGTCAGAGATTTCCATTTTGCGAGCAATGAGGGGCGCATCTACATCAGAAGTATAGAAAAACATACCTGATTTTTCGTCATGAAAATGCTCTAAAGTATACTCCATCAAATCGTTGGCTTTATTGAGCCATTTTTCGTCGAAAGTGGCTTGATATAGGGCGATAAAAGCTTCAATGGTAAGGCTGTAATCGTCTAAAAAGGCGTTGATACTGGATTTTCCATCTTTGTAGTTTCTATTGAGTCGATTGTCTTTTTGCATGGCATTTTTTACAAGGAAGTCTGCATTTTTGAGGGCAATGTCTAAAAATTCTTGTTCATCAAAAGCTCTATAAGCATCTACATAGCCTTTTAGCATTAAAGCATTCCAAGAGGTTAAGATTTTGTCGTCTAAGCCTGGTCTAATTCGCTTCGCTCGTTCTTTGAATAAAATGCTCTTGCCTTTTTCTATTAACGTAGTCAATTCTTCCTCGCTTATTCTATGTTTTTTGGCAATGGTTTGGGTGGCTTGTGTGCGGTATAGGATGTTGTGGTGATCCCATTGTGTGCCTCTTGAAACAGTATAGTAGTCTTTGAAGATTTTTGCATCAGCTTCTCCCAATAGAGAATCTATAGGTGCTTCATCCCATACATAAAACTTTCCTTCAACACCTTCACTATCTGCATCTAAAGAGGAGTAGAATCCGTTTTCGGGCGAAGTCATTTCTCGTTTGGTATATTCGAGGGTTTCGTAGACGACTTGTTTGTATAGTGGGTCTTTTGCCAATTGGTAGGCTTCTGAATATAGGCTCACTAATTGTCCGTTGTCGTAGGTCATTTTTTCAAAGTGGGGTACCTTCCAAAGGGCATCTGTGGAATAACGGGCGAATCCACCGCCTAAGTGATCGTAAATACCGCCCCAAGCCATATTATCTAAGGTTGCTAAAGTGCCTTTTAAGGCTTGTTGGTTGTCTGTGAGGTGGTGATAACGCAATAAATAGAGGTAGTTGTTGGGCATGGGGAATTTGGGCTGTCCTTTGCGTCCTCCTTTGTTCATATCAATGCGATCTACCCATTTTTCAAAGACTTCATTGAGGTCGGCTTCGGTGTGTTCTTGTGGGGTGGGGTTGAGTTCGATTTTTTCGATGTTTTGAACGCCTGCGGTGATTTGGGTGGCTTGATCTTCTAACTTTTGTGGGTCTGTTTGTCTTAGATTGGTAAAATAGCTGAGGACTTGCATCCATTTTTCTTTGGGATAGTAAGTACCTGCGTAAACAGGGCGTCCATCGGGTAGGGCAATGGCATTGAGAGGCCAACCGCCTCTTTGGTTGAGTAGGTGGCAGGCATCCATATATATTTGGTCGATGTCGGGGCGTTCTTCTCGGTCTATTTTTATGGAGACGAAGTTGTCGTTCATTATTTTGGCGACGGTGGTATCTTCAAAGGACTCGTGTTCCATGACGTGGCACCAGTGGCATGCTGCATAGCCAACACTAATGATGAGTAGTTTGTTTTCGGTCTTTGCTTTGGCGAGGGCTTCGTCGCCCCAGGGATACCAATTTACAGGGTTGTGGGCGTGTTGTAGGAGGTAAGGACTGCTTTGATCTATGAGTTTGTTGGTATAGGGGTGCTTGTTGTCTTGTGCCATGTGTGTGCTTTTTTGATTTTGGGCATTGCATGAGAGTAGCAAGAGTAGGGCGATGGTGGTTAATAAGTTTTTGAAGCAATATAAGTCCATATAAGTTTTTTTTTAAAATACTTGTAGAGGTTCTGTCCGTAGTAAGATAGACCCGATAGTAGCGTTATGGCTTTTCTTCTATTATGGTTTATAGCGTTGGAACAAGGCATGCCTTGTCCGTACAGTTTGGTTTTTTTGTGATAAATAGGTTAAGAAAAGCCATAGTAGCGGATAGCGGGCCCATGCGTATTTTACGGAGCTTTGAACTGTTGTCTCCTTCTCAAAGGTACATAAAAAAAGCCCGTTCATTAATATGAACGAGCTTTGGTTTTCTAAGTTGATTTATACAAAATTTTATAAATCAGTTGTTTTTGCTTTAGCTGCTTTAGACTTGCAACATCCTGGTTTTTTAGAACCGCTACATGCTTTACCTTTGGCAGCAGGCATAACAGCAGTACCTTTAACTTTAGCTTCTTTTACAACGCCTTCGCCTTCTTGTAATTCGTTTACAGTTTCTGTTAATAAAACTTTACCTGATTTTCCACAAGTTACCGTTTTCACAGTCTTACCTGATTTTCCACAAGTTTCAAATGCAGTTACATTTCCAGTTGAACTACAAGTTTTAGTAGCATATTTTGTACCAGAAACATTACAGCTTCTAGTTGCGTAGCCTTGTTTTTCAAGCTCTACATAATTAACTAATTGAGCTTGAGAAGCGTCTGTTTTAGCTAATTTAGTACCTGTGCAAGCAGCTTTTTGAGCTTTTGTACAAGTTTTAGCACAAGAAGCTTTTTGAGCTTTAGTACAAGTTTTTCCAGCAGTTTGTGCCATTACATTGCCTGTAGCAAAGAAGGCAGTCATAAGAACTAATAAGAATAATTTTTTCATTGGTTATTTCTACTTTGATGTTAAAAAAGAAAGTTCAAATATACATTTTATTGAACGGAATAAAAAGTTTTTGTTGTTGTGTGCTTTATTTTTAACTAATATTTATAATATTGTCTTCGTATTGTCTTTTCCCTATATGTTTGTATAAGGGATTGCCACATATTCTTTAATGTAGTTAAACACTTTAAATCTCAAATGGTTTATTCACTTATTTTAGGAAATGTAGTGGCAGAGATTTTTTTTGAATTTAAATATTTATATGTGATAAATATTTGCTTCAGTGTTTAACTTTGCTTGCTTTTCAAATAATTAAACAAACACGATGGAAAAATCAAAACTTTGGTATTTAGAAAATTTTAATTTACTAAAGGGACTTACTAAGGATCAAATGATGTATTTTGGTCAGAAGGCTTCTATGAAAAAATTTAATAAGAATGACTTTATTTATTTTCCTAATGAGCTTTCAGATAAGATATTCTTATTAAAACAAGGACAAATTAAGATTGGTATGTACACTGATGATGGGCGTGAAATCTTAAAAGCTGTCTTGCATGCAGGGGAGATTTTTGGGGAAATGTCTTTGACTGGGGAAGATAAACGGGGGGATTTTGCTCAAGCGATTCAGGATGATGTCATTTTGTGTGTATTTGATATAAATGTTGTAGAGGAAATGATTCACCAAAATCCTAATTTGAGCCTTGAAATCACGAAAATTATTGGGTTTCGTCTAAAAAAAGTAGAAAACAAATTGGCGGCTTTGGTTTTTAAAGATGCCCGCTCTCGTATTGTTGATTTTTTGAAAGACCAAGGTGAGGAACACGGAAAAGCGGTAGGTTATGAAACCTTGATTATGAATAATTTAACACATAAGGATATTGCAAGCCTTACGGCTACTTCTCGTCAAACAGTCACGACGGTTTTGAATGATTTGAGATCCCAAAATCTTATTTATTTTGATAGAAGACGGATTTTGATTCGAGATATGGATAAGTTGGTTTGAGTCGTTTAAGTAGTTTGACTGGTTTGAGTTGTTGCGGAGCATTAATGCCTTTCACTTGCCTAACTTGAACTAGT
>Ga0209186_1000568_pt1 | contig 29363 bp, 31 predicted proteins | sample SidtaG_FD_187426 | JGI IMG/M metagenome (GOLD analysis project Ga0209186, IMG submission 187426) | Marine algal microbial communities from Sidmouth, United Kingdom - Sidmouth_Male2 metaG (SPAdes) (version 2) | ecosystem: Host-associated > Algae > Red algae > Unclassified | place: Sidmouth...
TCAGACCTCTGGCTTTTGTTTTCAGACCTCTGGCTTTTGTTTTCAGACCTCTGGCTTTTGTTTTCAGACCTCTGTTTTTGTTTTCAGGCCTCTGTTTTTGTCAGACCGGCTGTACACCAAATGCGGCAACGGCTGTTTCGTATTCTCAATAAAGTACCATGCCCTTCCAAGGGCGTGTTTGTGCCATCGCCTTCCAGGCGGTGACGGGCGAATGACTTAAAAGGAACTGAAACGTACGGCGGAATGAATTCCGCCACGTCACAGACACGGAATAAATCCATGCCACGGCAAGACGCCCGTACAACCAAATGCGGGGGCAACGGCTAGGGTGGGTCCTAATGTGTCAGAGGGCTTGTCATAGGCGGGGGTTTCAGAGTCTGTGTAATACATATTGCGCAGCTTCGGTAGCACCCTTAATTGTTGGTTTTTCCGGTGTGTACAGCTCCGAAGGAGCGGAGGTACTTAGCCCCGAGGCTTGCCTCGGGGTTGCGAATCGGCCAAAACACCAAGCTCCGAAGGTGCGTAGGCACCCCCAGCATTCAAAGACAAAAAGCCGCAATTTGTGCAAGTCTTTCAGACTTGATGTCGCCTCCGAAACCAATCGATGGGCCATTGGTGTCACAGGGATCAGGTTTTTGAGTTTGAGCCCAAAACTCGACCTAGGTTGTAACCTGTAGATTTACCGGCGGGCCCAGCGATCAATTTTCTTCCGTACCGCATCGATCTTGATCGGCTTGGCAAGGTAATCGTCCATCCCCGCAGCAAGGCATTTCTCCCGGTCACCATCCATCGCGTGTGCCGTCATCGCGACAATGGGAACAAATCTCTTTATGTCATCTTCTAGTTTGCGAATTCGTTGTGTCGCCTGATAGCCATCTAGTTCAGGCATCTGGCAATCCATGAACACCATGTCGTAATCCTTGGCGAGAATCATCTCAATCGCGATCAAGCCATTACTGGCAATCTCAACATCACATCCACAGGCTATCAGCATCTTGGTCGCAATCTTTTGATTCACCTTATGATCTTCAACTAAGAGAATATTGGAGGCGTGCTCTCGGCGCGCTGTCTCGACTCGTTTGGGTGTCCGGCTAAATTGTTCAGAACGCATAATGTCTTGGCGGCGGAGCATGTGCAGCTCACCGGTTCGTGAAATTACCGTGACAATCGCGTCCATTAACATCGACTGACGGACCGGCTTCACCAAATATCCGTTGAAGCCAATTTCTTCCATACGCTCTGCGTCATCGTCGAGCCCGACCGATGTCAGCATGATAATATGAAGGTCTTGTAGTTCTGAATCCGACCGCAGGATTCGTCCAAGCTCTTCGCCGGTCATTTCAGGCATCTGAAAATCAAGAATCGCTACGTGAAATTTTTCGCGGGTATTTTTTGCTTCGCGGACTCGTACGAGGGCCTCATTGGCGCTGCTTACGGCTATCGGATGCATGCCCCACGAATTGAGCTGCTCGACCAAAATTCTACGATTTACTTCTAGATCATCAACCACAAGCACCCGCAACCCATCGAGGTCTTTGGGTAAGATCCGTTCGATGGAAACCTCTGCCATTTGCATGGGGAGTTCCACCGTGAAGGTTGACCCTTTTCCGATTGTGGATTCGGCTGAAATCGTACCGCTCATCAGGTGGCTTAACTTCGTACAAATTGCCAGACCGAGGCCCGTACCGCCAAAGCTCCTCGTAGTTGACGAATCAACCTGAGTAAATTGCTGGAAAACAAGGTCGAGCTTGTTTTTTGGAATCCCAATTCCGGTATCTTCAATTTGAATGGTAACCCGTTTTAAATCTGTAGTCGCTTTCGAGCATTCTAATTTTGATTGTGCCGCGGCTTCAATTAACTGGGAATCCGCAGGCTCGATGTCGACATGAATCAGGACATACCCTTTGTCCGTGAACTTAATGGCGTTGCCCACTAAATTACTCAGAATTTGCTGTACCCGCAAGGCGTCACCAATGAAGTGAGTCGGCTGATTTGGAGGGTAACGCACGATGAGGTCAAGGCCTCGATCTTTTGCCCCAGGCGCAAGGAGGTTCGCGGTGGTTTCAACTGATTGCTGGAGGTTAAATGGTGACTGGGTGATCTTTAATTTTCCCGCATCGATCTTTGAGATATCGAGAACGTCATTCACGATATGGATCAGTGCTTCCGCCGAGTCCTGAATGGTCCGAGCATGGTCGATTTGGATCGGATCAAGGTTCGTGGCCATAAGAAGGTCAGACATGCCAATCACCCCGTTAAGCGGCGTGCGTAATTCATGGCTCATGTTCGCGAGAAACTCTGACTGGGATCGCTCGCTCGCTTCGGCCAATTCCTTGGCTGCTAGCGCTTCGGAAAGCTTACGTGACTCGCTAATGTCGCGGATCAGGATCATGGCGCTTAAGTCGTCATCTCCAAGTGAAAAGGTATTGCTCTTAATCTCGAGCAAACGTTTATCCTCTTCCCTTTTGTCCATCTCGTAGGCGCCTTTTCGCTTCGGCTTCGCGAAAAGGTATTCTGCTGTTAGCGGCTGTTGGTCTTCGGCAAGTGGAGCGCCGTTATCGTCTAAAAGGTCCAGTAAACTATGGAGTGGTTTGTTCAACATCAGGAGCCGGATTTTTCCGGTTAGTTGCTCAAGTGCGTCGTTACACCATTCCAGCTTTCCACTTGAATCAACCCAGGCAATGACATCATCAATTCCTCCAAAGGCAATTTCCATACGGGCCATGGTGGCCCGCAGTCTGGCGATGGTTTCTTTATCGGATTGGTTGGACATCGTATTGGGTATGCTTTCTTCAGAGGCTGTTATTCTCATCAGTAAAGGGGAGGGGATGATGCTCTACCCAAGGGTGGCAGCAAATGCCCAAGCATCGCCATTTTTTTCCGCCACGATATGAACCGTCACATCATGAAGATCCCCTTTGGAATCTTTGGCCGCAAGTGGAAGGTCTTGCCCTAGAATTTTTGGTTCGTTGGTGGTGAGGAAGCGTGAAAACCCCATGTTGTGTGCGTCATGGTAGTCATCCGGAATGATAACCGTAATGTTTTGTCCAAGGATTTTATCTTCATCCCAGTTAAACCGCTCAAGAAACGCTTGGTTTACGAAGTCGATATCGCCTTCGGTATTGGTTGTCACGGCGGGGATGTCGGTGATTGCTTTGATTTCTGCGACAGTTTTCATGATAGGCTTTTAGGTGTACGGGTTGCTGTACGGTTGCTGTTGGGTTAAAATTTAACGATGGCCTGTTTGTAAGCCAACATAATTGGGCGTGTGATGGATTATCCTTGAGGAACAAACATGTCGGTCCATTTTGTAATCAAGTCAATTAATGGCCTACAGGAATGTGCACCTTGTTGGGCCATAATTTCGAGTTCAGCACCAACAATAGAGAGCTCGGGGAATCCCATGGCGGAACCCGTTCCTTTTAAACTATGTGCTTCCCGTAATACTTTGTCGGTATCCGATGCGTTTAATGCGGTTTGCAAGTTCTCCGAGCATTCCGTCATGTATTCGTAGAAAACCTCGAGAACCTCTTCATCAACAAACTCGGTTTCGACCGCTTCAAGGGCGGCTCGGGCTCCAACATCTGGAACAATCGTTTCGATCAATGTGATACTTATATTTTCCATAGGATGTCTCTCCAGATTTTAACTGGACCTTCTCCAGAATGCACGTATTTTATATGAAGGATTTTATCTATGGACCAACCTGAATTCGAACCTTTAGAAATTGCACCGATGCCTGACATCGTGCAGATGCCTGACACAGAGCATCAAGAGGGTAAGGTTCTGGTTGTTGAAGATACCGCGCCAAATCGGATTTTACTTCGCAAGTTACTTACGGCTCATGGCTTAACCGTCATTGAAGCGGAGAACGGCGAGCGCGCGCTTGAACTCGCGATGTCTCAAAACCCAGATGCCATCTTACTCGATGTGGTGCTCCCAGGCATGAGTGGTTTTGATGTCTGCTCCCGGTTGAAAGATAATCCCGTCACAGCTCATATCCCAATCTTGATGCTCACCCGGCTCACCGAGCGTGAGTACCGGCTCAAAGGCATCAAGGCGGGTGCCAGTGATTTTATCGCCAAGCCGATCGATCAAGAGCATGTGTTGCTTCGAGTGCGCAATGCGATTCACGGTGTACGACTGTTCAAAACCGCCAAAGCTAGCCTTGAGAAGCAGCAAGAACTCGAACTCATGAAGGAGAATCTGACTCAGATGATCATTCATGATTTGCGGAGCCCGCTTACCTCGATCAACGGGCATGTTGACTTGGTTGCTGAACTCGCGGAGGATCGCCTGACGGAGTCCGAAACCGAATATCTTCAGGTCGCCTCTGGGCAACTTTGGAAGCTAAACGAAATGATTTCCTCTTTATCCGATATCAGTCGTTTGGAACAAAGCGCCATGCCACTTGACTTGGTGAAGGTCGATTTGAAACACCTTAGCTTAACCGCGATCGAGATGAGTCGGGGGATCTCCTTTGATACGGCCTTGACCATTGAAGATCCCGAAACTGCTGTTCTGGCGCGGGTGGATAACGGCTTGATCACACGCGTCTTCACAAACCTGATCGCAAACGCCCTTAGCATGTTAGGGGAGGGCGGAAACGTGCATGTCTCCTTTTCGAAGCTTACTGGGCAAGAGGAAGGAACCGACTTTTGGAAAGTGTCCGTAGCAGACAATGGCCCAGGGGTTCCCGATGGAATGGAAATGCGTATCTTCGAAAAATTTCAGCAAGCAGAAGGAAAGAAGCGCAACACGTCTTCGACCGGCCTTGGACTCAGTTTCTGCAAACTTGCGGTTGAGGCCCATGGCGGTAAAATCGGTGTCAAAAGCACCTTTGGCGATGGCGCAACGTTTTGGTTTACCGTTCCTGCGGTTGATTAATTCTGAAGGTTTCAGATGGCAATGGCACTTCGTTACACCAAGGTCATCGTAGTTACCTCAGGTTAATCTCGTGGAGAGTCCCGGCAGGGACGGCAGAAAGTAGCGCGGGGTGTAGCGGGGCGGACCCCCGGGACCTGTGAGATGAAGCCCAGCAACGAGGCATATACTTTATCTAGAACAGCCCCTCTGAAGTTCACCGTTCTTGCGGTGGATAAACCGGAAGCGTTTCGAACCCGTCCAGCTAGATTCGTTCGCTCGGTAAATCAATGTAGCGAAGCAAATCTGGAGTTTCGAGGATCGCAAAGCCAGGAATGTCAGCTCGGTAGATTGCCCCAGGGTTGACTACGCGGGTGGAGCCCGCCTGTTCGTCTTTTCGCTTATGCGTGTGCCCGGTGCAAACAAGGTCGTATTGCCCTGAGTCAATTAGGTCATCGAGGCCTCGGCTATCGTCGCCGTGCGCGACCGCGATGCGCAAGCCTCCAAGGTCCAGAATCGCCTCTCGACCATGCATGAAAATATGGGCTGCATTTGGAAATTCGCTAACAGAACGATCGTAATGATCCACGTTACCCAAGACAGCATGCACCGGTACCTCAAGCGGATCGAAGATTTCCGCGAGTTCAACCAATACGGCGGCCGCGCCAACATCACCGCAGTGAATCACCGCCTCGACCTGCTCCGCTGCCATTAGCTCCGCAGCAACCCGAGTACGCCGAACGCTACCATGGGTATCCGAAAGAATGCCGATCTTCATTCCTGCACCGTCCATCCGCGAACAAAGCATTTGGCTTCCATCTCGCTAAACATGGTCTCGAGCTGCTCCTTCGAAGAGCTCACGCGGATGTCGCGTTTTAAGGGCGTAGCCCGATTGGGGCTGAAATCAGTTTGGTACAACACGTAGGCGGGGAAGTCATCGGTTTCCGTATCCTTGTTGGTTTTCCAGAGCAGGACTTTTCGCACCATGGTTTTCCCTTTGGCCTCTTTGGTCCCGACGACCCGCTTGATCAGCGTGCTTTTCGGCATGGCCAGATCTTCAGCCCCCTTCTCGGCCTGCTGGATCTCTACCAAGTCGGTGAATTGTGCGATACGTAGATCGTCCGGGTTCACCGATTTGTCTTCGCGTTTTCGAACAAACTGGGGGCTAATAATGCTGACCAAGGGCAAGCGACGTAGCGTTTCCCAAGTCGATTTTTTCGCATCCCACTGAATGACCATGCGGTTGATGTTTGCTCCCCGTGTGGTTTGTGAAATTAAATCCAGGCAGGAGATTTCGATCACCCATTCGGGCTTCACCATTTGGTAGGCCACGTGATCCGAATTCACTTCCGCGTATTCGCTTTCAACGACCATGTCTTTCAGGTCGCTGAGAAAGTCGATTCGATCTTGGTCGCTGAATCCACCACCGACCCGTCCGCAAACTTGGAAGCTGCCATCTTTGCGCATGATGCCGAGCAGGAGGTCGTGTAGCATACCCGCCCGGTCGTCGATGCCTTCGGCAAATCCGAGGACCACGACGTCGATGCTATGACGTGGTTTGACTTTAAAGGTCCCGCCTTCGTCACTGCGGGCTACAAGGCCCTCCGCACCTTCGCCTTCGACCCATTCTTCATAGGTCTTGGCCAATAGCTTGGTGTCTCCGCTGTCGATGGCTTCAACCACATGCGCTTTTTCACCCTTGGCGAAGAGCGTTTTTAATGTCTTCCAGGTTTCATCAAAATCGGCCGAAGGATCTGCTTCGTCGAGTTCCATCAAGTCGAAGGCGGCAAAGTGTAAGCTCTCTAGGGCTGCTTGATTTTCAGGGTTTCGCGCGACGCGAGATACATCGTGGACCCGAGGGCGTTTGTCGGTACGGTTTACATAGAGTTCACCTGCGACCATGGCTTGCTTTACCTTGGCGGCTTTAAACAGCTTGGCAACTTCCTCCATAAAGGGGAGGCCCTGACGAACCGTTCCGCCTGGATTTAGCGTGAGCACGTCACCGTCTTGGTAGACCAAGACGGTAAATTCTCCGTCGATTTTTCGGCTGATATGGTAGTTCCCACCAGGGATATGTTTATGCATGCCCGTCTTGTCGAGCGCCATCATGCGGACCCCTGCCATTCGGCGGTAGGCTTGAGTGCGTTGCAGAAGCCGTTGGTCAACCAGAGCTGCGGCTGGCGCAATCCCATAGTCTCCGACTTTGATGGTTACGCGCGAGGCATCAATTAATTTGCTCATGCGGAGTCCTCTTTCTTTGTTTTCTTGGACGCGGTTTTCTTGGCCGTTGCTTTTGCCTTCGCCTTCGATTTTGGCTTCGCCTTCGATTTTGCCTTCGCCTTCGATTTTGGCTTAACCTCCGACTCCGCTTCCGACTCCGCTGGTGCCTTCGAATCTTTCTTCGCTTCTTTATCCTCGTTGGGCTTGGGTGTCTTTAATTCCATGTTGGAAAGGTGGAGAATCAGCATATACTTGTCTCCATCGATTCGCCCTTCAAGAAAACCGCGATAAGGGGATCCGTGTCGGCGGAATACCAAGGGTTCATTTCCTTTCGGGCCGCCGGCGATCATCATCAACACGTCCTCGTCGGCCAGCTCCTTGGCCATGTTGTACAAAAACTTATAGGTGAGGCCGTTGTTGTGCGTGATTTGCAAATGCCGGCTAAACACCACGCGGGTAAGGGCCGCCTTTTTTGGCATGGTTTTTTCAGTCCAGCTGAGCGGGATTTCTGTGCTCGTATTTCCCTCATTGATTTTGCGCGGGCGTCGTTCTTTTTCATTCCCATCTGGGTCGCGAACAATTTCGGTGTGTTGCACGCGATGGACCATTTCGCCTTCTGGATTGATATAGACCCGCGAGGTTTCCGTGAGAAAGCTTCCGTAGGTTTCGATGTCGATTTCTGGGTCGCCTTCGATCATCGCGTCGGCGAGCTTGTCGAGGTCGCCATGCTTTTCGATCAGGGCATCGGTGTCGTGGGTTAAGGTGCCGCGCAAAATTTTGTGATTCGCGGCCTGGCTTTTGTTGTCGTCTATGTAGCGAATTGATTGCTTGATGGTCACGCTGAGGGCGCTGACTACTGCATCGAGGTGTTCACTGTCTGATAAATTGATATCCATGATATTCTCCCGGTTTACATGAAGCCAAAGTCCATGAGTTCGTCGTCGTCGTCTTCTGAGTCGCTATCGTCGACCTCAGCCGTGGACTGCTCGAGGCCAATGAAATGCAGTTGGGTTGGGTTTCCGACCACCATCCAAAGTTCGTTTTTGGACCCAGCAAACAAAAAGGCTGCATCTGCTTCCAGCCCACCGCGATAACTAAAGGGGAATTGAAAAATCGTGCCTTTGGCGAGTTCGGCTTTTGCTTGGTCAGGCAGGGCTTCTTGATCTAAATCATAAACGAGGCGAATGGCATAGGTCAGGTACTCCTCGATAGTAACTGTGGTGTCGAGTGGCACCGTTTCTTTCAGGGTCGAGGTAACCGGAACAATCGGGTCACCATCGAGGTTGACCGCGGTTAAGCTCGATTTTTCGCGCCATTCTCCATCCGAGGACAAATAGCCAAAGGCAGTACCGCCACTCGGAATGAGGGTCATCCCGTCGCTGCCAATGGTGACTAATTTACAGGGCTGATCATGCTCGTCCACCACTTCGTGATCGACCGATCCATAGAGCTTGGATCGGTCGACTTTGGACATGGCGCAGGCGAACTCGTCTGTTTTATAACTGAAGGTGATATCTGGCATGCCAAAGGATAAATCGGAATCCGGTTCTGGGCAAGGTTCCAAGCATTCCAAATCAAATTTCAGCTAGGTTGCATTTCCCTAAAACCATGGTTGCAAAGCGAGGCTTCTCTCTCTAGTTTGCCCCCCATGAGTGACGTACCAGATATAACGGTGTCGATCCGTTGTGTGAACGACTCCATACCGCAATTTCGCGAATGCATAAATGCACTTCTCGCGCAGGAGGGTGTGACCTGTGAAACGTGGATCATCGATAGCTCCGATCATGAGGAATTTAAGGCGATCTGCGCGGAGTACGACACGGTGCACTACTGCCGTATTCCCGGAAAAAATTTGTGTGAAGGCCGGAATAAGGGGGTCGAACTCTCTCGGAGCGATTACGTGGCTTTGACTGACCCCGATTGCGTGCCTTGTCCGATTTGGCTCAAGTCTCTCAAAGAGCAACTCGATGCAGGCGCAGGCGTTGTCGGCGGCCAAATCGTTCCGCGTTGGTTGGCCAAGCCACCGTACTATATTCGTGAATCCAAAATGGCGCGAGCCCACTTGTCTCTGCGAAGTCTTGGTACCGACGTGCGCGAGGTTGATCGGGTTTTCGGGGCGAACATTGCCTTCAGTAAATCCGCCCTCGGCGAGGAAGCGAAATTTCGCGAAGACCTCGATCGCGTAAATGGGATTCTAATTGGTGGTGGCGATACTGAATTTTGTGAGCGAGCCAGCGCGTTGGCCGGAAGCAAGATTGTTTACGTGCCCGCCGCATCGGTTGAACATCAAATTCCTCCGCGTCGCCTCAGCTTTGGTTGGACCCTCAAGCGCGCCTTTTATGGGGGCGTCTCGCGTACCTGGCGCGGTGGACGACCCAGTCCCGTAAAGGGGGGGACAGGGCTTTCCCTCGCGGATATGATTTTTGGTGGGCTCTTCGTCGTGCCTTACATGGTGGGGCAGCTCTATGGGGTTCGCCTCAAGAAAAAGGGCTTGGGTTCCGCTATTGGTACCCCTGAGTTTAACGAGCGGGTGGACGCACCTTGAAGCCGAAGGTGCATGCTTTTGTGCTCGGTTATCACGCGCCTGAAGACAGCATCGAATGCCTTGCGTCCTTGATCGACCTTCCGGGCATCGATCAGCTCTATTATTTAGACAACGGTAGTACGCCCGAAGAGCTCGCGCAGGTTCGCGCCGCCTTTCCCGATCTTGATGTGCTTCGCTTTGTCGACAACGTGGGTTATTCCGGAGCCTTTAATGGCGCGGTGGCGCATTGCATTCGCAATGGAGCCGATTGGGTTCTCGCGGCTAACAACGATTTGATCTTCGACCGCGAAGCGATGATCCGCATGCTCGATGCGGCTGGTCGCGATCCAGAGGCGGGGATTCTCGTGCCCAAAATTTATTATCACGATGCCCCCGAGCAAATTTGGTCAGCTGGTTTTGCTCAGCGCGTTTTTCCGCCTACGATTATCCACCGTAAAACCGCCGGGCCGGAAGCGGGGGAATTCGATCTCGAAGAGCGGGTCGATTTTTTACCCCTTTGCACCGCGCTGGTTTCGGCTGAGGCGGTGAAAAAAATCGGTTTGCTGGACCCGACCTTTTTCTTTTACTGCGAAGATACCGACTACTCGAAGCGGATGCGCGATGCGGGGTATTCACTTCGCTATGTCCCGGACAGCAAGGTGTGGCATAAGTCGCCCAAGGTCGGAGCGGACAAGCGTGGCAAAGATCATTTTTGGCATCATTACGGTCGGAGCGAACGCATTTTTTGCCGCAAGTACCCCTCGGTTTATCCGGGGATTCAGATGTGGTTGCACCTCGCGTATTTGCATGCGCGTACGGTGTATGAAGGCGGTTGGTCTGGGCTTTCTGTCTTTCGCAAGAGTTTGAAGGAAGGGCGCGAGGCGGAGATGCTACCGATTCCGAATTGGGATGATCCTTCTGTAAAGTTACCTGAACTTATATAATCTTCCTTTGGCAGAGGAATGGAAGAAAAGTGGACGAGGAGCCTGGGAACGCCGACGTCCCCGTCGGCACGTAACCAAGACATAGACCCAGTTAAAAACTTCAAAGGCAGGCGGTTTCCTAAAGCGATCCATGGCCCCCCTTGACCTTGACCTTTTACTTGACCTTGACCTCCCAAGTTCTTCGGCAGGCAAGGGATTTTGGTTCGGGTGCGCTTGACGGTCTGTCGAATGATTTGACATCCAGCTCTCAGCGGAAACATTTTCAGGTCAAGGTCAAGGTCAAGGTCAAGAGCGGGGGAGGCAGGGTATGGTTCGGCATAAAGATGGACGAGGAGTCTGGGAACGCCGACGTCCCCGTCGGCATGTAACCAAAACATAGACCCAGTTAAAAACTTCAAAGGCAGGCGGTTTCCTAAAGCGATCCACGGCCCCCCTTGACCTTGACCTTTTACTTGACCTCCCAAGTTCTTCGGCGGGCAAGGGATTTTGGTTCGGGTGCGCTTGACGGTCTGTCGAATGATTTGACATCCAGCTCTCAGCGAAAATATTTTCAGGTCAAGGTCAAGGTCAAGGTCAAGGTCAAGGTCAAGGTCAAGGTCAAGGTCAAGGTCAAGTCCAAGGGCTTTATAGCAGGAGGAAGGGAGACTTCACTTTGGCCAAAACTTTTGACTTTTGCCCCCATTTGGCCACATTTGTCTCCATGAAGTGCCTTCTTGGTCTATTGATTTTTCTCGGTTTCGGTTTATCTCCGCTGCAAGCAGCGGAGAAGCCGAACATCATTTATATCTTACTCGATGATGCGGGCTTTGGAGACTTTAGCTGCTACGGGCAAAAGCTTTTCAAGACGCCAAATATCGACCGCTTGGCGAAGGAAGGGATGAAGTTCACCCAGCATTATTCGGGGAGTACGGTCTGCGCCCCGACCCGCTGTGCCTTGATGACCGGTCTCCACACGGGGCATGCATTTGTCCGTGGAAATCGCGAAGTTCAACCCGAAGGGCAGTCGCCCATGCCAGCTGATATCGTCACCATTCCTCGCCTGCTTTCCCAGGCCGGCTACGTCACCGGAGCCTTCGGTAAGTGGGGGCTAGGAGCACCAGGTTCTGCCAGTGATCCGATGGAACATTTCGATGCCTTTTACGGATACAACTGCCAGCGCGCGGCGCATAATTACTATCCGACTCACCTCTGGAAGGATCGCGAGAAGGTTCCTTTCGACGGAAAGACGCATTCTCAAGAACCGACCATGAAGGAGTCGCTACAGTTCATTCGTGATAACAAAGACAAACCTTTCTTCTCCTACATGGCCATCACCATGCCGCACGCTGCGATGCACGTGGAAGAACGATACCAGTCTAAGTACGATAAGCAATTTCCCGAATACGCGAACACCATTGGGCGTTATGCAGGACCTGAAGTGAAAAACCCCATCGCAGCTTTCGCGGGCATGATGGCGCAAATCGATGAAGGGGTGGGGCAAGTATTGGATCTCCTCAAAGAGTTGGATATCGATGACAACACGCTTGTCATGTTGACCTCCGACAATGGGCCGCATCAAGAAGGAGGGCATCGGCCTGACTTTTTTGATAGCAATGGTCCTTGGCGTGGACACAAACGGGATTTGACGGATGGCGGGATTCGCACCGTCCTTCTCGCTCGCTGGCCCGGTTCGATCAAAGCCGGAAGCGTGAGCGATCTCATTTCTGCACACTGGGATATGTTGCCGACGTTCTGTGATATGGCGGGAGCGCAAATCCCAGAAGGGATCGATGGGATCTCTATGTTACCTGAGCTTACGGGCGAGGGACACCAGGCAACGCACGAGTTTCTATATTGGGAATTTTATGAGCGCGGTGGAAAAAAGGCGGTTCGCTTTGGCCCTTGGAAGGGTATTTTACACAACATCAGCAAGGGCAATAAGAAGATCGAATTGTATCGCCTCGCTGATGATCCGGCGGAGCTGAATGATCTTTCGGCCGAATATCCTCAGATCGTTGAAAAGGTTCGTGGGTATTTTGAGGAAGCCTACACGCATTCAGACCTTTGGAGCTTCAAGAAACCGGCTAAAAAGCAAAAAAAGAAACCTTCCAAGAAGTAGCCTCTACCTGTGATTACCACTGCGTTTTGTGCCTCTTTTGTGCCTCTTTTGTGGCGCAAACGGCCGTTTTCGTCAAAATCGGCCATTATTTCGAGGGACTCATCATATCATAACAATTTCCGAGGATTGTAATCTTTCTGAAAAGGAATATTATGATGATACAGATGGTACTACATAAAATTCTCATCGTTGAAGATGAGCAAGACATCCAAGAGCTTTTATCGTATAACCTTGAGTCAGAAGGTTACGAGGTCGCCATCGCAGGTACTGGCGAAGAGGCTCTTGCCAAGGTTACCCAGTTCCAGCCTGACTTGGTCTTACTCGATTTGATGCTGCCCGGTTTGGGTGGCATGGAGATTTGTAAGCGCTTCAAGAAAGCCAAAACGACACGGCATATCCCGATCATAATGCTTACCGCGCGTGGCGAAGAAGCGGATATTGTTCTCGGTCTCGAAGCGGGCGCGGTCGATTACGTGACCAAGCCATTCAGCCCTCGCGTGTTGCTCGCTCGTATTCGCGCCCTCTCACGCCGTGATGATAGCGATGACGAAGATGAGGGCGAGGTCTTAACCATCGGTGAGATCACGCTCAATACCTCACGAGTCGAAGTAAAGGTATCTGACGAGCCTGTTTCTCTAACCGCGACAGAATTCAAACTTCTGACCGTCTTCATGGAAAAGCCAGGACGGGTTTTTACGCGAAACCAAATTATCGACCGGGTTATGGGGCAAGAGTACGCAGTCACCGAGCGTTCGGTCGATGTCCAAGTCGTTGGCCTGCGCAAAAAATTAGGCGACGCCGCTGCCTGTATTGAAACTGTGCGTGGGATTGGCTATCGCTTTCGAGATCAGTAACCCCATCTTCTCGTGGTTGTTAATCCGATGCCTCCGCTCGATCTAAGGTCATGAACTCCAAGCCCTTATTTCAAAAAATCTTTGCGCCGTTCATGCTGGTTAGCGTGCTTGCGGTCTTGTCCGTGATGCTAATCGCGACTCAATGGATGCGAGCGAACCAACTTGATTCTACGCGCATGGACCTTCAAGTCCGCACTCAATTGCTGATCGAACTACTTGGGTCCCAGGAGAAGGCGAACCCAGCTGTTTTACAAGCTGCTGTCGAATCACGTGGCCGCGCAATTGAAACTCGAATTACGATTATCGCACCCGATGGAGGGGTGCTTGCCGATTCGGACATGAATCCAGCAGAGATGGATAATCATGGGGAGCGTCCCGAAGTCGTCGATAGCATGACGCAAACCTTTGGCACCGCTACGCGGTACAGCCGTAGCTTAAATCAAAAAATGATCTACGTCGCTAAGCGAGATGTTGATGGCCGTGTGTTTCGCTGCTCCCTACCTACACATGAGATTAGCAATTTTCAGGAAATGTTTCTCGGGCGGTTACTCCCTGGGATTCTGGGAATTCTGCTGCTTGCGATGCTGGCTAGTTTGTTGATTTCTCGTCGCTTAGCTCGTCCGATTCAGGAGATTTCTAGTATTGCTAGAGCTTATGCGCAGGGAGATCTTTCGGCCCGAATTTATCCTTCTGATACACGTGAGCTTGGAGAATTAGCGGGAAATATGAATGCGATGGCAACTCAAATGTCCTCCACCATCGGGAATATGGAGCAGCAGCAGCGCCAGCAGCGAGCGATGCTTTCTGGCTTGGTCGAAAGCGTGATCGCGCTGGATACGGAGGGATTGGTGATTGAGCGGAATGCGGCCGCGGATCGTTTGCTCGACTGGGGGCCTTCGGTAATTCAACGCTCTTTACGCGAGTTGGTGCGCAACCCAAGTTTACTCGACTTTATCGAGCGCGTGGCGCAGTCCACCGAACCGCTTGAAGAAGTCATCGAGCATATCAAAGATGATACCCGGACCCTACGTGCCTATGGCTCCAGCTTAAAGGATACAGAGAACCGCCGCATCGGAACCTTGATCGTGCTCTACGATGTCACCGAACTTCTCCGGCTCGAAAATATGCGGAGCGACTTCGTTGCCAACGTATCCCACGAATTAAAAACACCGACGACGTCAATTATTGGATTTGCCGAAACTTTGAAAGAAGGCGCATTGGAAAATCCAGAGGACGCAAAACGCTTTTTGGATATTATTTCCCGTCAAGCTCGGCGGCTCAATAGCATCATCGAAGATCTGCTCAGCTTGTCGCGCATTGAAAACGAAGTGTCGCATCAAGAGGTGGTTAAGTCCGAGGTGAATGTCTCGGTATTGCTTCTCTCGATCATGCATGAGTGCCAGCCCCGGGCCGACATGCGGCAAATCGTGCTCCGGCTAAACTGCCCAAAAGAGTTGGTGATGCAGGCCAAGCCTGAGCTGTTGGAGCAGGCTCTGCTAAATTTGATCAACAACGCGATCAAATATTCCGACGAAGGCGCTTCTGTGACCCTTACGGCGGAGGCCGAAGGAGAGCATGTAATTCTGAGTGTGAAAGACGAAGGGGAAGGCATCGCAGTCAAGCATTTGGACCGTTTGTTCGAGCGGTTTTATCGGGTAGATAAAGCACGTACCCGCGAAGTCGGTGGAACTGGTTTAGGTCTGGCGATTGTGAAGCACGTGGCGCAAGCGCATGGCGGGGTTGCTTCGGTTGAAAGTATCCTCGGCGAAGGCAGTACCTTCCGTTTGGTATTGCCTCCGATTTAGGCAGAAGAATCCGCTGCTAAGCCCGACAGACGCCTAGACCTCGCCACGAAGCGTCATGCCGGCCCATACGGCAAGTAATCCGAGGATGACCTGAGATCCTACATTCAAGATCGCAAGCCCTGGATGGGATTTTAAGAGCTGCAGTGTGTCCAAGCTAAAGGAGCTGTAGGTGGTGAACCCGCCCAAAAAGCCAACCACCAACAAGAGCCGTAGTTCTCCCTTGAGATTGAAGGCAAGTCCGATGAGAAAGCATCCCAGCATGTTTACAATCCAGGTGCCCCACGGAAAGGTCGCGCTACCCGCACCGAAGCGCATAACTGCGAGCCCCAATAGATAACGACAGACAGCTCCACTACCGCCGCCTAAAGCGACCCAAAGCAGGTTCTTCATGCACCGGGTTGTGTGCTGCTGGTTGCGTTTGGTGGAGGCGTCGGGCTGTGTGTCCCCGGCTTCGGTTTAAAGCGAACCACTAAGTAGGCCCCTACAGCCGCCATCAAAATGCCGATGAAAAAAGGTTTAGGAATCGCAGCCCAGCCACCGTCGGGTGGGTGCTTGCTTAAGCTTACCACCGCATTTACGATGGGAGCCCCAGCAAAAATAATCGACATCACAATGGGTGGGCTTCCTTTGGCTCCAAAGGCGAGCAGGACGCAAAAGGCACCGATGGCACCCAAGATCCCCGCAAATAAACTAAGCTTAATACCGGGGGCAGGGTAGGACCAAAATCGAAGGTCTCCCTTGTTCATCATGATCAGAAGGAGAGGGCCTACGATGGCAACCAAGAAGTAAGCGATGCCGACCCAGAGGAAGGCTTTATAGCGGGCGAGGGGATCGGTGCCCGATTTGCCGGAAATGAGGATTTGCCCTTCGTGAAGGTAAATTCCGTATAGACCCCAGCAAGCTACGGTCATTAAAGCGAAGATGAGCCATGATTTCATGTCACCTTCAACCAAGGCTTGGCTAAAAGGTCAACGATGCTTCATGATCGAAGACATCCCTCCATCAGAACACGCCTATGAAACTGTGGCGCTTGATTGGATCTGAAATGGCTATCCGCTGTGGCTCTGCCTATCCGCTGTGGCACTGCCTATCCGCCCTATCCGCTGTGATAGTCGCCTTCTTCGATACGATCCTGGAAGCGGGTACGGTCTTCGATAAAGTTCATGCGAATGGGTCCGACACCACCATTCCGGTGTTTTGCGATATCGACAATGGCGAGAGTCCGGTCGCCCGACTCTGGATCCTCAGGGTACCGAGAGGGCCGGCGCAAGAGGAGAACCACGTCCGCATCCTGCTCGATTGAGCCCGAGTCACGCAAGTCAGACAACTTGGGTTTTCCGGATTTTGCATCGCGGGTTTCGTTCGCACGCGAAAGCTGCGAGAGAACCAAAACGGGGATGTCTAATTCTTTGGCCATGCCTTTTACATTGCTTGAAATCGCGGTGGTCTCGCGCTGACGGCCATCGCGGGAAAACTGTGCGCAGTTCATCAGCTGCAAGTAATCAATGATGATCAAGCCGATGTCATACTTCTTTTTCATGCGTCGGGCCCGAGCGCGAAGGTCGAGAACGTCCAGTCCTGCTGTATCATCAATGTAGATCGGAAGGTCTCGCATCCGCGTTGCCGCATCGGTAATCCGGTCGCGGTGTTCGTTACTCAGAAATTTATTCAGCGAGTGAAAGGAGACACCCGCGTTACCGCAAATCATACGTTTCACAAGTTGGCTTGCCGCCATCTCAAGGCTGAATACGGCGACTGCGGTACGTTTGCCGTCTTTGCGGTCGACGCCAAGGGCTGCATTCTCGGCGATATTTAGTGCCAGCGATGTTTTCCCTTGGGAGGGACGCGCCGCGAGAACGACCATGTCGCTGGGTTGTAAGCCAAGGAGCATTTGATCGAGATCTTTAAAGCCAGTCGGAACGCCTCGGTTGGCTTTTTTCCGGTCTGCCACCGCGAAGATTTCCATCACGGTCTCGTTCACCATGTCGGACCAATTGGCACCACCGAGCTTATTGAGGTCGGTAATATTAAAGAAGGCTTGTTCGGTTTCCCCGAGAACAATGTCAGCGTCTTTGTCGGGATCGTAGCAGCGGTCAATCGCGACCCGTGATTGGTGGATGATTTCGCGCAGCAAATGGTTTTGGTGCACGATGTCGATGTAGGATTCCGCGTGAGCTGCGGTAATCGTTTCTTCGACGAGTCGTTCGATGTATTCGAAGCCACCGACTTGATCGAGGAGCTCGAGGAGCCGGAGTCGATCCGTGAAGGTAATCAGGTCAATCCGCAGCATGGCGGAATGCATGGTGAAGATGACTTCCCAGATGGTCTCGTGGGCACGATAGTAAAAAGCGGATGGAACGATTTGACGCTCAATGGCCAAATCGATCACCCGCTCTGCATCCAGAAGGGCCGCCCCGATCAGGGCGCGCTCTGCATATTCACTGTTGGGCGGTACCCGACCGCCAGGAGACGGGGGAGGTACCATATCCATGTGGTTAATCGCCTTCTTCTTGCACGACCCAGACCTTCAACTCGCAAGCGAGGTCTTTATGTAGCTTAACCGGAATGGCGAATTCGCCAATCGCTTTGATTGGGTCAGCGAGTTTGATTTGCTCTTTCTTGAGTCCGATTCCTTGGGCTTTGGCGGCTTCAGCGATGTCTGCTGCTCCAACCGAGCCGTACAGGGTTCCTTCGTCAGAAACTTTCATTGGGATACTGAGGGATACCGATTCGAGGCGTCCTTTCAGCTTCTCAGCAACTTCAAATTCTTGTGCGAGTTCGATTTCGCGTGCGGCACGAGCGGCTGCAACACGACGGTGAGCTGCTTCGGAAACACCCGTCGCAAGTCCGTTTGGAAGCAAGTAGTTGCGTGCGTAGCCATTTGCTACGTTTACAACGTCACCTACGATTCCGAGACCGTCGACATCTGTGGTTAACATCAATTCTTTTGACATGATCTATTCTCCTGCTTTCGTTTTCGTGCGTACAGGCTTGTTCAGGGAAGAAGGCCAAGCGTGCGTGCACGACGAATAGCCCGCTTCAGCTGACGCTGTTGCAGTGAATTTGCTCCAGTCAACCGACGAGGAATAATGCGTCCTTGTTCAGTGACAAACTTACGGAGTAACTCCGTGTCTTTATAATCGACCGCGGCAACACCCTCGAGGAGTTTGCAACCGGGTTCGCGACGTTCCATGCGTTCCATGATAAATATCCGTATTCTTTAAAAAATAATACCCAAAAATCAGCGATTCACTGGTTGGGGTTGGGTTGTATGCTGTGCTTTACTTAGAAAGGCAAGTCATCAATGTGTTCTTCTTTAGGTGTTTCTGCCTGAGAGGAAGGAGCCGGAGAAGAAGGGGTTTCAGATTTCGCAGATGCCGAAGAGGGATTAACAGATGCCGAAGAGGTTTCAGCCGCTGGAGCTTTTGCCTGAGCCGCAGATTCGCTATGGCTACGAGAGCCACTGCTCGAACCGCCTGATTCGCCTGGTTTACCCAGAAATTGAACCCGGTCCGCGGTAATGGCAAGTTTGCTGCGTTTCTCGCCTTCTTTGTTTTCCCACTGATCGTAGCGCAAGCGTCCTTCAATTAAGAGGCCACTGCCTTTGTTTAGGTATTCCGCGCTGGTTTCAGCTTGGCGTCCCCAAACCGTGACATCGACGTAGATCGCTTTCTCGACCCATTCGCCACTTTTGTCTTTGTAGCGCTCGTTTACTGCCATGCGAAGATCCGTCACCGCCATATTGGTACTGGTGAAGCGGATCTCTGGATCCATGGTGAGATTTCCTGCAAGAATAACGCGATTTAAAGAAGCCATAGGTTATTTTCCTTTAATGGGTTCTGTTTATCAATCATTCATTTACTGAATCTTGCTGGCAATACGTCTCGCGTACAGCACAGCCAGATTTAAAGCCACCCGCGCGCTTCCCCGCAGGTTACTCAGTGTCAGCAGGTTACTCGGTGTCAGCAGGTTGCTCAGCGTCAGCAGGTTACTCAGCGTCGGCAGTTTCAGGCGTTGGCGCAGAAACTGGAGCTGTGCTCGCTTTGTTGAAGATCGAAATGCGGAACAAGTCTTCGTTTAGACGAAGGTTTTCGCGTAATACCGCAACGTTCTTGGTTGGCATATCCATGTTCAAGAGAACGAATTCTCCTGCGGTATGCTTTTGCTGTGGGCGAGCAAATGTTTTGCGTCCCAAGCGGGATGGAGAGCTGCATTTGCCTTTGAGAGATTTGGCTTCGTTGGTAAATGCTTTGATTGCTTTGTCGATCCGGTCGTCGCTAAGCGCTTCAGGAAGGATGAGCATCACTTCGTAACTGTTCGTCATGGTAATTATCGTTTCGTTAAAATTGGTCCCAATCGGGAAGGGCAAACTGATCAGGTTTTTTAGGCGTCTGGCAAGTGTTGATTTTGCTTTTTAGCGGTCTGAATCTGTTTTTTTCCATCCATGGTAAGGTTTGAGGGGAAATCCGCCTAATTGTGACGGTTCATGGCTTTGGTGACACCTTGGGTAATCATGTCCGTCAGGACGGTTGAAGCCTGTTCTTTCAGGTCGGAAAGCCCGTCTGATTCTGGGGTACTCCATTCACCAAGGACATAGTCAACGAGTTTTGCCCCTCTGGGGCGGGGTCCGACTCCGATGCGAAGGCGGACAAATTGGTCGGATCCGAGGTGGGTTATCAGGGAGCGAATGCCATTGTGGCCACCCGCGCCCCCGCGTTCTCGAATGCGTAACTCGCCGAAGTCTAAATCGACATCATCAAACACAACGATGATGTCGCTAATCGCGAGTTTTTTGCGTTTCATGAACGGTTTCACGGCTTTGCCGCTGTCGTTCATAAAGGTCATGGGCTTCATCACCATCACCTGCTCTCCGCCAAGGCGGGTGGGGCAGGTGACGGATCGTCCACCCATTAGAGGTTTTTTGAAGCGACCGCCTCGGCTTGCTACGAAAGCATCAACTACATCGAATCCGATATTGTGCCTCGTGTTGCAGTAATCCGTTCCCGGATTGCCTAAGCCGACGACGAGCTTCATTGGGCCTATGCGTCAGCGCCAGCTGTTTCTTCGCCCTCAGCGCCCTCTTCGCCTCCAGCATCTTCTTCAGCTTCACCTTTACCAGAAATACGTGGTTTCGAGATGTTGCAGACAGCGATGTCAGCTGGGGTGATGACTTTGTATTTCACGCGGTCAATCACGAGATCGTCAACCCGAAGTTGTTCACCAACTTCAAGTGCAGATACGTCCACTTCGATCGTTTCGACCAAGTCTTTCGGCAAGCATTTGACGGTGATGCTGCGTAAGAGGTACTCAAGCGTACCACCGGCTTGGGTTACACCAACGGGGGTACCATCAAAGGCAATCATAACGTCGACGACAATCGGACGGTTCGCGGTGATTTCGTATACGTCGAGGTGAAGCAGGCGGCTGGTTACAGGATGCTGCTGAATCTCTTTGATGAGGACGGGGCGAGGTGAATCGCCATCAATGCTCATATCAACGAGAAGGGATTCGCCAGAGTGGTTACGCAAGAACGACTCGACCTCACGAGTTTCGAGCTCAATGCCCAAAGCTGAGGTGCCTTCTTTATAAATGTTACCTGGTAGACGTCCTTCACGACGCATACGGCGAACGTTGCTCGTGCCTTTCTCGACGCGAGTAATGGCTTGTAATGCTTCCATTCGATTTCCTTAATTTCTATATTTTTAAATTCGTTTGTAAATTGTTCCGGACCGTCTGAATCGAGCTTAGATTTTAAACAGCGATGAGACGGATTGGTTTCCGTGGATGCGGGTAATGGCATCTGCGAGCAAAGGTGCAATGGAAATCCGCGTAATTGGGATATCACTTTTTAAACCGAAATCAGGGATGCTGTCGGTCGTAATAAGCTCAGAAATAGCGGATGCCTCAAGGCGGGATACGCCCTTTTCGTTTAGAAGGCAGTGGGTAACCACCGCGATAACGGAAATCGCTCCGTTGGTCATCAGGACTTCTGCGGCTGCAGATAACGTACCCGCAGTACTCGTCATATCGTCAACCAGAACCACATTGCAGCCCTCTACATCGCCGACAAAGTTCATGGTAGTGACCTCGGACGCGTTTTTGCGTTGCTTGGAAACAGATGCAACCCCGCAATCCAGCATGGTTGAGTAATCGAAAGCTTGTTTGAATCCGCCCGCGTCTGGAGAGGCAACCACGAGATTGCTGATTTCGCGGTCCCGAAGGTGGCGAACCAGCACGGGGTAGGCATACAAATGATCTACCGGCATGGTGAAAAAACCTTGGATCTGTTCCGAATGGAAATCCATTGCGAGAACGCGGTTGGCGCCGGCGGTTTCGAGCAAGTCAGCCACTAAGCGAGCTGTGATGGGAACCCGAGGCTGATCTTTACGATCTTGGCGCGCATAACCAAAGTAGGGGATGACAGCCGTGATGCGGCTGGCCGAGGCTCTTCTGCACGCATCAAGCGTGACAAGGAGTTCCATGATGTTTTGATTCGCCGGGGTGCAGGTCGATTGGATGATAAAGACATCATCGCCACGGATGTTATCCTCGATTTTGCAAAAGAATTCTCCGTCGGGAAACGAGACTTGATGAACTTCCGTTATCGGATGCTCCAAGTGGCTCGAAATTCGATTGACCAATTCTGGATGTGATCTGCCGCCGATGAGTTTCATGAAGGAATTATCCCGGAAATCTATAAAAAAATGGTTGTCCGACAAGGATTTGAACCCTGACTAACTGGACCAAAACCAGTTGTGCTACCGTTACACCATCGGACAACGCTAAAATGTTATTCCCTTTGAGGAGACATTAAAACGAGCTTAATGAACCTCTCGGAAAGGAGGGATGCCTACGACTCGTATCAGCCGAAGTCAAGCCTCAGAATGTGCTTTTTCCCTGCCCCCTTAAATGAAGTATCTCCTTCGGTTTCAAGTCGATTTACTAAAAAAAGGCAGTCGGCCCTTTTGATGCCAGCTTCACGTGAAAATTGAAGAGGATTATCTAGGGAAATAAAGCCCACTTTAGATGCAGTATGCCTCAGTGGCATATAAAGGTTTTGGCCTGACTAGATGTGGCAAAGGAATGAATGGCAACGGAATATTTGGTTCGGAAAAATTCCTCTGCCAAAGCCCTGAAGTATGATTCTAACTCATGGATGACACGAATGGTATTTTCCCGGAAAGGCTCTCGTAGAGCCATCGAGACGTAAAGGGATTGAAAAGAGATTCCCTTAAACGCGGTCGATTCCAGACAAGCCAAAGCCTGGTGCTGCCAGTTGTGGATCACGTTTATGGGTGCTCGGCCGATACAGCATCATAACAAAAATGACGAGCAGCATGAGGAATACAAAGATTTCCGTCCAAAATGAGCTGGCATAACCACGACGAATCATCGCGTAATCATAGGTCATGCGCGAAATCAAAAAGCCACCCACTGCAGTGAATGGGATTTCACCGAAGACCGCGGCCATCATGCCAAATTTATTCTCGCCTGGGTTCAGCGCGCCAGGTTCCTTGCTATTGCCGTCCTCGTCGCGTTCGACGCCTCGCTTTGTGATTCCGTCTTCCGCTTCAAGCGAAGGCTCGATGCCCCAGGCTTTCGGTCCCACGACGGCGATCAAAAGGCAAAGGACACTATCAAAGATCGCCTGCCATGCCAGCGCATAGTAAAAGGGGTAGACGCCGCGTATTTCCATGCCGATAGAACACCAAATCGCATGCAATATCGCGGCCATTCCGACGGTAAGCGGGAAGAAACCACTACGGAAACGCTGTAAAACTCCGAGAAAGCCCAGGACGCCGCATAGGCGGAAAATCGTTTGCCAACCGAGTTGGGAGAGAAGGAGGTCACCCAGCAAAACAGTGATCACACCTGCAATCCATACCCCTGCAGGCCAGCGGCGGCTTATTAAGGCAAGGCAACCGAGCCCGAGGCTAAGTTCGACTTCGTTCGGCAATACGGCAAATCTGAAGGCCAAAAGGCGCAAGATAAGCAGGCATGCAGCAAGACATACTCCGCGTGCTAAGGCACTCGGCGCGTGATCTCTCCAAGATGATTCAGGGTGATTTTCCATTTTTCTTTTAGTCGCGACCTGGTCCCCCCAGATTCACTTCATGCTTCGTAAAACATTTCCGGTAAAGCGGAGCAATACAGGAACTATAAAACAGGTTCTTTTCTTTTTGCCAAAAAATTAAATCAATCAAGCCTCTTGGCTGGTTTTTGATTTTTGCTTGGCCTCTTGAAGTTCATTTTCGAGCAATGAGAGTTCGCATCGCAATTCATCCAGCTCCTCTTCACGTTCCTCAATTCGCCCTCTTAGCTTTTGAATCTGCTTACTGTGCCAATTTTTGCCGATGCGTTTTGCCCCTGCTAAGATCACGAGAAATTGAACCGCCTTTAGGCCGACCCGCTTCATTCGCATCATCTTAGTTAGCTTGGCCAGGCGGCCAAGGCGTGAGAGTCGCAGGATGGGAAGAAAGTTTAGGAACGGTAAGATAAAGAGAATGATCGGGAGTAAGATGATCAGCAAATCAAGGAAATGCTTCTTGATGTACTTCCCGCGTTTGAAGCTCGCTGAGATCATCACAATGAATTCATAGGCAAAAGCCAGCCAGATGAACTGTGAGCCAATGTCGACGGCAAATTTTGCTTTCGGACTCGCCACCAGCCAGCTGCCTCTATAATGCTCGATGGCCATAATCGGAAGTACGAGCAATACCACTAAAACCATGGGGCCACTAAAGGCGCGAGCCAGACGCTTCCGCAAATGTTTGCCACGGGGCTCCCAACCCATGAAGGGAATCCAGATTTCATTCGGACTCGAATACTTGCGTAAACTGAGCCGGAAGCCAGGGATAAAAAGCACGAGGAGCATGCGGCGATAACGCGCATTTGCATTCGGCATCCCCTTGGATGCCCGGTAGTTTAGGAAAAATTCTGCAATGAAGACGAGCCAGATCAGGACGCACAAGCTACCACACACTTGCACAAATGGCAGGCGAAGCTTTTGCAGGGAGTCTTCGCCACTATGAGGCAGCACGGTTGAAAAGAGCACCAGCCAGACCAGGCTGAGCAGGATCATCGGAACGCTTAATTGATCCAAGCGCTGCTGATAAACCTGCTGCCTAGACGCGGGTTTTGATCCAGGCTGATTCAGCGCCGACGTTGTTTGGGACATGCCTCCATTTTCCACATTTCAAGCATAGTCGGTTTCCCTGCCTGGGGCCAATTGGAAAATCACGGTAAATTTGGAATCGCTCCGATTCGTTCCCAAAACCGGTAGCTGATGCAGTCATATCTATAAAAGGAATCCATAAATCGCATCCTTAAAAGGTAAGCGCGCGTCGATTAAAGGTCCACCAGGCCGCGATATGCAAGCCAATGCCAATTGCGATAAGGCCGATAAGTTGTGAAAGCGCGAAGCCGTTTAGCATGATGCCTCGGGGCTCGTAATAGCCAAAGAGGCTAAACCGGTCTATCCAGCTTACCGGTTCCCACATCGTGGCGAGAAATTTTAACATCATACATAAGACCAGCAAGCCAATGAGCCAAAGGGTACTTCGAATCGGAGCTGCAGAGCACAAGAGGGACAGGCCAGATGTCGCGATTGCAAGGGCGGCCGCACTTATGCCAAGCTGGAAAACATAGCTGAATCGAACATTGCCGGGGTAAAATGCTTCTGCCGAAAGGTAGGCTGCCGCAGTATTGCCGAAGGCTAAGAGAATCCCACCGAGGCCGAGTAGCGCGGCCAGAGAAAAGAAGTAGGTGCTCCGGCTCAGTGGCTGCGCCAAGACAGGTTCTAAGGTCCCGTCCTGGATGCTTGTATGCATGCCTTTGAGGGCTCCCGAAATGGGGAAGGCTAGCAATAGCGTCACGATGATGGGATGTTCAAACAGCAGGGCAATCCAAAGTTCTTCGGTCAACTTCTCGCGGGTAAAATCCCCCGCCATCTTCTGTACGAAGTCCGGCATTTGACTGATCATCTGCTGCACATCCGTCGGCATCATCGAATCGGAAATGAACACGACCAGCGCGGTGAACAGGGCTGAGAACAATAAAAACATACAGAAGCGCCCACGCTCGCGTCCCGCATGCCAGCGGAAAAGACTCCAGAATCCGTTAAAGCGACTCCAAAATCCGTTAAAGCGACTTGCTTGCTGGTTCATGCCGATACCTCTGGCTTTGCGGGTTGCGTTGCATCGGGCGACGCGTCGTCTTCCTCATCATAAAAGGTCATGAAAATATCTTCGAGATCAGGGCGCTCAAAAATGAGGTCAACCAAAGGGAATTGATTGAGCAAGGCCAAGATTGGATTCGGTGGGCCATCATAGAGGATTTCACGGCGCGCCCCGCGATGTTCGATACGCCGAACCCCAGGGCAGGTCTCTAACGTTGCATCGGAGGGAGGCTCGCCTTTAAATTGAACGTCGATTCGCCGCAGGCGTTCAGCCATTAACTCGGTCACGGTTTTTTCAAAAACCAGTTGTCCATTGCGCATCACCCCAACGCGTTGGCAAACCGATTCGACCTCATTCAGCATATGCGAACTGAATAAAACGGCGACACCCTGGCTGGCCTGTTCGGAAACCAATCGATAAAACTCCCGTTGCATAAGTGGATCCAATCCCGAGGTCGGTTCATCCAAAATTAACAGTTTGGGCTGATGTTGCAGGGCAAGAATAAGTCCAAGTTTTTGCCGATTCCCTTTCGAGTACGAACGGACCTTTTTACTCGGGTCGAGTTGAAGTCGTTCGATCAGTTCGGCCTGGTAGGTCCGGTCAAGGTTTGGGCGGAATCCAGCGTGAAAATCGATGAGCTTTTTGCCGGTGGGGGAGGGGTCGACCCGAAGTTCTCCTGGCAGGTAACCGACCTGTTCGCGAAGCGCAGCTTGGGAGCGGGTGACGGATTGACCAAAGAGTTCAACCGACCCCGCATCCGCTTCGATGAAGCCCATGAGCACACGTGTGGTTGTGGTCTTCCCCGCGCCGTTGGGACCGAGCAAGCCGTAGACTTCGCCGGCTTTAATTGAAATCGATAGGTCATCCACCGCAGTAAAGTTCCCGTAGCGTTTCACTAAGTTGCGAATGCGAAGCGGAAAATGTGCGGCATCAAGCGGAGGGTTGGCCGAGGAGAACGGAGGATGAGAAGAAGAAAGCGGAGGATGAGAAGAAGAAAGCGGAGGGTGAGAAGAAGAGAACGGAGGATGAGAAGAGGAGAGCGGGGGATGAGAAGAGGACAGCGGGGGATGAGAAGAGGACAGCGGGGGATTGGCCGAGGAGAGCGGAGGATGAGAAGAAGAAAGCGGAGGATGAGAAGAGGAAAGCGAAGGGTCGGCGGGTTGAGATGAAGAGTTCAATTGGTCAGATCTGATGGTGTTCGTTTATCGTCACCTAACACCAATATTTTCTCAACCTTTCACGGGAAATAATCTTGCGGGCGTAAAACGTGACACGGGATTTAATCAATCCAATTCTCTCCGTGGCCACCAGCGTTATCGTTTTGAAAATTCAAAGAAATGGCGAAGCCCAAGGAGCGTCGGTTTCCAACCGCCGACGGTGGCATGCATTTCGTTTGGAACGACCTATCTAGAAATGATGTTCCCCTTGATTCAAAGCAACTGCGTGTGAGATTGATATGGGATTGTTTTTCAACCAATTCCTGCTTCCATGTGCACATGAAACATTTACTTGTATTTGGCGGTGGCTCGGCCGCGATCACGGGGGCGCTTCGTGCCATCGAGGCCGGCTGGACCGTTGCCCTAGCCAACAATTTAATCCCCATCGGCGGGACCTGCCTCAATGTCGGGTGCGTCCCATCGAAGTATTACATCCGTGCCGCGGAAGCGCTTCACCGCGCTCAACACGGTGCCTTCCCAGGGGTGAATCCAAAGGGAGCCGATTTTGATTTTGCCGACCTCGCGGCTGGTTGCAAGGCACTAGTCACCGATCTGCGTGCTACTAATTACGAAGACCGCTTGCCTGAGATTGAAGACCTTCGCCTCATCGAAGGCACGGCTGCCCTTGAAGCAGGTCCAAACGGACCCGTGATGCAGGTGAACGGCGAGGCGATTTCCGGTGATGCGGCGCTAGTCGCCACCGGATGCTACACCGTGGTGCCGCCGATTTCAGGCTTGGCTGACACCCCTTATCTGACCAATACCTCGCTGTTCGACCTCACCGAACTTCCCAAATCGATGGTTGTTCTCGGGGCAGGATACATCGCCCTCGAATGCGCTCAGATGATGCAACGCTTTGGCGTGGACGTTACCGTTCTACAGCGCTCGTCGCATGTGTTATCCGACCAGCCTGCTCGCATTGGCGATGCCTTACAGGCGGCGTTAGAGGCGGACGGGGTGCGTGTATTAACGGATACCGATATAGAGCACGTCAGCTACGCAGAAGACCAGTTTCGTATCCGTTGCTCGCATGGCGAGATCGTGTCGGATGCAGCTTTTCTCGGGCTCGGTCGGGCCGGACGCACCGATGGCCTCTCCCTTACCTGCAATGCAAAAGGGTATGTAGAAGTCGACGACTACGGGCAAACCTCTATGCCGAATGTCTACGCCGCTGGCGACGTCTGCGGCGATTTCCAATTTGTTTACGCGGCGGCGTATCAAGCCGAAGTGGCGATCGACCATTTACTCGGACGCGATACCCCCAAGCGCGCCTATACCTCTTTGCCTTGGGTGGTCTTCACCGATCCACAAGTGGCGGGAGTTGGGCTGGATGAGGCCGAGGCGCGTGAAGCGGGCTATGATGTTGACGTTGCCGAACAACCCGTCGCACGCTGGCCGCGCTTCCGGGTTGCCTGCCAAAGCGAAGGCTTCCTGAAACTCATTCGAGACCGGAAAACCGACCAGCTTCTTGGCGCTCGCATTGTCTGTCCGGAAGCCGGTGATTTGGTCGGCGAGATCAGCTTGGCGATACGACACGGAATTACGGTCAGCGAACTTTCACGCACCTTGCATCCGTACCTTACCCTCTCCGAAGGGATTGAACTCGCCGCCGGCAAGTTTTAGGGCAGCGGAATCAAACCACGCTCGTCGGGAACCGACGGTTTATCTTGAAAGGGCTTTAGCCCGCCTCACGTATTCAAGGCCCAAAATCATAGCCTTGTACGATAAAGCACGTCTATTACGACCCTGTGGACGCTTTCAGCTGCAATACGGATGACGGGCTAAAGCCCTCTTTTGTTAAACCGTCAGTTCCTGACGACGATGGCTCGTACTTCTTAACGGGGGTTGAAACCCCCGCCTAAGATGAGCCGTCGGTTCCCGACGAAAACTCCCACTGACCTGAAACTTCATGATGGCGTTTCAAGACTGTTTCAACTGCCAAGCGAAGCGCGAGAGGAGGCACCACTGTGTAATAATTAGCAGGAATGGCGGATGCTCGTCGGGAACCGACGGTTTATATATAGGCGGGGGTTTCAACCCCCGTAAAGACGGTCGATATTTCACGTCGGGAACCGACGGTTTATCTTGAAAGGGCTTTAGCCCGCCTCACGTATTCAAGGCCAAAAGTCATAGCCTTGTACGATAAAGCACGTCTATTACGACCCTGTGGACGCTTTCAGCTGCAATGCGGATTACGGGCTAAAGCCCTCTTTTGTTAAACCGTCAGTTCCTGACGACGATGACTCGTACTTCTTAACGGGGGTTGAAACCCCCGCCTAAGATGAGCCGTCGGTTCCCGACGAAAACTCCCACTGACCTGAAACTTCATGATGGCGTTTCAAGACTGTTTCAACTGCCAAGCGAAGCGCGAGAGGAGGCACCACTGTGTAATAATTAGCAGGAATGGCGGATGCTCGTCGGGAACCGACGGTTTATATATAGGCGGGGGTTTCAACCCCCGTAAAGACGGTCGATATTTCACGTCGGGAACCGACGGTTTATCTTGAAAGGGCTTTAGCCCGCCTCACGTATTCAAGGCCAAAAGTCATAGCCTTGTACGATAAAGCACGTCTATTACGACCCTGTGGACGCTTTCAGCTGCAATGCGGATTACGGGCTAAAGCCCTCTTTTGTTAAACCGTCAGTTCCTGACGACGATG
>Ga0209186_1000569_pt1 | contig 29329 bp, 20 predicted proteins | sample SidtaG_FD_187426 | JGI IMG/M metagenome (GOLD analysis project Ga0209186, IMG submission 187426) | Marine algal microbial communities from Sidmouth, United Kingdom - Sidmouth_Male2 metaG (SPAdes) (version 2) | ecosystem: Host-associated > Algae > Red algae > Unclassified | place: Sidmouth...
TCGATCGTGATGTCGTCACCTTGGCCCATGTGTTTGTAGTCGGACGCGAGCGGGTCGTTAGGCGGTGCGGCAGGCGGGTTGATGCCGTTGCCGATCTTGCGATCCATGCCGAAGGAGCCGAGTTGATAGCGGTGTTTGCTGACGCGGCGGTAACGGTATTCCATGCCCCAGGGATCGCGGGTTTGCAGGTCGTGTTTATCGTCGGTGGTGGGATAGAGTTCGTTGATCAGCGTTTGCAGGCCGGCCGCGTCCTTGAGATTGGGGTCCAGCGGGTAGTCGCCTTTAATCTCTTTGTACCGTTCGAGATCGTCTTTCCATTTGGAGATCATCGCCACGGCTTGGGATTCCGCCGCACGGTTATGGGCGAGCTGGGCGATTCCGATTACAATGCCCACGAGGGTGACAATGATCAGAATGACAACGAGAACTTCGATAAGCGTGAAGCCACGAGTTCCGGTCTTGCGGTGGTTCCTAGTTCTAGTTGGATTTGCTTTCATGTTGAAAAGAAACGGGGGGTTGAAGGAGGTGCTGAATCGTGCTGATCGCTAGCTATGGTTTGCAATGGTTTGCAATGGATATTGGTACGGGTAATGAGGATGCAACTATTGAGTTACCTGCCAGATTTACCTACAAATCACGATTCTTTTTCTGCTCTCTTCTGCATATTTATGATGTCCTTAAAAAATAACCTAACCCACTTTCCCCGAACTGTTAAAACCTCTCGACAGTGTGCAAATTCAGGGCGTTTTGCGGACGATTTAAGGGGCGATTTCCGGATCAGCAAAACCTGTCTTATTGCATGTTATTTGCCTCGCGTTTTCCTCCCTTTTTACAAGGGTTCCGTATGAGTCGAGCGTCCGGAATTTTACTTCATTTGTCCTCTTTATCGGGTCCCTACGGGATCGGTGATATGGGGCCTGGGGCCCGCATTTTTCTTCAAGATCTTGAGGCGATGGGCCAATCGTTTTGGCAAGTTTTGCCCTTGGGACCCACAGGATACGGCGATTCTCCCTACCAATCGCTCAGTTCCTTTGCCGGAAACGAGCTGTTTCTCTCGCTCGAAGACCTATTAACAGAGGGTTTATTGCAGCCCGAAGACTTGGTCGGGCTGACAAATTTCGAGGCGCAGCCGGCGGATCGGGTAGATTATGGGGCCGTTATTTCGCATCGGACCGAAGTTTTCGCCCGACTTTACCGGCGGTTCGAATCCACAGGCTCTCCTGAGTTGTGCGAAAACTTTCTTCGTTTTCGCGAAAATGAGAATAGTTGGCTCGCCGACTACGCACTTTTTGTTTCACTAAAAGAAAAATTCGACGGACGTCCTTGGACGGAGTGGCCTGTCGATATCAGAACGCGCCAGCCTGCAGCCATGGCGGCTCATCAGGCGGAGTTGTCTGATCAGATCCAGCAAGTCTGCCTGTTGCAGTTTTTGTTTTTCCGACAGTGGGATCAGTTGCGCGCCACGGCGCAGCAGCACGGCGTCGCACTGGTGGGTGATATTCCGATTTTTGTGGCGCATGATAGTGCTGACGTTTGGGCGCGTCCGGACTTGTTTCACCTCGACGAACACGGCCAAACGACCGTAGTCGCCGGTGTGCCGCCCGATTACTTCAGCGAGACCGGCCAGTTGTGGGGCAATCCTCTATATGACTGGGCGCGTCACGAGGCGGAGGACTTCCGTTGGTGGGCCGAACGCTTGAAGGCGATCTTCCGCCTGGTCGACGTGGTTCGAATCGACCATTTCCGCGGCTTCGAGGCCTATTGGGAGATCCCCGGAGACGCAGTAACGGCGATCAACGGTCGCTGGGTGAAAGGTCCGGGAATGGACTTTTTCCATGCAATTCGCCGTCATTTGGGCGACCTGCCGATCATCGCCGAGGACTTGGGGCTGATCACCGAGGCGGTGGACGCGCTGCGCGACGCGACGGGGTTTCCAGGGATGCGTATCGTTCAGTTTTGCTTCGGCGATCCCGAACCTCAACCCGGCTTTCGCCCCGTGGACTTCCCCGTCAACTGCTTCGCCTACACCGGTACGCACGACAATGAAACGATGCGCGCGTGGTTGCAACGGCAACCGATGGACGGCAATACGTTGTCGCAGGAGGCGATCGACGCCGAACTGCGGCGGATCCGCGAGGCGGCGGGAACAGAGGAGGCGGATCTCCACTGGCCCGTGATCGAGATGTTGTTCCATAGCCCGGCGCGTGCGGTATTGCTGCCATTACAGGATTTGCTCGAGCTGGGTCCGTCGGCGAGAATGAACCAGCCGGGGACCTCGCAGGGTAACTGGCAATGGCGCGTGGCTTCGTTGCCGCTGGCGCCAGATGCGGTTCACCGTTTGTGCGAACTCACCAAGTTGAGCCAACGTCTTCCCACTCGGGACCGATCCCCAGTTCTGGCGCAAGATTGAGAAATCAGAAAAAAATCCCCTCTGCCATATTTCTTGGCATGGCTCCTGCTTTATTGTCAGGAAAGTAAACCCAAGAGACTATATGAAACAGGAAATCCCCGAACCCGTTTTTCTTTCCGCACCGAAAGCGGCGACCCTTTGTGGCGTCAGCCGTAACACCATTTGTTGTTGGATCCGCGATGGCAAACTCGCCTCCTACCGCACCGCCGGCGGCAAATACTTGATCCGCCCCGGCGACCTGAAGAGCTTTATGGAGGAACATCGGATGTTTGTCTCCCAAGCATTGGTCGACATCGCCGCCAAAGACGACCTCACCAATCAAGGCCTGACCGCCGCGCCGGAAAAGGAAGAAGACAGTCGCAACACCGTGAAGGAGCCAGCGGTTTTGATTGTCGACGACGATCCGAACGCGCGGATGCTCGCAGTGCGCACCATTCAAAAACTCAACGTGCCCGTTCTTCAGGCTGAAAACGGTTTTGAAGCCATGCACTTGCTGATGAAGCACCCGGAGACCGCGCTGATCATTCTTGATCTGATTATGCCCGGGCAAGACGGCGTGAAGACCTTCCAGGAAATCCGCAAAATGAACGAGTCGATCCCGGTGATCATCGTCACGGGATATCCGCCGGAACATTCGGAGGAGGCCTTTGGTTCGGTCTTGCCGGATCTGGTGATTACCAAGCCGTATCAGCCGGCGCATCTGCTCAGCGCGTCCAGCGCCTTCATGCAGGACCTTGGCATCTGACCGTTGGTCGATTCTTCGGGTAACGACGCCGAGCAAACAGGTCGGACCTTATCCAAGGTCTGGCCTGTTTTCGTTTTGGCGTTCGATCTCACTTTTGTTGCAAAAAGGGGAAGGCTCCCTTGCACATTTGCACATCTGCAGTGGAACCGTCCTTTCTCAAAATGAAATCGATCTCTCATTCCTGACCAACCGAATGGAATGGTCCGACCGAGTCATTGGATTTTCAGGGTTTTCCGGCGGGACAAAACATTCGCATCCTTGCAATCGAGGAAATCTTCTAAAATGGATGAAGTTGGCATGGCACGTGCTTCTGTCTCAGGTGTAACAAATAATTCGTAGCACCCTTTTTTGAGAAGCACATGAAACAAGAGATCCCCGAGCCCGTTTTTTTATCTGCCCCTAAAACCGCCAACCTTTGTGGCGTCAGCCGCAATACGATTTGTTGTTGGATCCGCGACGAGAAGCTCCCCTCCTACCGCACTGCGGGTGGCAAGTACCTGATCCGCCCCAACGATCTCAAGGTGTTTATGGAGGAGAACAACATGTTCGTTCCGCCCGTGCTCAATGAAATCGCCTCCAGAGACGAACAAGCTAATCAGGTGGGTGCCTCGGCCGCGCCTGTGGCACCTGCGACCAGCGAATCCGGCGGCCCACACAAGGCGGTCCTGATCGTCGATGACGAATCGGGCGCGCGCGCCTTGGCGGTACGTACCTGCCAGAAAATACCCGACGTCAAAATCTACGAAGCCGAGGACGGGTTCGAAGCCCTCCACCTGCTAACCAAGCACACCGATATCTCCTTGGTGTTGCTCGATCTGCAAATGCCCGGCATGGACGGCGTCTCCGCCTACGCTCAGATCCGTAAATTGAAACGCGATCTGCCGGTCATCATTATCACCGGCTTCCCCCCGGACGACTATTTGGAAACCTTCGGTCCGGAACTTCCCGATCTGCTGATGACCAAACCGTATCAGCCGAACGATCTGTTGAGCGCGTCGAACATGTTCATGTTGCAGTCGGCAAAAGGTTAGTTCCGTATTTTTACGGTCCTCTTGCTATTTATTGAACGGCAGTCTTTCGGGGTTGCCGTTTTTTCATGATCAGATGATCGCGCAACTCAGCGGTTGCGGCGGCCCTCTTTTGGTTCCCTATTCTGGATTTGCGTACGCGGCAACCGGTTCGCAGGTACACACCAAGTTCCGGTCGCCGAACACATTGTCGACCCGCGCGACTGGCGGCCAGTATTTGTGGGTCTCGGTGGTGCCGGTCGGATAGGCGGCTTGCGAACGTGTGTACGAACGTTCCCATACGTCGGCGGTGACCGTTGCCGCAGTGTGCGGGGCATGGCGCAACGGATTGTCTTCGGCGTGCAACTCGCCCGCCTCGACGGCGGCGATCTCGGCGCGGATAGCGATCATCGCGTCGCAGAAGCGGTCGAGTTCGAAGCGGGATTCGCTCTCGGTTGGTTCGACCATCAAGGTGCCGGCCACCGGCCAACTCATGGTCGGGGCGTGGAAGCCAAAGTCCATCAGGCGTTTGGCGATGTCTTCCACCGTGATGCCGGCGCGGTCTTTTAAGTCGCGGCAATCCAGAATGCATTCGTGGGCGACGCGTCCGTTCGCGCCGGTGTAGAGCACCGGGAAATGCGGACCGATACGGTGCGCGATATAGTTGGCGTTGAGGATCGCGACCTCGGTCGCGCGGCGCAGTCCGGCGGCGCCCATCATGCGGATGTAGGCGTAGGAAATTGGCAGAATGCACCCGCTGCCGATGGGCGCAGCCGAGACCGCGCCGCCTTGGCGTTCGGCCGGCTGCGAACCGGCCGTGCCGACCGAACCGGGCAGGTGCGGGATCAAATGCGCGCCGACGCCGATCGGTCCCATGCCGGGGCCGCCGCCGCCGTGCGGAATGCAGAAGGTCTTGTGCAGATTGAGGTGGCAGACGTCGGCGCCGACATCGCCAGGGCGGCATAGGCCAACCATCGCGTTCAGGTTGGCGCCGTCGAGATAGACTTGACCGCCGGCGTCGTGGACCTGCTTGCAGACATCGATGATGGTCTCTTCGAACACCCCGTGGGTCGACGGGTAGGTGACCATCAGGGCGGCGAGATTGTCGCGGTGTGCGTCAATTTGGGTGGCAAGGTGAGCCGTGTCGATCGAGCCCTCTTCGTCGGTTTTCACACCCACTACTTTGAGCCCGCACATGATCGCGGACGCGGGGTTGGTGCCGTGGGCGGACAAGGGAATCAGGCAGATATTGCGATGCGACTCCTCGTTGGCGGCGTGGAAATTACGGATCGCGAGCAGGCCGGCGTACTCGCCTTGCGAACCGGCGTTCGGTTGCAGCGAGACGCCGTCGAAGCCGGTGATTTCGGCGAGCATGTCTTCCAGCGTGGTCGCGAGTTCCTGATACCCGGCGCAGGTTTCGGCGGGCGCGAACGGATGAATGTCAGCAAAGCCGGCGAAGGTGACGGGGATCATCTCGGCGGCGGCGTTGAGCTTCATCGTGCACGAACCCAGCGGGATCATGCAGTCGGTGAGTCCGAGGTCTTTTTGCTGCAGGCGGTCGAGGTAGCGCATCAGTTCGGTCTCGCTGTGGTAGCGACCGAAGATGGCTTGAGCGAGCAGCGGATGCTGGCGGCGGGGCAGGGGACTGCTGGTCGGCTCGGTGCTCAGTTCGGGATCGAACTTAAAGCCGAGCGCCGCGAACAAATCGATCAGCTGGTCGAGCGTGGTGGTTTCGTTACAGGCGATCGAGACGCGACCGTTTTCCGCACGGACGAGATGCTCGGAATGCTCGCCAGAAAGCAGGCTCGCGCCGGCATCCTGTTCGAAGCTGACGGTGTCGAAGAATGAATCATTACTGGTCGTCACCCCCGCAGCTTGCAAATTGGCGGCGGCGAGGCGTGCGAAGCCGTGGACGCGTTCGGCGATGGCGGCGAGCCGTTTCGGTCCGTGGTAAATAACGGTGGCGGCGGCGACCATGGCGGGCAGGGCTTGGGCGGTACAAATGTTGCTGGTGGCCTTGTCGCGGCGGATGTGTTGCTCGCGGGTTTGCAGCGACAGGCGATACGCCGAACGCCCTTCGGCGTCTTTGGAAATACCGACGATCCGACCGGGCAGCTGTCGTTGGCAGGACTCGGAGGTCGCCAACCAAGCGGCGTGCGGTCCGCCGTAGCCCATCGGCATACCAAAACGCTGGGTGCTGCCGACGACCACGTCCGCGCCCCACGAACCCGGCGCGGGCAGCAGGCAAAGGGCGAGCGGATCGGAGGCGACAACCAGGCGGGCTTTGTGTGCGTGCAGCGCATCTGCGAACGCAGCCAAGGCACTCGGATCACCGACGGCGCCAAGTGTGTCCGGGACTTGCAGCAACGCACCGAACCAAGCCGGGTCCGGCGTGGTGGTGGCGGGGTCGCCGATGATGAGTTCGATGCCGAGCGGGGCGGCGCGGGTCTCCAGCACCGCGAGGTTCTGCGGGTGGACCGAGTCGGCGACGAAGAAGCGTATGCGCTCGTCGTTGCGCTTGAGCATACGGTGGCAGAGCGTCATCGCCTCCGCGCAGGCGGTCGCTTCGTCGAGCAGCGAGGCGTTGGCCACGGGGAGTCCGGAAAGGTCGGCGACCAGGGTTTGAAAGTGGAGCAGGAGTTCGAGCCGGCCTTGCGAGATTTCCGGTTGGTAGGGCGTGTAAGGGGTGTACCACTGCGGGTTCTCGATCAGGGTGCGCAGCACGACCGGCGGCGTGATGCAGGGATGGTAGCCTTGGCCGAACCAGGAGGTCGGCTGCTGGTTCTTGGCGGCGAGTTCGCGCAGGTGGGCGAGCGCTTCGGACTCGCTCATCGGTTCGGGCAGGTCGAGTTCGCGGCCGAGGCGGATGGCGGCGGGGATGGTGTCGTCGATCAGCGCGCTCGGGGACGGGGTGTCTTTGTATCCGAGCTCGGCGAGCATGGCGGTGATGTCGGCGGGTCCGGGTCCAATGTGACGCGGTTCGAGATGGTCGGAGGGCATGAGGCTCATGCCCCGCACAGGTACTGCAAGGGTGGGCGCGGTGTAAAGACAAGCCGCCCAAATTCGTTCGGAGCTCAACGGCCTGCTAGGATGGTCGCCGCTTTTTCAGGCCTTCAGACCCTTTCCTTGAGCACATCTTGAACCATTTCGGTAAAGGTATGCACATGCAGAGGCCGCATGATCGGCGGCGGTCGATGCGCCTTGGGCGTATTCGAGCAGGTCGTTGGTGGGTCGCCCCTCCTGCAATTCCACCTCTAGCATTGAGAGGTTACCGGTGACCCCGGTCAGAACATTGTTGAAGTCGTGGGCGATCCCGCCGGTCAAGCGTCCGATGGCTTCTAGTTTGCTGGACTGCGCGAGGGAGTGCTCCATCTTCCGTTTCTCGGTGAGGTCCTGGAACCACAGTTCGGGCGTGCCGCTGATCTCATGATCTCCTTGGTCCATTCCGGTCGCCTCGACGATCACGTTCGAGCTGAGATTCAAGGTGGGCCAATCGCGTTTCAAGTGCTTGCAGAAAATTCGAATCTGCTCATCGCCCTCGCGGGCATCAAGGATCCTTATGCTGGTAGGTCTTGGAACGGTTCCCGCAGCGAATTTTATTGGGTCGGTTTCAGCAGCAGGTTGAGATCGAAATTCAGCGTGTGCCGCTGCGGGGTGGGGCCGTCGGCCTGTTCGATTTTCCACGGCGAGAAATCGAGCGACCAGGCGGTGCGCAGGCGCAGGCGGGGCTCGGCGGACTTGTCCGAACCGGCCCCGGGGCTGACCGTCGGTTCGAGATCGCCGACGACCGTCAACGGGATCTCTTTCCCCTTGAGTTTGAACGTACCGCGCATGGTAAAGGTGGCCAAGGTCCCGAACGCGAGCGCGTAGTCGCTGTCTACTTCTTTGATCGTGAAGCTGGCCTCGGGAAAGGTTTTCGATTCGAGAAAGCTTTTGCCTTGGAGGGCGTCGTTGAGGTCCGACTCGCCCATGTCGATGGTTTTGGGATCGGCTGTGAACGCGCCCCTGAGGCTGTCCACCGCGAGGTCCTCTCCGAGCACGAGTTCGGCGCTGATGCCGGTGATCTTTCCTCGGTACTGGTCGACCGGAGCGGGAAACTGAAACAGGATTGGCGGCGGACCGGGTGCGTCTATATCCGCTACCCATTCACGCCCGAGTTTGATGTCCGCGTTGGCGGCGACGGCGTTGGTTGGCGCCTTTGGCAGCGGCGGCCATTCGATGACATCGGCGGTTTCGCCGACCGGAACAAAGCCGTCGCCCAAATCGCGGCCTAGCTGCTTGATCACTTCCTGTTCCAGACGGGTTGCCGCCTTCTCGAACAAGTCCGCGCGCTTGCGCCAAGACCCGGAAAACTTTTCCTCCTCGTTGGAGAAAAATACCGGCTTCTTACAATGGAATTGTGAGAACAGCGCATAGCTCAAGTACATCGTTCCCTTGTCGGAAACCCAGGGGTAGAAATCCATATAGAAGGCGCGTTCGCTGCGGCCCTGTTCGATAAAGGGTGCCACTGTGCTGGCACGTAACCCCTCCTCAATTGCCTCGCGCATCTCCCGTTGGAACCTGTCCTTGTCGTAGCCGCGCGGGACGCTCCCGGACACTGGCGCGATCTTGATCGGCGAGGCGATGCTGGTACGTTTGAGCTGGCGAACGATGACCTGTTCGCGGCGCAGTTTCTTGCTGGCTTGTGGCACCCAGCGTGAGGTCTCGACGAAGGTGCGGATGCGTTCGGGCGTGGTGGTTCGGCCTTGATAGATCGAACGCCCGCGATGGTTCTGGAACACCACCAGCGGCGAGATTGTCACCTCGGCTGGCGCGCCGACGCTGGGATCTTTCACCGTGAGTTCAAGGCTTTCCTTGGTCGCGAGTTCGCGTAGGAAGGGCAGGGTTTCCTGCTCGAACAAGGTCGCCGCCGGTGATCCGTCGTCCTCGAAATAGACCAGCAGTTGCTCGGTCGCGGTGGCTTCTTGGGCATGCAGCGCCTGCGGCAAAAGGGCGGCGGCGATCAGGAGGAGAGGGAGAGTTCGGAGCATCGGCTTGGCGGAGAACGGGTGGGGGAGGGGATGAAAAAAGCCGGACGAAGCCGGCTTGTTTCAAGTCGGTTGGGCAATGGCTTACTTCGCCGGATAGCCGACAATAGCGACGATGATATCGACCTTGTCGCCGACCTTCTCGAACATGGCACCCGGCATGATGCCGAAATCGCTGCGGCTGACCGTGAACTTCGAACGCAGCACCAACAGGTCGCCTTCGCCCATACCACGTTTGGCCGCGCCACCTTCAATCAAGGTTACCTTTCCAGGCGCCGTAAAGTCGTTGGTGATGCCGGCCAGCGTGAGCTTGCCTTCGAAGTTCTCACCGTCGTGCGTGAAGGTGAACGAAACGGTTTCATTGGTCTCGGCATCCAGCCAGTCTGCGCCGTGCATGACATCGGTCATTCTTTTGCTGGCGACTTTAAGATTGGCGGTGGGAAAGGAGATAGTGCCTTTGGTCCCGGTCGCATCGTGGCTGACGGTGCCGGAAATATTGTCGGCGATGCCCATGATCGGTTCGAGCGGGGAATCCGTATAAAAGCTGATGGTGTTGACGCCCTTGGGGTCCTTAAAATCAAACTCGCCTGCCACTGCAGAGGAGGCATAGGCGCAGGCGAAAACGAAGGCGGTGAGAAGCAGTTTTTTCATGTGGTTCATTTGTTTCGGTGTTTTTTTTGAGCAGGCGTTGAGCCTCTTATTTGAAATGGTGTCGTATCGTTCGCCAGATCCTACCAATAAATCGAGGGAACAATCAAATGTCTTGATGGTGGGTCGGTCTGCATTTTTTTCATACCATTGAACTGCGCCTGCAGACCATGTTCCCACGGCCGATCCGCTGGTTTTTGTTCCTTCGAATTGAACAGTTAAGGTTGGTAGTAAATCGATAGGTGTTGTATATCCTACCTTGCAAACCTCCGAAACTCACCCACTCCGTCTCCCATGATTGCATTCGCCCGAGCTTGTTTCGCCCTTAGTACTGTTGACGCCAAACCGGACGCCAAACCGGACGCCAAACCGGACGCTAAACCCACCGAGAAGATTCAGCGGCGTTCATCGGGGAAACCTGCGATGTACCGCGCTTCGCGCAATGCCATTCGGCAACCCGCTTTAAAACTCAGCAATCCCGCCGAGACCATCATTGTTCCTTGGCATCAAGACCGGATCGACGCGGAGATCGGCGAAGACGACCAGATCAACAAGTTAATTGTCTATGTCCGCCGCCAACCGCCGCGTCGCCGCCGTCGCCTGATCGACCGGATTTGGCGTTAGCAGGCGAACGAAGCGTCTGCAATTTCCAGCCTGATTTTCGCGGTGGCTGGGCTCCATGTTAGCACCGGCCATGCATTCATTCAGCCGGCCTTTGCGACACGCGTGGATTTTCGGCACAGCTTTTGTTGTCGGCTTTTCCGGCGCCATCATGCCGGGGCCGATGCTCGCTGCCACCTTTGGCGGTAGCATTTCGCGCGGCGCATGGACTGGCCCTCGTATGGTCCTTGGCCACGCCTTGGTCGAAATCGTGCTGGTGGCGATACTCGCGTTCGGGCGCGGGACTTGGCTCGCGCACCCGCGCGCGTTCCGGGTGATCGCCTTGGTCGGTGGCCTGCTTATATTGCTGATGGGGGCGGACATGTTGCGTCAGGCAGGGCAAGCCAGCGAACTGATGGCCGGAACGGGTTCCGTCTTGTTGTCCAACGACATCGTCGCTGGCGTGATCACCTCCATCTCCAATCCCTACTTCTTTCTCTGGTGGGCCACTGTCGGGCTGGCGATGATTCAGGACGCGCAAGCCCGCGGCTCCAATGTCGCCGTGTTCTTCAGCGGCCACATTCTGTCCGACGTGGTGTGGTTCACTCTGGTCTCGGTGCTCGTCGCCAAGTCGCGCGGACTCGCCCAGCTCCCAGAAGGATTGTTCGCCGGGGTGTTCGCGGTGTGCGGCGTGGCCTTGATCGCTCTCAGTTTGTGGTTTGTTTGGTCGGGGTTTCGAAGCCGGGCGAAAGCCGATCAAGTGTCCATATGAGTCGGCTAGCTTGAGGGGGGGAAAGCCCCAAAGCGGGCGAGTAAATGTAGCCCGGGGGAAGCGAATCTCGCCTTGGCGGCATGAGCGCAGCCCCGGGTTGTGGTGGAGTAATGAGGCTACGTTCCTCGACGGTAAAAACTCAGCTCTTACGCTGTTGTTACCACCTCAAACTCATGAATAGTGCGCCCCGCATCCAAGGCGCGTTGTTCGTACTTGGTCACCGGCCGACCCGCAAAGCGGTGTTTGAGTTTGCGGCCCGTCCAATCCGGGTGTTCGTCGATCACGCGCTGCATATGTTCGGCGTAGGAATCGTCATCGGTGGCCAATCGAAGGGTTGTGTCAGAGCAACTGCCGGCGGCCAGCAAGTCGAGCAACAGCGGGCTGATAATCCGGCGTTCGGCATCCGCTTCTCGCGGGAAGGGTTCGGGAAAGAACAACCAGACCTCCTGCCAGGTCGCGTTCGGCAGATGGTCGCGCAGGCTGATCCGCGCATCGCGTCGGATGGTTCGCAGATTGCTCAACTGATGTTCTGCCGCCGCCTCTATAAGCTGGGCGATGCCAGGTTTGTGCATCTCGATGCCGACGTGATCCCAGTCCGGACAATCGACCGCGTGTTGTAGCAAGGCATCACCGAGTCCGAAGCCGATCTCGAGCAGCACCGGGGCTTCGCGGCCGAACACCTGCACGAGGTCATGCGCTGCTTGATAGCCGCAATCCAATCCGAACCCGGGCCACAGCGCACGCAGTACTTGGCGTTGGTGCCGCGTCGGCTTGGCCATGTTGCGCCGAAACGATGGTCGCAACCGCGTGGTCATGCGGGCGAAACCGAGGCGCAAAGCGGTCGGCACGCTCTTGCCATAGCGTGGCGAACGCTTGCCACCCTATGGCAGAACCTTGCCACTCTATGGCAACCGTTTGCCATACCGCTATCCCTCACTTTTTAGCGGTTTCTAGATCCGTTCCGACCTTTATTTCCATAGGCGCGCGCGGGAGGAAGGCTAGGCCAACATCTTTTCGGTCCGTTCGCCAGAAGGCTGATCGAGTACGGTTCGAATCGCTCGCAGGAGTGCATTCGAGCGGAATGGCTTGACGACAAATGCATCCGGTTGGGACAGGCCATCCCGCTTGAGGTCGTAACCGCTGCACATAATGACGGAGAGATCAGGATACCGCTCTTGGATAGTCCGGAGCACTTCGTGGCCACTTATGCCGGGCATGGTCACATCCAACAAGACGACATCCACTTCCTCACGACTTCGTTCGAGGACGGCGAGGCAATCGAGTCCGTCTTCGGCTTCAAGCGGCTTGTATCCGTAGTGCTCCAACATATTTGCCGCGACGGCGCGCACAACGGCTTCGTCGTCAACGACAAGGACCGACTCAATCCCTTCAAATGAACCATCGTCGATCTGTTCGTGAACAGACTCGATATCCTCACGCGTAGCGGCAGGCAGGACAATTCGAATCGTCGTGCCCACCCCGACTTCGCTTTCGCAATCGATGATACCTCCGTGCCGCTGAATCACCCCGAAGGAGGTGGAGAGGCCTAGTCCGGTGCCTTTGCCAATATCCTTGGTGGTGAAAAACGGCTCGAAGATTTTCGCCTGTATCTCTGGCGGTATTCCCGTTCCGGTGTCTTGAACCGAAAAGGCGACGGCGGGATACCCATTTAATTTGGTGTTACCCACGCCGATCGTTATGACTCCCCCATCTGGCATGGCGTCCCGGGCGTTAACGCAAAGGTTCAGAAGAACCTGCTCGATATGCGTTGTATCGACCTTCACACAGTCGGTCATTGGATCGACTTCATAGGTAAAGGACATCGAGGCATCGAAGCCATGCCGGAGGAGGGGTCGTAGACGCTGGACGAGTGCCTCGGGATCAATCACGCTTAGCTTCAGCGGAGCCTTGCGGCTCATATTGAGCATTTGGTGTACCAGTTTCCCGGCGCTCATGGATGCGGCTTCCGCTGCGTCAATATATTCTGCTTGCTCCTGGATTTCGTCCGTCAAACGCAGGAGCTCGAGGTTGCCCATGATACCCGTTAACAGGTTATTGAAGTCGTGGGCCACCCCACCGGCGAGAGTTCCGATCGCCTCCATTTTCTGCGCCTGGAGAAGATCGGCTTGCAGCGTTTGCAACTGAGTTTGGTCTTGGAGAGCCCAGAGATACCCCACGTGTTTCTCTCCGCAGGAAATCGCGGAGAGGGAGGCACGTACCCTTCCGTATTTGTTGTTTTGGAGGGCGACCTCGCAGGAAACGGTTTCCCTATTTTCACTACGGAAAGCGGAGGCCATTTTAAAGATCGGGGAGGCATCATCGCAAATGGTTTCCCACGTCTTCATGAAGGCATCCACAGGGTCAGCGGGCTTGAGGGAGGAGTTCAGAATTCTGTTGGCGACATCGTTCGCGGCCAGGATCTGACCATCAGACCCGATGGCTACCAAACCGGTCTCCACTGAATCGTACGAGGCCCGGAGTTGGGCGGTCAGGTTCGAAAGCGCGTGGGTACGATGCCGAACCTGTCGCCGTAGCACGAGGACGAACGCGCCAATGGCGGCACACAGGGTGGCCAAGATACCGAGGATCACCAGAATGGCACTCGAAATTATCCAATGGTGGTCAAGCACCTTCAAGCTATCGCGTTCCGCCACCGCGATCACCGGCATGCCGTCCCTGAACTCCTGGACGACCCCCATCAATTCAACGTTCTTCGCAGTGCGAAAATCCAAGGATTCCTCAACGCTGTAATCATGTTTTGGCGTCGGCTCGGGCAAAAGGATGCGAGCGAAGCTTTCGCCCTGCTGGATGACAAGTTCAGGTGGATTCCGCTGATACTCGCTAACCTTCCCCTCGACACGCACACGCTGGCCAATCGAGTTGGGACAGAGTTTTTGCAAGTCGAGATGCCGGGGCCAGACCTGCATGGTCGTATCCCAGAGTTCAATCACACGCGCCCGCCACTCCTCGCCTTCCTGACGGTTGCCAAGGACTCTGATATTCGAACCGACAGGAAGTCGAGCGCTTGAATCCACGCTGATGTAACCGGCACCGGCCGCATCGCCGAGAAAGAAACCGGTTGGTCGGGAAAACGTGACCTCCCCGAAAGTGTTGAAACACCCGTTCGTATCAGCCTCCGAGAAATGGATGCTCTTGGCAGCTTTCGCCGGGAATGGAGGGGAATCCTTCGCCGGGTTGATCACATTCAGGTGGGACATGTCTTGTGAAAGCATCAGCACATGGGGGCGATGATTTTCAATTCCATGGACGATAGTTAGTCCGCCGTCCACCTCAACCCTTGCTCCGGCAAGACGCCACGCATCGGTCAGGGAAATGTGCTCTGCGATCCGCAAACTAAACGGCTGCTTGCCAGCCAGACAATGAATCGTCGTCATGTCATCTTTGAGTACAGTATGCAGCACCTCGCCGGTTATACGGGACCACCCAGCATGTCGAAGCTTTGCCGTTTGAAGGTTTTCACTCACATGAAGCGTCTCTAGATCCACCCGGGTCGGTGGAGGGAGTTCCGCCGCATTGACACGTTCGATGAAGCATCCTGCCTCGATTATCGGTATTCCGTGAGCGATGCTAACCATGCCTTCGACGACCACCCGATCCCCGAGTTCGTAGGTGCCCGCAACCGGAGCCGTATAGACTCCATAACTCTCCCCGGTCAGGAACAAAAAATTCCATATGGGATCCTTGAAGCAGACCGTCGCATGAAAGCGAATATTGTCCCCCTGACCAACCCGGCCTTGATGAAGATCCTCCAAGGTAACTTTCTTGTAGGAGATGATTCCCTTCTCCGCCAACGAAAGGGGGGCAAACACAATCAATATTAAACTGATCATTAAAATTATTGTTTTTAGAGAATTGTAAAAATTCATGGGATTCTACCTATTTTACAGGTTCGAAGCGCGGGGAGTCAAAATTTATTATGGTCTTTTTGGGGAGATTGGTCATTCTGACGTCCTTTTTGGCCCAATATCCCTCTTCTCACCCTCACACCCACCAAACCAGAGGCGGGGATGTGATGTCCTCCCCCGCCGTTCCGATTCCGAAATTCCTTCATCGCGATGAATTAAAAAGATGTGAGTGTGTGAAAACGGTTCCTCCAAACCACACTAGAAACTCCTTTGTTTTTACATTTTGGCACATTGGCGAAATTCTGTCAAATCGTGAATCGGGAGAGAAGGTTTGAAGACACCAACCTGCCATGCGGAGGAAGAAATTTTTCAATTCCCCGATATCTGGCCTACACCAAAATTAAGTCAGCCCCGCCAGCGTTCCAGTGCTACTCCCAAACGTGTCTTTCTCCATCCTCATCTTCTGCATCATGCTGACAAATACATTACAGAGAGGGGTATTGACCTGATCGTTGAACTTCAGATGTTGCCCGTGTTTAAAACCGCCGCCTGCGAGGATGACTGGGAGGTTGACGTTGTTGTGGATGTTGGCGTCTCCCATGTGGCACCCATAGAGCAGCATGGTGTGATCGAGCAGCGTGCCATCTGCCTCTTCGATATCTTTTAGGTCTTGGAGCAATTCACCCAGTAATTCCATTTGGCCGACCTCAATCTCCGCGAGCTGTTTCAACTTTTGCTCGTCTTTGCCGTGGTGGGAAATGTTGTGGTAGCCGCCGATGCTGCGCCCGTCGTCAAGTTGGACGCCGGGTGTGCGCACACTGCCGAGAAACAAGGTGATCACTCGGGTCGAATCGGTCTGCAGGGCGAGCCGCGACATGTCATTCATCATGCGGATCATTTCGAAGAACTGCTTCTTGTCCTTGGGATAATCGGGCATGGCCTCATCGACCTTTGGCTTGGGCCGCGTTTCCCAGGCTTGCGCTTCGGTCAAGCGTTGTTCGAGGCTGCGTACCGCAGTCTGAAACTGATCAATGCGCTCGCGATCGGTGCCACTGACCCGGCGGTTGAGATCTTTGGACTGCCCCATCACCACATCCAGAATACTGCCTCGGCGTTTGAGGCGTTCCACCTGTTCCTGCATGGCCTTTTGGTCGCCTTGGAGGAACATCTTTTTATACAGTTCCGATGCACTCTTGATCGTCGGAATCTCGACGCCCGCTTGGGTGTAGGACAGACTTCTTGGGTCATTGATAGAAAGGGAAAGAGAGCGGAACCGGGTTTCGTGCCCGACTGCATTGGCAATCAGTTGGTCCAGCGAAATGGTATTGCGAAAGCTGGCTCGCCCGGGGTGCGGTGCCGCGGTCAGGAACGATTTGTCCGCCCGATGCCCGCCGTCGACGCCGGGATGCGAGAGGCCGCTGAACACGGTGAACTGGTCTTTGTGATCGGCGATCTTCTCCAAGTAGGGGGAGAGTTCGTAGTTGCGGCCTTCGCCTTCTGGGAAAAATTGTTTCGGGATAAAACCCAGATCCTGATTGATGGCGATCATCCGGCGGGGGGATGATTGAGCCGAGGCAGGAGCACCGAATGATTCCAGTATGGGGAGACTCAGGGTTACGCCCGCGGCGCGAAGGAAGGTTCTGCGATTCGTTTTCATAGGATTCACTATTTCCTGCGAAACAAGGGACTCTGCACAATGGCGTGAATGATACTCCGAACGCCGTATTCCGATGCTTTCGTCTGTTCCAAAATGGCATCAACCTCATCGCGATCCGCGAAGCCTACCGGCGCGCCCGTGGAATAGACGACCAGTTGTTCAACCAAATTCCGGGCGATCACTTCCTTTTCCTGTAATAGTAATTTTTTTAATTCAATGATACCGGCAAACGCTTCCCCTTTGTCCAATCGACCGGACGCATCGACAGCCGAGCCGATATAATGGACAAACTCATTGCCACTTCTTCCGACGCCTTCGATTCGTTTCGAGCCCTCGCCGAGCGAACGGTAGTTGTCGCGCCAGCGGCCCATGACATCAAAACTCTCGAGGGCGAAACCGGGAGGATCAATCTTCGCGTGACAACTGGCACAACTGGCATCCTCGCGATGTTTGGTCAGCAGTTCGCGAATGGTGGCAGCCCCTCTAATGTCGGGCTCCACCGCAGGTACGGAAGGGGGAGGTGGAGATGGATGATAGCCGAGTAATCTTTCCAAGACATAAACGCCACGTAGAACGGGCGAGGTGACGGTGCCATTGGCGGTCACCTTGAGCACGGAAGCTTGGGTCATGATGCCACCATAGGGACTTTGCGGAGGCAGTGACGTGCGCTTGAAACGTGCCCCCTGAACACTGCGAACGCCGTAGTGCCTGGCCAGACGTTCGTCGAGAAAGGTGTAGTCGGAATCGATGATATTCGCGGCCGGCCGGTTGCTGACGACGAGGTCGGCAAAATAGAGGTGGGTTTCTTTGAGCATCGAATTCACCAACCACCAATCGCCGGCATACTCCGGGTAGAGCTGTCGATCCGGGTCGGTATCGTTGATCTCATCCAGCTTCAGCCAGGCATTGAGAAACGCCTGCACAAAGCGGTCGAATTCGGGCTTTTCGATGAGTCGATCGACCTGCTTTCTCAGGATTTCAGATTGGTGTAGTGACCCATCGTGCGCCAGTTTGCGAAGTGTTTTATCTGGAAGCGATTCACCGAGGAATAGGGATAGTCGTTCGGCGAGGGCGAAATCATCGAGTTCACCGGGTTGGCTACATTGAAAGAGAAATTCCGGTGAAGTGAGGACGGCGGAGTAGGTTGCGATCATCGCCTCGGTGAAGTTGGTTTCATCGAGTTGTATCTTGGCATATTGATAGAACCGATCGAATTCCTCCTCCGTGACCGGTCGTCGATAGGCGCGTTCTATAAAGGAGGTAAGGATCTTGGCGGCATCTTTATGCGGGTGTTTGGATATCGCGATGACATGTTTGGAATTCCGCTCGATCGGCAAATCTCCAAACAGCGATCGATAGCTGGCCGGCGGCCATTCCTCGATGATGGGCCCTTCCACTTCCATCCAATGGAAGGCGACTCCAGGGTATCCATCGGGATCAATTTTTTGAATGGTATGTGGCATGGCAGGGACCATGGGGGAGGGGAGTCGCATGCAATCCAGCTTCACCATGCCGCCCTTTTCCAGAAAGCCGTCCAGTTCGTAGACTTCTGGGGCTTTGGGTGCGGCTTCGAACGTGCCGATGGGCAGGATGCTTTGAACATTCGGTTCATATAGAGTGGATGAGTAAACATTTACCGGTTCACTGCGTTTACCCGGACTGATGCGATCGTTCACCGGTGTGGGAAATTTTCTGGAGGCGTCGAGGACCAAGTTCGGATAAAAGCGGGGCTTCTCTCCCTCCCAATCGACATAGTCGGTATGCCGGATCACGGACCGAGCTTTTATGCGGAATATATAGTTGCCGCGAACCGGTGCTCTGAATCCATCAAACCCATAATAAAACGGAGTATAGGCTCCGCGAAAAATGGCAGTAGACGTTTTCTCCAAATTGGGGGCTTGGACAGGGCGCTGTTTGCCGATGTCCTCGACCGGCACAAACTGAACGGCATCCGCAATCACCCAGTTGGTGGCATCCTTGTCGGAGAGAGACCTCGGCGTTTGTCTCGAAGCTGAAGCGTCCGAGCGGAAACCATACATCGTCAATCGTTGGTTTGGTGCCTTGGTCGATCAGGACTCGGGTTTCTCCCTTGGCATGGCGAATGACATAGGGAGCATTCTTCGCCAGGTTGTCTCCTCCGCAAAAACTGACGCGTACTTCATAGAGTCCGGGTTTGGGTAAAACGGCTTTCCATGCGATTGAGTGGGGGCCCTTGCCCTTTGCGGTGGCGAGGTAGTGGGCTCCCACATAGTTGGCGCGTCGGGTGGATTTGTTCCATGGTCCGAGGCGCTCCGCTTCGGTGTCATCGACGATGGTTCCTATGAGTGGTTTCTTTGTCTCACGGACGAGGCCTCGTTTAACGAAGGAGGCCTTGTCATTGATTTCCAATCCGTCCAGCGCCAGCGAAAATCGAGTCCAAGCGCCATTGCCTCCCCCGGCCCACATGGAACCCTGCTCCCGTGCGTATAGACGTTTAGATTTTGATTGGGGTTTCTTTTCAGGGAAATCCAGCGCTCGGCGAAGGGCAAACTCGGCCACGTCGAGGTAGGCATCGATCTGAACGTGTGAAACATCGAGAGCCTCCCCAACCTTGGCAAAACCATGAACTTCGCCATCTAAAGGAATTCGATCGCATCCCAATACAGCGTGACCTCGACCAGCTTACAGACATCATCGAGGCAGACCTTGTTGATGAGATCCATACTGTAGCCAGAGGGGAACCCCTGGGCATCGTAGTGAACCACGAGAGCGTATGGTTTCTTCGGCTGTTTAGGGTACACCGGATCCGTGAGCGCGATGGTTTGGGTCTCGTTCGTCGTTGCGAGAGCGAGACCGCCTAAACAGCCAGTCGCGAACAAGAGCACTAAAATCCAAGGTCGGCTCATATTAGATCAAAGCCCTTGGTTGGATCACCTCTCCTGCCTTCGTCACAAAGAGGGCATCGACGCCATTCATGGAGTCGACCAATTTTTCCGCTTCGTCGGTGTTGAGGATGAATAGTGCAGTCGATAGCGCATCTGCCTCAAGTGCACTTGGGGCAGCAACCGACACACTGGCTAGCTGTGTGGGGGAACGTCCTGTTCTAGGATCAAGTAGATGATGGTGCCGGTAGTCGTCGGAGAACCGAGTCGCATAGTCGCCGGAGGTCGAAAGACACCGGTTTTGTAAACTGGTTTTTGCGATGCTGCCTGGCTGCCGCGGGTGCTTCACCGCGATGTGCCAGCGGTCCCGATGCTCGGGGGAGCCCATGGCATTGAGTTCTCCGGCATCGATGAGTGCGTGCTCGATCCCCTGCTGCTTCATTGCCTTTCGTGCCCGATCCGCCGCCAGGCCCTGCGCCACACCGTTTAAGGTGATCTGCATGCCGGCTCGATCGAAAGAGATGAGGTCTGGCTCGATCCGGAGATGCTGCCAGCCCATGCGTTTCCGTACCTTCGCCAGTTCGGCTTCGGTGGGTAGCGATCCCGTGTCGGCATGGTCGGCGTAGAGTTTCCAAAGCGGTTGCATGGTTACGTCAAAGGCGCCCTGCGTGATGGATGACAACTCTGAGCAGTACGTCAGGGCCGCTACTAGGTCTGGGTGCGGATGGCGCAAGACGCCCCGGCGGTTGAGTCGACACAGCTGGCTGTTGGCGCGAAAAAGACTCATCAGTTGCTCCACCTGCTCGATCTCTTTCAGGGCAGCGTCGATGGCTCGGTCGGCGACGGCCTCATCGGAATGAAAGACGGTGATTTCTACTTCTGTTCCCAGTGCGCGTGCGCGGCGGATAGATCGTTTAAGTGCGTGATCTCCTCCGGATGTGACGCCTTGAGTGATCAGGGCGGCTGCGGCGCCGGTGCTGAGACGGAGGAATTGTCGTCGGTTTGCCATTGGGGGTTTCATGTCTATTTCAATCCCCCCTTGCGTACGTCGGCCTGCCAGTCGTCGCTCTTCTTTTTGAAATTCTGAAAGTGTGTATACTCCTTCTGAGTCACCTTGCCGTCTTTGTTGGTGTCGATGAATGGGAAGAGCCATTCGTATCCCGGCTTTTCATCATTCCATGCGGTGTGCGTCGCCCAGCGATTACCTTTGGCTTCTTTTGCTTCGCGCTGAGCCGTCACGGTGATGGTGGCAGCGCGACTCGTAACGTCATTGCCAGCGGAACGACTCACGATCACATCGAACGTCGACCCACTGTCTTTCGCCGTAAAACCGGGCAGGTGCAGACGAGCAGAGTTGGTGTCTTTGATCGGCTGACCATTGCGCCGCCACTGATAGGTGGCGTCCTGCCTTTGTGCGATGGTGATCAAGCGCAGCGGCTCGCCTTCTTTGATGGTTTGGTCTGTCGGTTGCATCCAGATGATCTCGTCATGCCCGTCGGTCGCAGCTGTGCGCTGGGCGGTTGTTACGTTGTTGAGTATGTGATGCGCATAGGCTGCGAAATGACCGTTCACATCTTTGGTGTAGGCTTCTAGGATACCGCGAGCGAGGCTCTGTTGATCGCCACATTCATAGAGTAGCGCTGCGACCAGCACTTCCTTGAACTTGGCGTTGAGATCCGAGCCACCTTCCTTATTCACTCGGAAACGCGGCTGTAGCGTACCGGGTTCGGCTCCGCCGCTGGCCGCATAATAACTCAGCGGCTGTGCGTGGCCTTTTACGCCCGGTTTGTTGAGTAGATGCGCCAGGGGTTCGGCCAGCAGTTCATGCTTGTTCAACCGCAAGGCCAGGCACACGGCTTTGTAGTGGGAAAGTGGGCTGTCCGCTCGCAGCAGCTCCAGCTTATGCACCAGCGGAGGCAGCACCTCAGGTGTCTGCAGGAATCCTAACGCGATCACCAGGCGGTCCACCTGACCAAAGGAATTGGCTTTCTCACGCTGGTTGCTGAAATCCCAGCCTTTGCCCCAGCCTCGGCTATCTATCACTGCGGTCTGCAACACGTCCTTTCCGGATGCATCGCCGAGCACCGCTAGGATCCTTGCGAAATTGATCCGGGTTTTCAGATCGCCCGCATCTTGGAACGCTTGCTTGAGATGCGGAATGGATGGCTCCGAATTTCCCATCACCAAGGCCAGCGCGGGCAGCGTATTGTCATGCTCATGCTTCTGATGAACATCGATGGTCAGCGCGTGTAGCGTTTTTACCGCGGCGCTGATCGCCTCCTCATCCACGGGAAAGGAATCGGTATCGGTGAGCACGCGCTCCTGAAGGCAACCACTACGAACCAAGTCACGTTGCAATCGCTTCAAGTCGATCTCGCGTACTAGGCCGCCGGTCGTGCGCACCGCCAGAGCTGCCGCAACGCCGGCCGCGTATCCCTGATTTTGCAGATCAGGCTGCATGCGAGTGAGCGTCATGGCATCGCGATGGGCGCTGGCGCTCAGTCCGGTGACCAGCAGTCCCTCCAAGCCCTTCGGGGTCAGGCAGCGGTAGGGCATATCGGATACATAGACCGGTCCCTTCATGTCTTTTATTAAGAACATCAGGTCGTCGGGTAGAGCACCGGCATCGAAATTACTGCGATGGTGGGAAATGGTATCGGGAAAGGTGCGGCCGGTCACAACATCCCAGGTGCCCAGGTTGTAATCGCCGACGATGCGTCTGCGATCACGCGTATCGATCAGGTGTCCCATGTCGTGCGGAGCCTTGTTTTTCACCCCACCATGTTGACGAGCCGTGAGCAGCAGATGGGTCCGGTCGAGCACATCGCCGTCGTTCGTCATAGCGTAGGCGGTGTTGTTGTGCCGTACCCCGAGATCCCGATCGGGATACCCTGCCACCTGCACCGTGAGATCGCCCGAGGCGGAGATACTATACTGGGTGGCGGCTCCGGCAGCTGCGGGGATATCTGCATTGCCCGTGCCATCCACAACAACATCGGCGAGCACCACACCGCGACCAAAGGGCGTCGCGACGACCACGCCGCAGACTTTGTTGTCCTTCATCACGGCTCCGCAGCCGAAACTGCCGAACCAAACTTCGGCATTGGCTTTCATGAGTTCCGTGCGCAGCCACTCTGCCTTCTGGACTGGCCACCATTGGTTTTCGATATCCAGGGCTTTGTTCATTTCACTCGTGAAGCCCACGTCCAATCCATACCAATAGTTCGCCACCAGACCTGCGGTACCGACGCCGCCCAGTTCGTCCTGGTATTCGATCAGCAAGGTCCTGCCGCCGGACCGGGAGGCACCGATTGCTGCGGGTGCTCCCGATGTGCCGCCACCGACGACGACCACATCCCATCGGCCGAGCACGGGCAGGTCATGAGCGGGAAGTTTGACTTGCGGGCAGTCGCGAAAACGAAAGCTAGGGGCAACTTCTGAAACGGTGGAGTCCTTTTTCCCGGTGGCAGCATTTGGGAACCGAAGCCCCTCTGGTGTGATCAGCTTTTCGGCCTGACTGGCAGCGTCCATACCGATATCCCGCCCGATCACAGCCAGATGACAGGGGTTGTGAAATCTCGTTCGGCGATCCGCATCGCTGCCACCCGCATAGGCACTCAGGACGTAAAGATTTGCGACTCCGTCGGGGCGGAAATCACTCGTCTCGGCAGGGACAATGGGATTGTCCGGAACGTAGAGCAGGCGTTCGGAGTGATCGATCATGGTCGGGTCATAGGCCACCGACCGCATGCGGTTGAGGTCTCGGCTGCGCGACCGAAAGGTATCGGCCTGATTGGCGATCGAAAGCGTATACTCATAGATCGGAACTTCGCGCTTCTGCTTTTGGTTCGAGACAAAGCGAATGCCGGGGATTACTCGGCTGTCCCCTGCCTCTGTTGGCTTGCCGCCAACCACGATGAACTGGGCGTCTTTCGAGCCCGTTGAGAACGGCTGAAACTCAGCCTGACTTTGGCGAGCCAGCGTTGCATCTGGTGTGGCATCGATCACCACCTTCGCTCGAATAGCCTGCCGTCCACTGCGATTGACGGTGGTCAGACCAGCGGGTGTACCATCCTCATTGACGAGTAACTCGGCAGGAAAGCTCCCGGTCAAAAACTGAACCTTGTGATCGAGGAGTGCTTCGTCCAATGCCCGCTTCACCTGCAGCGGGGTGACGAGCCGTTTCCCGCCAAATAATTTTCGGCTCAGCGGCGTGGCAGGTTTCTCACTCGGCTCCAGCCAGAGCTTCTGGGTGGCACATAGATCGTAACCGATGTACGGTCGGGAATCGATTAGGAGTACGCTGGCACCTTTCTCTGCGGCTGCGACGGCTGCTTCTACGCCGGCTAGCGAACCCCCAGCGACGACGACATCCACATCGTAGGCGAGCGGTAGCGTTCGTTCGCCTTCGACCAGCGAGGAAATTGACTGAGCCTGCATGAAGAGCGTGGCTCCTGCGTAAACGAAGATTAAGGTGATGACTTGTTTCATGGGTCTTTGATTTAGGGCAACGGCACGACATCGTATTCCTCGGCCCAGTTTTGCCAGAGCGCCTTCAAGGAAGCGACACGGTCGGGGAATTCTTCATTCAACTGCTTCTGCTCGGTCGGGTCATTTTTCAGGTTGTAAAGTTTCCATGGCGCACCACGCGCGTCGGCGACCAGCTTCCAGCCATCCTCATAGACAGCTCGCCTGGTACCGTGCTCCCAAAACAGCGGACGCTCGGGTAACTCCGCACCACCCGCTGCCGACAACAGGTTGCTACCATGGGGAGTGGCCGGTGCCTTGCCTCGGAAGAATTCAGGGAACTCAACGTCTGTGGCCTCCAGGCAGGTCGGCAAGATATCGATGATGTGACACCTCCCGTGCCGGATCGCCCCAGCATGCTCCTTTAATCGCTCAGGCCAGCTGACAATAAGTGGCGATGATATTCCACCTTCCCAGGTTTGCGCTTTCTTTCCCCGATACGGGGTGTTGCTCAGCATGGGAAAGCTCTGGCTGTGTTTCCCGCCTTTGCGTTCACTGGTCGAACCATTATCGCTCATGAAAAGGATCAGGGTGTTTTCGTATTCGCCCTTCTCTTTCAGTAAGTCGATCAGCTCGCCAATGCCGTCATCCATGATCTCGATCATGGCCGCGTAGGTGGCCATGGTTTGCACCCAACTAGCTTGCTGCGCCCTGTTGAGTTTTCCCCAGTCCGGCATTCCGCTTGCCAACCGGGTTTGCTCATTCGGCAGCACGCCCAATGATTTTTGACGGGCAAAGCGCTCGTTTTGCAATTGCTGAAATCCGACCTCATACCGACGTCGGCATGTTTCAATGCGATCCGCCGGAGCCTGGATCGGCGCGTGGGGCGCGTAGTGTGCGAGGTAGAGAAAAAACGGAACCTCCTCGTTGACCTGGTCGGTGACAAACCGGATCGCCTGCTCCGATAAATCTTCGGTCAGGTAGTAGTCCTCCGGGTAGACATCATTCCCTTCTGGGAGATGCTCCCGATTGGTCATCATAAATTGGGGGCTGAAATAATCTTTTGCTCCCCACCAGGTGCCATGAAAAAAGTCGAATCCCCGATCGAGTGGGAAAACGGGTTTTTGGGGAGACTTCTTATCCGTGACGGTCAGGTGCCATTTGCCCACGATTCCCGTCCCGTAGCCTTTGGGTTTCAGGATCTCCGCTAGGGTAGGGGCATCGAGCGAAAGCTGTCCCCGATAGCCGGGCCGCTGAAAATCCTTTGCTGTCATTCGCCCGACACCCACCGCATGCTGGTATCGACCGGTAAGTAGGGACGCGCGCGACGGAGCACAGCGGCAGGTGTTTTTAAAGCCACTAAACCGCACCCCTTCGTCCGCGAGGCGATCAATATGAGGCGTTTCGATCTCGCCGCCATAACAACCCAGGTCTGAGAACCCCAGATCATCCGCCATGATGACGATGACGTTCGGCTTCTCTGCCGCCCTGCTTTCACTGGGATTAACTATCAGTAAGACCGCGCTCACCATCGCCGCCCACGGACTCCAAAAATATTCTCTCGATGATGTCATTCTATTCACCTATCCAGAATTTCCCCCAAACCTGCCTCACGGATGAAGAAGAACGTTCAATTCTTCTCGCGCATCACCAACTCCAGCACGGGCCCGGCCGCTTCGCGGTGCTGGCTGGAGGCAAATCCGTGAACCAGAGTGGCGCCCGGCGTTTCACAGTGAATCATGAATCCAACCTCGCCGCTCTGATCGGCCTGCAGGAAGGCGAGCAATTCCGGTGCATCGAGCGTCACCACCGATCGCTGCTCGGCGCGAGGCAGAGGAAAGGTCGCTAGCCGCGTCGACACTTCCACTTTCGGTGCGTTCTCCCACATCAGTCCGCGGTTGGGCCATTGCTCTCGGTCGTCATCCGGTATGCCGTAGAGACCAAACTCGCTGACCTTGGGCATGTCGGTGACCAGCCCGAGGCCGGTCGGCACGGCGTTGAGAATCAAGCGGGCTCCGGCAATCTTTTCGAGATCGATTTCGGATACGTCAAAGGCGAGTAAGGCTCTTCGATTTACCACCGTCTGACGAGCTTCATGTTTGACCATCAGAATATCCCGACTGAGCTTGGCCTTGCGTTTATTGCTGAAGATGATCGACGTCTCTCGACCTCCGGTGCCTAGGGTCACGACCGGTTCTCTGGGATCCAGGCCTCCCTCCGCAGCGGGGTCGTTGCCGGACTGAAGTTGCGTTGCATCGATTCGAGCCGTTTCATCGGTGAACAGATGCTTCACCTCGCCGCCGGCGTGATGAATCGCGATCTCCCCCTCGCGAACCGCCAGTCGGGCCTCTTGATCATCCTGACTGAGAGACAACGAGAAGCGGGTGCCATGATCCACAATGTTGCCATACCGGGTGTCCACCTGGAAGCCAACCGCACTCTCCGGCACGTGAAACGAGGCGTTGCCATAGTCGAATATCACCTTCATCTCTGAGATCACTTCGATCTGCGCCGGGCCTTCCAGAACCATTTCCGCACCAGAGTGAAACCCCAAGGTCGCAACCCCTCGCTGTAGCATGAAGGTACCGGGAGCAAATTCCGCCCCCGCGACCGTTGGCTGATCGCTTTGCCAACCGGCCAGTTCACTGGAGAGAATCTTGCCGACGGTTTCTGGTCGGGAATCATGGAGGCGAATGGTCGTCCATGCTGCAAAGACGGCGATCACCGCTGCCGCCGCCCCCAAGCATAAAACTAGGGCCAGCCACGGTTTACGAGGGGCTTGAGGCGTGGTGACAACCTTCTCTTCCCGCAGTGCAAAATTGCGCAAATCCGATTCGAACATGGCCCCTTGCAGGTAGTGCTGCCGCAGGTTTGGGTCGGCGAGCATTCGCTGCTCGAGCTCTGCGATTTCTTCGTCGCTCGCCCGGTCGTGGAAATAGCCATCGAGGAGTTCTTGATTGGTTTTGTTCATGAGTGAGCCAGTCTTTTGCTGACGCAGATGCGCAAGCGTTGCCGTAGGCGTGCCAGTTTTTTATACAACGCATTCGCTGAGGTGCCGCCACGTTCGGCGAGTTCTTTGATGCGTCCGTGATGGAGATAGGGTGCCAGAACCAACTCGCGTTCGGGGCTGGAAAGTTTGCCGAGGCAGGACTCCAACGCGTGTCGGCGTTTGCTGTGTTCCGCTTCGCTAATCTGCTCGGCTTCGTCGGCCAGGATCGCGACCAACTCGTTGCTGAACACGGCACCCTTCCTCTTTTTTTGTTCGAGGAATCGATAACAATGAAAGCGAACGATGACCTTGCCCCAAGGCAAAAACCCGTTCTCGTCTTCGAGCTGGCCCAGTTTCTGCCACATGATCACACTGGCATCCTGAAGCACATCATCCACGGCGCCCCAGTCAGGCAGCAAGCTCCGAGCAAAGGCCCGCAGCGCGTTCTCATGCTGCAACAGCAGCCGCATGAAGTCTGCTTCCATCAATGTTGATTTATCCTGATTGTCCGGCATTCATCCACTTATCTGGGTTTTCCGGGAAACCTGCCGGATTTTCTATGACATGCCACGAACGCCAGTTACTTCTCCGGGCCATAGCCTTTCGATCCGTCTAAATAGATCCCGTCCAGGCTCAGGTCCCCGAACCCAAGGTCATCTGCGAGGATGAAAACGATGTTTGGAGGATCGCCACCAGGGTTCTCCTCGGCATCAGCGAAGGGTGCCGATACTAGAATGGTCAGTAAGAAGGGGCAGAGGATGCTACGGGTTCTTTTCATGATAATTTGTCGCTGCTTATTATTTCCGCGAAGCCGTTCCACGGTAGATTCGTCAAGGGCGTGATGTCGGCATGTACGTTCAATACACCGCTCATCCAGCTGGATGCGGAAACCGTTGGCCTGTTCTACGAGGCCTTGCACTATGAAGATATCCTGCTGTTCCACACAAAGGCGGAGCTTTTCCCGCAGGCGGCCGAGCAGTTTGTAGAAGCTGTTGCTTGAACGCTTGGTGCGCTCGGCCAGTTCGGTCACGCCGCCGGGTTCGCGGTAGGGCTGCGCGTTTGCGATCGCGCGAACATCGCTGTCGCGCCACGGCCACAAGAAAATCCGGCCTCGCCAATCGTCGGGCACATCCGGGCCCACTGTGATGCCCGCCAAAGCGCCGGCGATTGCCGCCGTGGAATCTGTGTCCCCACCCGCCAAGACCAAACGCCGGATCGTGCCCCGAAAGTCGCCCCAATGTAGATACCAAGCCGCGATGACGGCTGGCGTCGTGTGATACGCATAGCCGCTGATGCCTGTGCAATTCATGGCGGAAACCATGTCCTGAAAGCTGTGCTCGCCCGAGCAAACCTTGAGCGTGTCCGTCATCAAGGTCCGCCATTCCGGGTCGTCGGACACAGCGAACAAAACGTCTTTCAACGCGTGAAGTTCGGGACGGACCGTCCACTGCCGAGAGGCGAGTCGGGCCGCGATTTCGGCGATCGCCAAGGCACTGTAGAACGCCTTCGGGTCGGTGTGCGTGATGCGTGTTGATCGTGCGACAATCTCCCGGCGCAGGACTGCTTCTTCCGAGAGCATGCAGCCGATGATCGCACTGCGCATGACGGGACCGTTCCCGGCTGAAAACACGCCGCTCCGTTCTGCCGACATGCCGACCAGCAGACGACAAATCGCCCGTGCCGTCGCCCCGCCAACGCCGGCTGGTATTGCCAACATCCAGGCCCGCAACGAGCGACCAAACCGCCGGGAGAATTCCGCCGGTTCGAACTTCGCCTCGATCAAAGCCGAGGCGACCATCAGCGAATGTTCGGTATCGTCACTAATCATTCCGCGTCCGAAAACGAAGCGCTGCCGCAACGATCCTCGAACCAGGCGGCGGATTTTTTTGGGCGACAAGCCCTCGTATGGAAGCCCGATGGCGTCCCCGATCGCACAGCCCCACAAACATCCTTGTATCGCTGTACTTGCCTCTTCCTTCACGCCATGTTGATTCATTGTGTATATTATACACTTAATGGCGTGGTCACGTTCAAGGAAAAGTTCAGTTTCGCTGCGCACTCCGCCATTTCGGGTCATCCCAAGGCCCATCGGGGCCGGAGATCGTAGTTAGTTAGATCGGTGTGACCCGAACGGGAACTCGGTGGGCTGCGCGGACCACGGAGAGCCGGAGATACGAAGTTCTGCCGCAGCGAACCTCCGGTTCGAGATCCCTCCGTGTCCTCGGTGCCCTCTGTGGTAAAATTGTGTGTACGCTGCGCGGACCACGGAGAGCACGGAGG